>Ga0302325_10004420_pt1 | contig 32525 bp, 29 predicted proteins | sample Palsa_T0_2_FD_201948 | JGI IMG/M metagenome (GOLD analysis project Ga0302325, IMG submission 201948) | Peat permafrost microbial communities from Stordalen Mire near Abisko, Sweden - Palsa_T0_2 | ecosystem: Environmental > Terrestrial > Soil > Palsa > Peat permafrost | place: Sweden: Abisko... | reverse complement strand
CATCAAAAATGGAACCCAGCCGCCCGATTCTTCTTGACCCCTCTCAACGCGCTAATCAATTACCCCACTTGAAACAGCGAAGAACCGCCCGTACTCGGTCAACTGCACGCTGCGGCTCAGGCGGTCGAACAGCTTTGCCCCCAGGGTCTGTTCCAGCTTCACGATTTGTTGGGAGAGGGAAGGCTGCGCCACGCCCTCCTCCACCGCCGCGCGCGTGAAACTCCCCGTCCGCGCCACCGCGCAAAAATACCGAAGCTGATGCAGTTCCATAGGATCTACCTATCGCTATCATTGCAGATTTGCTATCGCCGCGCCGCCCGCAAGCGCCTATAATTGGAAGGTACCCCAAGGTAATCCTTATGAAAACAGACAAACCCGAACCAACATCCTGCCCAGTGATGACCACGTCGTCCGGCCGTCCCGTCGGCGACAACCAGAACTCCGTCACCGCCGGCCCGCGAGGCCCGGTCCTGATGGAAGACTATCTTCTATTCGAGAAGATGGCCCAGTTCAACCGCGAGCGCATCCCGGAACGCGTGGTGCATGCCAAGGGCGCCGGCGCGCACGGCACCTTCACCGTTACCGGCGATATCGCCAAATACACCAGCGCCAAGCTCTTCAACCAGAAAGGCAAAAAGACCCCAGTGTTGGCCCGTTTCTCGACCGTGGCCGGTGAAAAGGGTTCAGCGGACACCGCCCGCGACCCCCGCGGCTTCTCCATTAAGTTCTACACCGAAGAAGGCAACTGGGACATGACCGGCAACAACACGCCCATCTTCTTCGTGCGCGACCCCCTCAAGTTCAGCGACTTCATCCACTCCCAGAAGCGCATTCCCGCGACCAACCTGCGCGATCCGAAGGTCATGTGGGATTTCTGGTCCCTTTCCCCCGAATCGCTGCACCAGGTGACCATTCTCTTTTCCGACCGCGGCACGCCCGATGGCTATCGCCATATGCACGGCTTCTCCAGCCACACCTTCAGCCTGATCAACGCCAGCAATGAACGCTTCTATTGCAAGTGGCACTTCCTTACGATGCAGGGAATCAAGAACCTGAATGCGGGGCAGGCCGAGGAACTCGCCGGCAGCGATCCCGATTACGCCACGCGCGATCTCCGCGGCGCCATCGAACGGGGCGAATTCCCCAAATGGCGCGTCTCGGTCCAGATCATGCCCGAGGCCGAAGCCGAGACTTATCACATCCACCCGTTCGACCTGACGAAGGTTTGGCCGCACAAGGACTACCCGCTTATCGACGTGGGCGTCATGGAACTGAACGCCAACCCCAAGAATTATTTCAATGAAGTGGAACAGGCGGCTTTCTCGCCGGTGAACATCGTCCCCGGCCTGGGTTATTCCCCGGATAAGATGCTGCAGGCCCGCCTGATCAGCTATCCCGATGCGCATCGCTACCGCCTGGGCGTCAATTTCGAGACGCTGCCGGTCAACCGGCCGCATTGCCCCGTGCATAACTACAATCGCGACGGTTTCATGCGCGCCGACGAAAACGGCGGCGACGCTCCCAATTACGAACCAAATAGCTTCGGCGGGCCGGTGCAAGACCCGCGCTACCGCGAGACTCCCTACAAGGTATCCGGCGAGGTCAACCGGTATGACCACCGATTAGGGAACGACGATTACAAACAGCCCGGCGACCTATTCCGCCTGATGACTCCGTCGGAGAAGCAGGCGCTCATTAGTAACCTGGCAGGTCACATGAAGGGTATTCCGGAACGCATTATCAAGCTCCAGATTGAGCACTTTACCAAGGCCGATCCGGCTTATGGCAGCGGCGTTGCGGAAGCTTTGGGGATCGCGGTGGGCGAACCCGAGCTGGCATCCGTGAAGTAATACCTACTCGAAGAACTGAGTTACCTTTACCTGGAAGTCCGGCTGGATCGCGGGGGCTTCCAGGACCTGTTCTCCGCGGAATTCTCTCACACCCATTTGGTCGTAGACCGCGACGACTTGTAGCTTGGGATAGAACGCCCAAACGGCCTTCGTGCCCGCGTCAAGGTAGTCCTGGATTTTCTGGCGAAGTTCCAGGGCGCTTTCGCTTTCGGACACTACCTCGACGGCTAGGTCGGCCGCGCTTTGAAAGATGCGATCGGGGTCGGCTTTGGCGGCCAATTCCATGCGAAGAAAAGACACATCTGGCGCGTATACGCGCGATGGCGATAGCGCGAAGGATGCTTCTGCATAGACTCTGCCTATGGGGTATTGCACCACATACGGGACCAACGCGCACAAGATAAGGGACTTGGTTTGCTCCTGCCCGGCTTTCGCGTTTGCCATCGTGATCAGTTTTCCATCCCTCAGTTCGTAACGCACTCCGTCCGTTCCGGCAATTGCTCGAACTGTTCCACGGTCGTCAGCGTGGCAGTACTCATGGCTTTGATTGTACCGCAGGCGCTTGCCCTTCGGCCGCCAGCTTACTCAATATCCTATCGTGAATCCAGTGCGCATCGAACCATTCCACCGGATTCACCTGCACGCCATCCAATTGCATGCTGAAGTGCAGATGGTCTCCGCCGGCCAAGCCCGTCGAGCCGCTATGTCCCATGCCCCGTCCCTTCTTTACCATGTCGCCCACCTTCACATCGATGCGGCTAAGATGCCCGTAGATGGATTGCAAGCCATACCCGTGGTCGAGCACGATACAGTTCCCATAGATGCCCAGGTCCGACGCCCACACCACGCGCCCGTCGTTCGCCGCCACTACCGGCACATGCGCGGTCACCGCGAGATCGTATCCGAGGTGTACCTGCAGATCTACCTTCTTGCCTTTGTAGATATAGCTGCGCACATCGGCGAAGTACGCTTCCACCTGCGAATTCGCAAGCTGCAGGAATGGGCCATTCCACAACACCCGCTCTTCGGTCTTCAGCCGCAAATCCGCCAGCGCCTGATTGTTCTGCTTGCGCAGGTCGCGATTGATGCGCAAGAAGCGCGTGAGCAGATCGCCCGACCCGCCCGGATCGATCTGATTCACCACCTTATCCAGAAACGCGTCCGTGATTTCCAGGTCGCGCGTGCGGAATGGCTTGGGAAAAACCTTGTACCAGAATCGGCCAGTGACTTCCGTGCCCGCCGCATTGCGCGCATAGACGTGCGGCACGGTGTCCACGGGCAGATCCCACGCGAAACCGAACAGCGAGAATCGCTCGTTCTTGGACCGGCCCGGCATTGGAAAGCTGCGGAAGGAGTAAGGCCCCAGCTTCACGCCCGCCTCGCTCCAACCGCCCGATACAGTGAATGTCACTAGCTCGCTGCCGCCCTGGTTGATGTAATGCTGCGCCTCATCCACCGCGAGGCGGGGCGGTTCCAGCACCACATCCAGATCGAAGCTCGCGCTGGTAGTACGGCCCAGGAAGTCGTTCGATTGCGCCTCCACGATCAGGGTGGCTTTCCCCGCCTTTAGCGCCGGCGCCTGCTGCTTGCCTGCCGGAAAACCGATCGCGTGAGGCGCTTCGCGCAGCCGCATGAACAGCAGCCTGTGCGCCGGATTGTGCCGATCGTAAACCGCGTATCTTGCGCCGTTCTGTTCCAGCACCGCGGTGAACCGGCGGAGTCCATAGGGGCCAGTCACCTCCATCTTCACGGGCGTGCTGACGCCGATGGCATTCACCGGCGGGTCCATTGTGATCGCGGGCGTGGCGGAGAGCGCCGCCAGCACCACAACCCCGGCGACTAACAAGACAGCTACAAGCGCAATGACGATTTTCACTTTTTGGTCCAGGAATCGATCCAATCGATAAATGTCTTGTACCAGAGCAGGCTGTTCTGCGGCTTCAGCACCCAATGCCCCTCGTCGGGAAACAGCAAGAGCTTCGATGGCACTCTCTGCAGTTGCAGCGCGGTGAACAGTTGCAGGCCCTGGCCCACCGGCACGCGATAATCCAGCTCGCCGTGAATCACCAGCGTGGGTGTATGGAACTCTTTCACGAACAAGCTGGGCGACCAACGGCCGTAACTCTCGGGATTGTCCCAAGGCGCGCCGCCGAATTCCCAAAGGGGGAACCACAGCTCCTCGGTTTCGCCGAATTCGCTGCGGAGATCGTACACGCCGTCGTGCGTGACCAGGGCCTTGAAGCGCTGCGTATGGCCGAGAATCCAATCGATCATGTAGCCGCCGTAGGATCCGCCGGCGGCGGCCATGCGGCTGCCATCCGCATAAGGCAAGCTGGTGACCACGTGGTCGGCTACCGCCATGATGTCGTCGAAGGCGCGGCCGCCCCAATCGCCATTGATCTCGTCGATGAACTTCTGGCCGTATCCGGTCGACCCGCGCGGATTGGGCATCACCACCACATATCCGGCCGCGGCAAACACCTGCGCGTTCCAGCGATAGGTCCAGCTATGCCCCCATGCGCCTTGCGGCCCGCCGTGAATCAGCATCAGCACCGGATACTTGCGGTCTTCCCGAAAGCCGTAAGGTTTCACCACGAAGCTCTGCACGCGCGCGCCGTCCGCGCCATCTACCCAGAACTCTTCCAGCGGCGTCATCTCGTGCGAATTCAGCACGGCATCGTTGATGTGGGTCAACGCCACCGCCGCGCCGCCCGAGGAGGAAGCGCGGTAAATCCCCGCCGGCTGCGTGCCGCTCTGCTGCGTGTAGATCAGCGTCTTGCCATCCGGCGTGAACTGCATCTCGTCGAGGTGGTTATCGCCGTTCACCGCCACGCGCGCCTCACCGCCCCTCACGGACTTGAATTGGATGGACTGCCGCCCGCGATCCTCCGAAGTAAAGAACAAATTGGCGGAATCCGGCGACCAGGCAAAACTGCCGACCCAACGGTCCATATTTTCCGTCAAATCCGCGACCCTGCCCGTGGCCCGCTCCATCACCCACAGCCGCCAGCGGTCGCTTTCATAGCCCGGCCGGATCTGTGCGCGCCAGGCTAGATACTTGCCATCCGGCGAGTATTGCGGCCCGTTGTCGGCTCCGGGATTATTCGTGATCTTGCGCGTCGTGCCGCCGTCGATCGAAACCGCGTAGAGATCCGAGTTGGTGCCGATTGCACTCCGCAGCCGAATCTCCGGCAGCGTGCCAGTATCGTCGATCGCCGCATAGCAAACCTCGGCGCCGTCAGGCGAGATCGCGTAATCGTCGGCGCCACCCAACGAGAATGGCGGCACGTCGAGAAAGCCGGTCGTCAAATCCTTGGGCGGGCCGCCCGATACCGGAACCACCAGCAAATGGCTGCGCCGCGGACCTTGCCACCGATTCCAATGCCGGTATAACAGGTCCGTATAGATGCGCGCCTTTACTTTGTTGTTCTTCCCCCAGTCCAGTTCCCTTTGGGTACAGGCGTCGTCTGCGCCGCATTGGGGGAAGACATCGCTCGAGAAAACCAGGTTCTTCCCGTCCGGTGAAAAAAGGACTCCGCCAGCTTCGGTAGAAAGATTCGTCACCTGCCTGGGGTTCCCGCCATCCGCATCCATCAGCCAGATTTGCGACGCGCCGCCGCGGTCCGAGATGAATGCAATTCGCCGCGAATCGGGCGACCAGCGCGGCCGTTCGTTATCCTGCCCGGCTTGCGTGATCTGTCTGGCATCCCCACCCGCGACCGGCGTCACGTAGATCTGCGTGATGCGCTTGTTGTTGGGCACGTCGATCGTCTGGACCTGGAAAGCTAACAGCCGGCCGTCGGGAGAGACTTGCGGATCGCCGATGCGCGCCAGATCGAGCAGCGCTTGCGCGTCGAAAGGAAGCTTTTGCGCGAACAGTCCGGCGGCGGCGAGAAGCGCGAGAGAGACTCGATGCATAACCGAATTGTAGCGCCAGAGCCAATCCCGGCGATTCAGTTAGCTCTTTTCTTCCAAGCGGCGGATACGCTCGTCCATCTGCCGCAGGCGTTCGTCGCGTTCCACCCACAACCTGTCCGCGTTCTCGCTCCACTCTATCAGCCGGATAGTCGCGCGGGCGCCGCCTTGGAGGAGTCCGCCATGGCGCTCCAGCCGGGCGTCTTGCCTGTCGAAACGGGCTTTCAAGTCTCCGAAGGTCTGATCGATGTGTGCCTCAAGCCGGGTAGCCACCTGCCGAATCAGATCCGCAGTCGCGTTGAAGCGGCGATTCATTTCCTCTTGAGTGGCGTCGAAGCGGCGATTCATTTCCTCGTGAGTCGCATCGAAGTGAGCACGGATCTCTTCATCGGTCATGAAATTAGTGTCCCACAACCGGCGGGGTTGGGCGCTCCACGGTCACGTTCAGCAACGACGGAGCATAGCGGCATGTTACGATAGTTTTCATCCCACCGCGGATTCGCGCGAACCTTGAGCGCGCGGCCATTCTTATATGGAAACGCACCTTGATTTTCTTGGCGGCTTGCGGCGTACGCATACCTGCGGGCAGTTGCGCGCGGCGGACGCCGGCGTGCGCGCGCTGTTGATGGGTTGGGTCCACCGCCACCGCGATCTCGGCGGCGTGATCTTTATCCATCTGCGCGACCGCGATGGCGTTACCCAGATCGCCATTCATGCCGATGCGGACGAAGCCGCACATCGCAGAGCCGAGCAGGTCCGTTCGGAATACGTGATCGCGGTGGAAGGCCCGGTGGCGCTGCGCAGCGCGGATACCGTCAATCCGAACCTGGAAACCGGCGATGTCGAGATACTCGCGGAAAAGATCTGGATCTTTAACGAATCCCGCACGCCGCCCTTCCCCATGGAAGAGACCGTGGATGTGGCCGAAGAGGTGCGGCTGAAATACCGCTATGTGGATCTGCGCCGCCCGCACATGCAGCGCAACGTTATCCTGCGCTCGAAGATTTCCTTCGCCGTGCGCGAATGCCTCAGCGGGCAGGGTTTCCTCGAAATCGAGACGCCTTTCATGACTCGCTCCACGCCGGAGGGCGCGCGCGATTACCTGGTGCCCAGTCGCGTGCAGCCCGGCAGTTTCTACGCGCTGCCGCAATCGCCGCAAATCTTCAAGCAACTGCTGATGATCTCCGGTTTCGACAAATATTTCCAGATCGTGCGTTGCTTTCGCGATGAAGATTTGCGCGCCGATCGCCAGCCGGAGTTCACGCAGATCGACCTGGAGATGTCCTTCCCGCAAGAGGAGCGCATCTTCGAGGTGATCGAGCCGCTGGTGCAGCGTGTGTGCCAGGTGGCGGGATTCGACGTGCAAATCCCTTTCCCGCGCCTGACCTATGCGGAAGCCATGCGCAGTTACGGCAGCGATAAGCCCGACCGGCGCATTCCGCCCATGCATCCGGTGGAGCATCTGTTTCCCGAGGGCAGCCTCAGCGCACACGGCCTGCCGCTGGTGGCCATCCCGATTCCCCAGACCGGCGCGCTCAGCCGGCGCGAGCGAGACGAGTTGAAGGCCTATGGCGTCGAGCGCGGCCTGCGCGTGTATGACGATCCCAAGCGCGTGGAGCGCGATCACGCCGAGCCGATGGCGCGCGTGCGCGAACTGACCGGCGCGGCCGAGAACGATCTGCTGATGTTGGCCGCCTGGGCCGGCGAACCGAAAGGCCATCGCCCCGCAGACACCGTGTTCCAGGCTTGCGGGCAATTGCGCCTGTTCGCGGCACAGAAATATAACGATCGCCACAAGCTGCTCGACCCGCGCCGTTTCGAGTTTCTCTGGGTGCTGGACTTCCCCATGTTCGAGTGGGATGACGACGAGCGTCGCTGGAACGCGGCGCACCATCCCTTCACTTCGGTGCACGACGAGGATCTCGACAAACTCACTAGCGACCCGGCCCATTGCCGCGCCAAGTCGTACGACCTGGTGCTGAACGGCACGGAGCTGGGCTCCGGCTCGATCCGTATTCATCGGCGCGACGTGCAGTCGAAAGTGTTCGCCGCGCTGGGATTCAGCGAAGAAGAGGCTCAGCGGCGTTTCGGTTTCCTGCTGGAAGCTCTGGAATACGGCGCGCCGCCGCACGGCGGTATCGCCCTCGGCCTGGACCGGTTGGTGATGATCCTGGCGGGTGAAACTTCTATCCGCGATGTGATCCCGTTCCCCAAGACCGCGCGCGCCACGGACCTGATGTGCGACGCTCCGGCCCCGGTGCCCGACAAAGCTCTGAGGGATTTGGGTATCGCGATCCGGCGATGACGCTGCATCGCATTCAATGACGCTCAAAGCCCAAATCGAACAGCGCCGCCGGCAATGGGAAGCCTTCAATCGCTGGGAGGAGCAACAACCACCACTCGAAAGAGACCCCGCCCAAATCCTGGCCGACCTGAGCGCCATCCTGCGCTGGATTCCGGAAGAGGATCGCCTGCATGATCCCGATCCGCAGAAGCGCGGCGTGCAGGTCTTGGTGGCCGCGGGCCGGGTTTTGAATCGCACGCCATGACCGAACTCGAAGGGTCTGTCGCGGAAGTGGCGTCCATTCTGGAAGAGCTTTCGGTCCCCTACATGCTCATACGAGCGATCGCGGTCGCGGCGTGGGGCGACGCGCGCGCCACCTTGGACGTGGACTTGAGCGTCTGGGCGGAACCGGCGGATTTCGCGGCAACGGTGCGTGCCTTGTGTTCGCGACTGCGCGCGCTGCCCGCCGACCCCATCCGGTTCGCCGAAGAGACCCGGGTTCTACCGCTGTTGTCATCCCTCGGCATTCGGCTCGATCTGGTTTTCGCAGAGCTGCCGGCGGAACGCGACCTGATCGCCAGGGCCCAGGCGAAGCAACTCGGCGGCCGGCCTGTAAACGTCGCTACTGTCGAAGACCTGATCTAAATGAAACTCATCTCCGAGCGGCTCAAAGACTTAGAGGATGCCCGGCACCTCATCTGCCGTTTTCGGCGCACGCTCGACCGCGATTACGTGGAGCCGAAACTCCTGGAGCTATCCGAAGCGTTCGCGCGCCAGGACATCTTGGATATCTTCCGGCGGGAGATAGAGCGGCCGCCGGCCATTGGTTAACCCGGCTTCCGCGCCAGGAAACCTACGTGCGCCGGCGGGAATCGGAATCGTCCGTACCCGCCGAGTAAGCGCGCCTCGAAACCCGCCAGGCTTAGTTCCGCGAGTAACTCGGAACCGGAGTACAAACGCAAGCGATGGATCTCTTCGCTGCGCCTGTAAAGTTTGCCCATCCGCCGGAAAATCGCGATCTGCCGCGTCAGCGTCTTCCGTCTCCGGTCCTCGCGCACTTCCAGAAGAATCGCCCAGTCGGGTCCCTCCAGGAATCGTCTCTGCGGCGTCCTCTCGGCAACCACGCCAGGCTCCACGATGTCGAAAACGAACACGCCGCCGGGGCGCAAGGCGACGTGCACGCGACGAAAGAACTTCGCCAGCCCTTTCTTGCCGCTCCTCCGGTCGAACGCATAATTGACGCATTCGCCGATCGCAGTCACGGCGTCGCATGGCGGCAGTTCGGCGCTTAGAAACGAACCGATTTGGAACTTTGCGGCTGGCGCCTGCCTGCGCGCCAGCCGGATCATATGAGCCGAGATGTCGATTCCGAGGACTTCGTAGCTGCGTTCGCTCAACTCCCGCGCCCAAACGCCGGTGCCGCAGCCCGCGTCCACCACGCGCCCACCGAGAATGCCGTTTTGCCGCAGCAGGCGCAGCAATCCGGGCACTGCATTCCTGACGAAACCGGTGAAGCCCGTGTCGTGAATATAAGCTAGATCGCGCTCGTACGCCGTCATGAATCGCTTACTGCGAATTCCCTATCGATCTTGGCGGCCAGGATGAAATCGCTCTCCGTCAGACCGTCGATTTTGTGCGTGTACGTCTTCACGTCCACCCGTCCCCAGGTGAGCAACAGGTCCGGATGGTGTCCTTCGGCCTCCGCGACGGCGCCCGCGCGATTTACGAATGCCAACGCGGTCTTGAAGTCCGGAAACGAAAACGTCTTGGTGAGGTGATGCTCGTCGATCACTTTCCAATCCGGTATCTGGGCGGACAACTTCCGCAATTCCTCGCCTCGCAACGGAGGCACGCCCCCCTTGCAAGGCATACAATGCTTCTCTGTTAGACTGACTCCGGATTCGCTCATAGCGCTCCTTCTCTTCAATATAAGCTAACCGCCTTCAGTAACGATTGTTACAGTTGTTACGAGGCGGGCGGAAGGGATCCACAACATGCACAGCGAAGCCCTCAAGATCGCGTGTGCGGGTGGCCACCGTCAAGCCGTGGATGTGGGCTGTATCGGCGATCATACCGTCTTCCGGCAAATTGTCAGACTGCCCGGGCATGCGGCGCGCCCATTCCCGGAAGCAGGCGCCGTCCATCGGCAGCACTTGGAAAGAGCCGGCCAGCGCGTCGACTCATGCCTCGATCTCTCGGGCTTTGGACGGATTTTGCTTACGCTTCCGTTCAATGCCAGCCTGCAAGGCGACCAAGCGTCACGGCTGAGAGAAAAACTCGACGCCCGTCGAGTCCCTCGATCCACGCCAGCACGCAGCCATGAGGTTTCGGTTTTCGCAACTCGGAGATCACATTCGTATCGAGAAGATACTTAGTCACTCGAACTCCACCGCAGCCCGCCGGCGAAGCTTCCGGCGCCGTCGGATCGGATGCTCGAATCGAGGATCGGTCGCGAACAGCAGGGTCTTAAGACTGGGCGGCGACGTAGTCGCGTCCTTCACAATTCATGGTGCACCTAGTCACCTGACTAGTCAAGTGGCAGTGGAAATTGGGGAGACTGCTGCTGCCTGGTCCACATCGGCCAAGGCGGCACGCATCGCGATCATACAGGTCAGGGACAGGTCGGCTCATAATCAATCACGATCGTGCACTTACCCGATGCCGGACAAGCCGGCAGCCCGCCGCTGAGAGTAGCGGGCGAAAACGTCACCTTTCCATGCCCGAATTCCTTGCCCCGGCCGTATCGGGGATCCTCTTTGGCGCCTCGCACATCGGGGCCTGTCGCGGTGATGTTCGCGCCGGAGCTCGTCGACCAGACCTTGGCGAGCGTGTCGTGGCTGGTAATGCTCCAGTCCCGCGCTTTCCACGGAGTCGGTGTGCTGCCGTTTACGCTGATCGAGCATGTCTGTCCCCCGGAAATATCAACTTCGTTCGTCTTGAGCGTCCAGGGCGAGTGCGTGTGGATCAACATGCTCCCGTCGGACACCAAGATAGGCGAGGGACGGGGCGGAGTTAGTGGCTCGTGCTTGCCCTGCGAGCACCCGCCCCAGCCAGACAGGATGAGTAACGCGCAGACGGATAAGATCAATCCGGCACATGCCGGCGCTGTCCGAGTCTCAAGGCATTGTGTGGTTCGCATTTGGTGTCCTCGTATTTTGGTTGGCAAAGTATCAGGTGCGCCGCCCACCGTCTGGGTACTGCTCAGTTGCAGCTTGGCTCATAGTCGATCGTGACTCTGCAGATCCTCGTCCCGCAGTCAAGGCTCGTTGGGTTCGCGACGCCGACGACGGTGAGCTTAGCGGGTGAAAACACCACCTTTTCAATCCCAAATTCGTAGCCCGGGCCTTCATTGAAGGGGTCGGAATTGAGGATTTGGGGATTGGGCCCTGTCACATAGACGATGGCGCCGCCGGAGGCCGTGCCGCCAGGGCTCGTCGTCGAAACGTTGGCCAAGCGGTCGGCGCTCGTAATGGTCCAGTCCTTCCCTTTGACGGAAGCCACCGTGCTGCCGTTTAGGAAGATCGAGCATGCGTAATCCCCGGAAATATCAACCTCGCCGGTGCTGACCGGCTTCATGGTTGCATACAGCGTGCGCACCACCATACTCCCATCGACTACCGTGATCGGCGAAGGACGGGGGGGCGGCGGCCGCGGTATCGTGGGCTTTTCGCCGCTCGGGCACCCGCTCCAACCAGACAGGACGATTGTCGCGCAGACCGACAGGATCAGGCCGGCATACGGCTGCGCACGGCGGGTCCTCGGGTATTGTCTCTTTCGCATGTTATTTCTCCTCTCGTCGATTAGCGGAAACCATCCGCAAAAGGGGACGCCAGAGCCTTTGTAAATCGGGTCTGGCATGGTACGACTGAAAAGCCCGGCCGCCCCACTGACGCTCAATTACTTCCAATTGCCTCTGCGCAGCTAGAGCGAACTGCCTGGCTCCATCTCGATCCCTAAGCGCCTCGCTCGCGCGGGCCTCCAGGGCTTTTGCTTGCCAGTTCGAGTCCGGCAGCTTGGATAACCGATCCTCCGCAGGCTGAACGGCGGCAAGTACTCCCTTCCAATCGCCGGTTTCGAGCCGCGCCTCGGCCACCGCCAAGGTGGACGCCAGCAGCACGCTTACGTCCGGCATCGCCGCTGCGATCGCGAACGAGCGTTCGCAGTGCTGCCGTCCTTCCTGCTTGCGGCCCATGCGGATCAGGGCCAGGCCCAGCACTCGATTTAGGTCTGCCAGCGTATCCTGTGCGTCCTTCTTGGTCTCGGCAAGTGCCCGTGCGCACCAGGCGATTACCTCCCGATACCTGCCTTCGCTTAGAGCCAACTCCACCCGCTGCTGGCTTATGGCGAGCTTCAAATTCTCGAACTTCGCGGCGGCAGCGTCCGCCTGGTCGAAACGCGCACGCGCCTCCGTATAACGCCCGAGTGCCCACAGAGTGGCGCCGCATTGGAGAGCGGCATAGCCGATATGCTCAACGTCGTGGAGCGCGGCACTGAGCTCCAGTTGCTTTTCGTAATGTTCAAGGGCTTCGGGGAACTGTTCTTCCGCCAACAGCACGGTACCTATCCCTTCTTGCGCAAGCATGATCTGATAACTGTCTTGCAACCTCTCGGGCGCCGCCAGCGCCAACCGGAAGAATCCGAGCGCGGCGTCATACTGCCCTTGGGATACCTTGGCCCGCCCCAGCAACACCTGGCATTGCATGGTTTCACGCGCAAAGTTGTTTTGCTGAAAAAAAGCGAGTGCCTCCTGCGCCTCAGGCACTAATTTGTCGGTACGGTCCTCTTGATCGTGCAGACTCGCCAAGCGTAGCAGGGCGTAGGCGGCCAGCCGCCGGGAATCGTCCCGCCGCGCCAAGCCCAATCCCCTTTCGAAGTATTTCTCGGCCTGCCCAAAATCCTGCCTGCGCCCGAAAGCGTCGCCCAACTGCAGCAGGCCCCGCGTGGCTAGGCTTTCGCTACGGTTCAAGGTTGCGGTATCGATGGCCTCTTGAGCGTAATGCTCGGCTGAGTCGGCGTCGCCGGACAGGAAGGCGGTGGTCCCCAACTGCAACTTGGCGCGAATCTCCTGTTGGACGTTCCGCGTGACCTGGGCGATCCGCAGGGCCTCGCGTAGAAAACCCTCCGCCGCCTGCATTTCCCCGCGCCTGTTCGCCGCGACGCCGCGTTGGTACGCGACCTCTGTGAGTCCCTCCTGGTTGCTGGTCAGATCATAGAGTTGCTCGGCCTGCGCGAACGCCCGATCCGCATCCTTCGAGTCCGACTTCTGGCTGTACAACACGGCCAACCGGAGCCACGCTGCCGCGCTCTTGGGCGGCCCTTGCGCCGCGATCAGATAGTTCCGTTGGGCGGCCTCCTGCTTGGCTGCCCGGTCATAGGCACGGCCCAAGTCCAGGCGCATGTCCGGCTGCGCAACTCCGGCATACTTCAGCCTTTCCTCGTATTTCCGCGCAGCCTCGGGGAATTGACGGGTCACGGTCAAGTCTACCGCATCCAGATACAACCGGTCTAACGGGGACAGCCGCGCGCCGGACGCGGTGCGTCGCGCCAGCAACATCTCCTGACCGGCCTTTTCCTGCGCTTCGAGTTCGGTCCACGCCTCCGCCAAGCGCGCGTGCGCCATGCTGAAATCCGGGGCCAACCGCGCCGCTTCCCCGAGTTCCTTGGTGGCCGCGAAATAGGCGCCTGCTTCCAGATCGTCCGTGCCGGTCCTATACAGCCGGGCGGCCTCGGGCGGCGGCTGGTAGCGCCGGGGCCAGAGTCCATATCCCGCCGCGCCCGCCAGAGCGATCGCGAGTGCGGCAACGCTCAGCTTGCGGCGGGTCCACACCGGTGCGGGACGCGGACGCTCCGCTACTGCCTCGCCCGCGATGGCCTTCACGACATCGCCCGCCGCAACGAATCTCTGCGACGGATCGGCATCCAGACAGCGCACCACCGCGCTATTCCACGGTTCATCCAATCCGGGAACCAGCGTGCGCGGCGGGGGAACCGGCTCTTGGGCGCGCCGCAGAGCGGCTGCCAAAGGATCGTCCGCGGCGAATGGCCGAGTCCCGGTAAGCATCCGGTAGATCGTCATGCCGAGGGCGTATACGTCCGACGCAACTGTCGCGGGCTGCCCGGTCAGCAACTCGGGAGCCATGTAGTCCAGCGTCCCTGCCACGCGCCCCGGCATCGTGGCCGTAGACTCGCCGTCCGATTCGGCTTTACGGGCGAGGCCAAAGTCGGTAACCACCACCCGGAGACCGCCGCCAGAGGGTACCAGCATCACGTTGGAGGTCTTGAAATCCCTGTGAATCACGCCCGCCGCATGTGCGGCATCCAGCGCCGCCGCCATCTGGCGCACGATGGGCAAAGCTTCGTCGATGCCCAGGCGGCCGGCGCGTTGCAGCTTTTGCCCCAGCGTCTCGCCGGGCAGATACTCCATGCTCAGCAGAACGACCTGCGGCGACGAGCTATCGGCCGGGTGATGCGCCAGGTCGAATACTTTACAGACGTTCGGGTGGGCAATCGTTCGCGAAAGCTGGATTTCCTGTTTGAATCGCGCAATCATTCGCGGGTCGGAGGCAATGGCGGGCAGCAGTGTCTTCAATGCCACCCGGCATCTCAGTTCCAGATCCTCCGCCTCATAGACCTCGCCCATGCCACCGCGGGCAATGAAACGAAGAATGCGGTACCGGCCCGAGACGACCTCTCCGCTGGAGAACGTTACGGCCGGAGGCATGCCTTCCGTAGCATCGTCATCATCATCATGGGCCGGCACTGGGAGATCCGGGAATCCGCTCCCTTTGGCATCCTGCTCCAGCCAGTGGATCAACTCGGCGCGCATGGTCTCGTCTCCCGCGCACGCCTGCGCGACAAATTCGCCGCGTTCCGTCGGATCGAGCTTCCGCGCGGCATTGAAGATCCCGGAGAGCCTGCGCCGGCGTTCTTGCGTCAGGGCTTACCCCCGCCTGGGCCGCGGCCCGATCGCGCGCCTGGTCTAACGCGGTCGGCTCGGGCATTCCGGTCCCCGCGCCGCATGCTGAAGAGCAATCGGGCGATCTCAGCCGGCGATGATTCTGGCGCGTCCACGAGTGTCTCAAATTTTACCGCAAAATCCGAGACTTCCCGACCGAATTCGACGCCAAAATTAAATTGCGGTAGGGATCGCGGGCATACTCGTGCGCGCCGCGCGCTGCGGACGCCCGATGCCGCAGTAGTCGAACCCCGCCTGCCGCGCGGCCTCCGGATCGAACAGGTTGCGGCCGTCCACCAGAATCGCGCGCGCCATGCGCTTCGCCAGACCGCGCAAATCCAGGTGCGCGAACTGTTTCCACTCCGTCACCAGCACCAGCGCGTCGGCATCCTGGGCCGCGTCTTCCGCCGATTCGCAGTATTGAATTCTCAGCGCCGGATGGTTCTCGCGGCACGCCTGCATGGCGATCGGGTCGTACGCCTTCACCCGCGCTCCCATTTGCAACAGCCGCTCGGCAATTTGCAGGCTGGGGGCGTCGCGCAGATCGTCGGTCTCCGGCTTGAACGCCAGACCCAGCAGGGCGATGCTGCGGCCCTTCAGGATAAACAGCTTCTCCTGCAGCTTCTGAATCACCAATTGCCGCTGCGCCCGGTTCACCTCCAGGGCCGCTTCCAGCAAGCGGCTCTGATAGCCGTACTCGCGCGCGGTGTGCAGCAGCGATTGGATGTCCTTGCCGAAACAACTGCCGCCCCAGCCCAATCCGGGATTCAGGAAGCGTTTTCCGATACGGGCGTCCAGCCCGATGCCCGCCATCACTTCGGGGGCCTCCGCGCCAACGCGCTCACAGATGTTGGCCACCTCGTTGGCGAAACCGATCTTCACCGCCAGAAAAGCATTGGCGGCATACTTGATCATCTCCGCGCTGGTCAGCGTAGTGGTCACCACCGGCACCTGCGTCACGGCCGGCGGGCGCGGCAGGAAGGCGGGCGCGTCAAAGCTCTGCGCCACCAGCGGCTCATACAATTCGCGCAGCATCTGCAGCGTGCGCTGTTCCTCGGCGCCGAGCACGATGCGGTCCGGATACAGCGAATCGGCGATGGCGCTGCCCTCCCGCAGGAACTCCGGATTGCTGGCCACGCCGAAGCGGATGCTCTTCCGATCGCCCGGGTGCGCGTCCCGAACGCCCTCGCGCACCAGCGCTTCCACCAGGTTGCCGCTTCCCACCGGGACCGTGGATTTGTTCACCACCACGCGGAACTTTCGATCGTCCATGGCCGCCCCAATGCTGCGCGCGGCCGCCTCCAGATAGCAGAGATTGGCTTCGCCGGTCTCCAGCGGCGGCGTCCCCACCGCGATGAAAATCACGTCGCTCTCCGCGGCCGGCGCCGCCAGTTCGGTGGTAAAGTCGATGCCGCCGCGCGCCATCGCCAGTTGCAGCAGTTCCTCCAGGCAGGGCTCGTAGATGGGCATCTCGCCACGGCGCAGTTTCTCGATCTTCTGCACATCGGTGTCCACGCACGTGACGCGATGGCCGCAATAAGACAGGCAAGCGCCCGTAACCGTTCCGACGTATCCCGTTCCAATGACCGTGACCCGCATGTGCGAACTGCCGTACCCGTTATTGTCGAGCTTACCACGCGTAGTTTACAAGTCTTGGAATCCCGTTTAGATACAATGGATAGCATCGGTCGCATGCAAACCATTCTGGTAATCGACGACGACGAGAGCCTGCGCGATACCATCGGCGTGATGCTGGAGCAGGAGGGGTTCCGTGCCGTGCTGGTGGCGGATGGCAGGGCGGGCTTCGAGAAATCTCTGCTGCTCAAGCCCGACCTGATCCTGGTGGATCTGCGCCTGCCGGGCATGAACGGCGTGGAGATTTGCAAGCAACTGCGCGCCGCGCAGGTGGTCACGCCCATCATCGTGCTGAGCGCCCTGGGCGATGAGATCGACAAGGTGCTGCTGCTGGAGATCGGCGCGGACGATTACGTAGTAAAACCCTTCGGCACGCGCGAGCTGTTGGCGCGCATCCGCGCCGTTCTGCGGCGCGTGTCCCCGGAGGCGCGCAAAGTCGTGCACTTCAGCGAAGTCGAGGTGGACCTGGAGCGCCGCGTGGTCACCCGGCGCGGCGAAGAGTTGAAATTGACCCCCGCCGAATACAATCTGCTCACGTACTTCCTGCAGAACCCGGACCGGCCGCTCACCCGCGACATGATTCTGAATTCGGTCTGGGGCTACGAATTCTTCCCCAACACGCGCACGGTGGATGCCCACGTCGTCAAGCTGCGCCAGAAGCTGGAGCCGGAGCCCAATGTGCCCCGCCATTTTTTGACGGTGCACGGGGTGGGTTACCGGTTTCTGCCGTAGCGCGGAGGTGTCCGAAGGAGTGCGGACACGGCACGCACGAGTGCGTGCGCCACGCAACGCGTGCTATCCTTTCTATTGGCAAACAATAGGACGACTATGAGCGACAAAACAGACGTATGGCAAGGCACCCTGGCACTAATGGTCCTGAAAACCATTGAGACTATGGGGCCACTCCACGGATACGGCATTGCGCGCCGCATTGAGCAGACCAGCGGCAATCTCCTCTCGCTGAACTACGGCACCTTATATCCCGCGCTCCTGAAATTGGAGCAGGAAGGCTCTATCGCCTCCGAATGGGGAGTGTCGGAGAATAATCGCAAGGCCAAGTTCTACAAGCTCACGCGCAGCGGCCGCCGCCAACTGGCAAAGGAAGCGCGGGATTGGCAGCAGGCCACCGCCATCCTGGCCCGCTTCATCACTCCCTCGGGAGATGCGGCATGAAGCGGCTCCGCGCGTGGCTCATCCGGCTCGCCGGCCTGGTAACGGGCGCCCGCCAGGATCGTGAGTTGGCGGACGAAATCGAAGCTAATCTGCAGTTGCACATCGACGACAACCTGCGCTCCGGCATGCTTCCGGAGCAGGCACGCCGCGAAGCCATTCTGAAATTTGGCGGCGTGGAGCCGGCCAAGGAAGCCTGCCGAGACCGCCGCACCGTACCGCTCGTCGAAAATCTGCTGCGGGACGGTCGCTTCGCAATCCGGCAGTTGCGCAAGAACCCAGGATTCACCTGCACCGCCGTGCTCGTGCTCGGCCTCGGCCTTTGCGCCAGCGTGGCCATATTCGCTTTTGTGGATGCCACGCTGATTAAGCCGCTGCCCTACCGCGATCCCGCCGGGCTGGTCGGCCTTTTCGAGACGGTCCAGTTCTGCCCGCGCTGCCCTCTTTCTTATCCGGACTACCTCGACTGGAAGAGGCTCAACACAGTCTTCTCCGCCGCGGACGCCTTTGAGGCAAGTGGTTTCACGCTACGCACCGCCGCCGGCGCGGAAATGGTAGGTGGGACTCTCGTTACCGCCGGGTTCTTCAAGACTTTGGGTGTGGCTCCGGCGTTGGGTCGCGATTTTCGCGCCAGCGAAGATGCTCCGGCAGCACCGCGCACCGTCTTGCTGAGCTACGCCGCCTGGCAGAAACGTTATGCCGGAAATGCGGCCGTCTTGGGACAGACCGTGACGCTCAATGGCGATTCAAACATCATCATCGGCGTGCTGCCGCGGGGTTTTCATTTTGCCGCCGCCGGGGAGCCGGAGTTCTGGACTGCGCTGCACACTAGCAGCAACTCCTGTTACCCGCAGCGAGGCTGCCACAGTCTCCACGGCCTCGCACGGCTGCGGGATGGCGTCTCTGTCCGAACCGCGGACGCCAACATTAAACTGATCGCGGGAGAGTTGGAAAAGCAGTATTCCTCCAATCGCGGCCAAGGCGGGTCCGTCATCTCTCTCACCGAACTGGAGGTCGGACGAATCCGCCCTATCCTAATCGTGCTGCTGTGCGGAGCCGGACTTCTGCTGCTGATCGCCTGCGTAAACGTAACCAGCCTGGTGCTGGTGCGCGCCGAAAGCCGCAGGCGCGAGATGGCGGTGCGCAGCGCGCTGGGCGGATCGCGCGCCCGGTTGGCCGGCCAATTCGTAACGGAGGGGGTGGTCCTGGTAGCGGCCAGCGCCGCGATCGGCCTGGTTTCCGCCCGGTGGCTCATGCGGCTCCTCATCAGTCTCATCGGAGCGGACCAGATGGCCGGCATGCCGTTTCTTTACGGCCTCGGCCTGAATTTCCGCGTGCTAGCGTTCGCCGCGGCGGTCTCAATTGGCGCAGCGGCGCTCTTCTCCATCACTCCGGCTTGGCGATCGCTCTCCCCGGACCTGCGCGAAGGCCTCGCGGAAGGCAGCCGCGGTTCTGCCGGCACTACCTGGCGCAGGTTCGGCGCGAACCTGGTGGTGCTGGAATTGGCCATCGCCGTGGTTCTGTTGGCGGGGGCGGGGCTGCTCGGCAAGAGTTTCTATCGCCTGCTGCACGTGGACATGGGCATGCAACCGGACCACTTGGCGACATTGCGTATAGCTGCGCCGGATTCCACTCACGGCAACAACGCCAAGGTCGTGGCGCTGGCGCGCGACGTTATGAGCCGGGTCGCGAGCCTGCCCGGCGTGGAGTCCGTGGCGGTTTCCACGCTGCTGCCGGTGATCGGCGGCAACACCATGTGGATCCGGGTCGCGGGCCATCCCTTCCATGGCGAGCACAATGAAGTGGGCTATCGGGAGGTTAGTTCCGGCTATTTCACGACGCTGCGCACGAAGCTCCTGCGCGGCCGTTATTTCACCGAAGCGGACGACGCCTCGAGACCTCCGGTGGTTATTATCGACCGCGCGCTGGCGGAGAAGTACTTCCCAGGCGAGGACCCGATCGGTAAGCAGATGTCCTACTCCGGAGCGACTTCGCCGCGCATGCAAGTCGTCGGCATCGTGGAGGACATCAAGGAAGGCGCGCTGGATGAGGCCACTTGGCCTACCTTATATGTCGCCTTCAACCAGGATCCGGACGACCATTTTGCCCTGGTCGTGCGGACATCCAAAGGCGAGCAGGCGCTGCTTCCAACGCTGGCCGCAACTATTCACCGGATCGATCCGGGCATCTCTACGTTCGACCAGAGAACCATGACCGACAGAATCAACAATACGACGGCCGCGTACCTGCACCGTTGCTCGGCATGGCTCGTGGGAGGCTTCGCGTTTTTGGCGCTACTGCTGGGCGCAGCCGGACTCTACGGTGTGATCGCATACTCGGTAAGCCGGAGAACTCGCGAGATCGGCGTGCGTATGGCGCTCGGCGCACAGCGGGGCAGGGTGTATCGGCTCATTCTGCGAGAGGCTGGCTGGCTGATCGCCGCCGGCATCGCCATTGGCCTCGCGTGCTCGGTGGCCGCGGCGACTCTGCTGCGCGGGCTGCTCTTTGGCGTGCGCTCGGCGGATCCGGAGATATTGGCAGCGGTGGCTGGCGTGCTGGGGGTCGCGGCGCTCCTGGCCAGCTACATTCCCGCGCGCCGGGCTGCGTCGGTCAATCCGGTGGACGCTCTGCGGGCTGAGTAGCCCGATCAGGCGGTGCGTGTATAATGAGCCAACGAGGACCGCACCGATGAAACGGATCGTTAAGAAGCTGAGCAAACTGAGCTGGGGCACGCGCGCGTGCGCTGGCTTTACGCTCTGCGCAAGGGCGGTGGCCCTGCCCGCGCAGACTTTCACCTCGCTGCATAGCTTTGATGTCACGGATGGCCAAAACCCCTACGCGGGGCTGGTCCAGGGCATTAATGGGGACGGCTACGGGACAACCGCGAGCGGCGGGCCTCGCCTCGGATCGGTCTTCAAAATCACGCCGAGTGGTTCGCTGACGACGCTGTACGGCTTCTGCACGGCAAACCAGGACGGGTGCTTGGACGGCCAGGGCCCCCAAGGGACGCTAGTCCAGGCCGCGAACGGAGACCTCTACGGGACCACGCTAGGGGCCGGGGCGAACAACTATGGCACCGTGTTCAGAATCACCCCGAGTGGCACGCTGACGACGATATACAGCTTCTGCGCCCAAAGCGAGTGCACGGACGGCGAAACCCCCAACGCGCTGCAAGGTGGGGGCGGCCGTCAAGATTCTAGGGACCGCTCTTACCGGCACGACCAGCGTCAGCTTTAACGGCGCTGCTGCTGTCTTCACCGTGGTTTCGGGTTCCGAAATCACTACCACTGTACCCGCCGGTGCAAGCAGCGGAGAAGTAGAGGTGACCACGCCCAGTGGTACGGTTTCAAGCAACGTGACGTTCCGGGTGCTGCCCTAGTTTTGGCCTTGCCGCTCAGCGTGGCGGACGGCACCGGTCAATCCGGCAGAGGCGCTCCGCGCCGAGTAGCACTAGCGGTCGGTGCGTGTTATGACGAATCGCGGTGCCCTGAGCCAAAATGGGCGGCAGGGGTCAAAGAGGAACTCGTTTATGAAACGAATCGTCGATGAGTTGGGAAAACTGAACTGGGGGAAGAGGGCATACGCTGCTTTTGTGCTGTGCGCAGCGGCGATGGTCCTGCCTGCGCAGACTCTCACCACACTGCACAGTTTCGATGCAACGGACGGCGCAGACCCCTCCGCGGCGCTCGTCCAGGCCGCCAATGGGTACGGCTACGGGACCACCAATGAGGGCGGGGCCTACAAGTATGGCACAGTCTTCAAAATCACCTCGAGTGGCACGCTGACGACGCTATACAGCTTCGGCGCCCAAAGCGGCGACGGCGGAAACCCAGAGGCGGAGCTAGTCCTGGCCACCGACGGCAACTTCTACGGGACAACGTATGGGGGCGCGCCCGGCACCACTGGCAGCTTTGGCACGGTCTTCAAGATCACTCCGAGCGGCACGCTCACCACGCTTTACGACTTCTACAACTACGGGGGCGCCTCCGGCGCCTACCCCATCGCGGGACTGGTCCAGGCCACCAATGGGGACTTCTACGGGACAACGTTCGGTGGCGGGGCCGGGCCCTACGACGGCATGGGCACCGTCTTTCAAATCACTCCGAGCGGCACGCTGACGACGCTATACAGCTTCTGCACCCAAAGTGGGTGCACGGATGGCGCAAGCCCCAACGGGACGCTGACCCAGGCCACCAATGGGGACCTCTACGGGGTGACCGGGAGTGGCGGGGCCGGCAACTACGGAACGATCTTCAAAATCACCCCGAGTGGCACGCTGACGACGCTACACCGCTTCTGCGCCCAAAGCGGCGCGTGCTTGGAAGGCAAATATCCCCGCGCAGGGCTGGTCCAGGCCATTAATGGGGACTTCTACGGGACAACCTATGAGGGCGGGGCCTACAGCTATGGCACGGTCTTCCAGATCACCCCAGGTGGCACGCTGACGACGCTATACAGCTTCGGCTCCCAAAGCGGCGACGGCAGCAACCCCGAGGCGCGGCTCATCCAGGCCACCGACGGCAACTTCTACGGGACAACTTTGGCTATCGGCGTCCGGGGCGCCGGCACGGTCTTCAAAATCACGCCGAGTGGCACGCTGACGACGCTATACAGCTTCTGCGCTCAAGGCGGATGTACGGACGGCTCCGACCCTTACGCGGGGCTGGTTCAAGCCACCAATGGGGACCTCTACGGGACAACCTTCGCAGGCGGGGCCGACGGCTTTGGCACGATCTTCAGCCTGTCCGTAGGTCTGGCACCGTTTGTGGAAACACAGCCTACCTCCGGCGAGGTGGGAGCGGCCGTCAATATTCTGGGAAGCGATCTGACCGGCGCGACCGGCGTCAGCTTTAACGGCACTGCGGCGACATTCGCCGTGGTTTCGAGAACCTTAATCACGGCCACCGTACCGACGGGCGCAAGCACCGGTAAGGTGGAGGTGACGACCCCAGGGGGTACGCTGAGCACGCGCGACGTAAACTTCCAGGTGCTGCCATAGAGTCCGCCTAGCCATTGGCGCGCCGTCAATCGCAGTGCCTATGGGAGTCGCTTCGCGCAATAGGATGACCCCGGCACTTCGTGCGCTGGTCACGTAGCGGACAAGATTTGCCGGCATCGTGCGCCGATCCTGGCTCACGAGAACCCGCCCGGCGTATGCGGAGATCCTCAAGACAGTCGGGGTCCTGCAGCCCGGCGAGCCCCGCCGCAGCCGCGTTTCGGATGTCGATCTCAGGCGTCCGCCCGCCGCAGCCCTCCAAGGATGCGTCCGTCGAGATCGGCGTCAGCCTGAAATCTGACTGGCATGGCGCGCACGCTGCAGCTTCGCAATCAATTCGGCATTCGTATGTCTCGATTGTTCGTGTTGCGCTTGGGCCGCGCGCAGCCCTTCCGCCAGATAGGCGTCGATCTCTTCCTGGTTCCCAGGTAGAATGCAAGGGCGCCGTGCACTTGTTCCAGGCTTAAGGCGGATAGCTTTCCACCATGCTCTCGGCCGACATCCCTTCGCGAATTTAGACGAATCTAGAGAGACGCGCGTGTCTGCGACGCCGCACACGCCATCTACGCCGCTCACGTACTCCTTCTGCATTAGCTTCCCCAAGCACCGCCCCCCGAACTTTTACACCTTTTTTACAGACTGCCCACCGTCCCGCCCGCCAAATGGGCGAAAATGTACAGGTGAAGTGTAACGGAGCTGCGGAATGCCGGGCGCTACAGTCCTCATAGTCGAAGATGCCGCTACCTGGGCCACCACCCTGGAAATGGCCTTCCTCGCCATACCGGACATCGCCGTAACCGTTCTGCCGACGGCCCAGGAAGCTTTGCGCCTGCTCGCCAATGCGGACTGCGCCGTCAGTGCCGTGGTCACCGACCTGAACATGCCGCGCATGGACGGATTCGAATTCATCCAGCGCATCCGCGCCCAGCCTCGCCACCAACGGCTGCCCATCATCGTGGTCAGCGGCGACACGGATCCCGGCACGCCCGATCGCCTGGCGTCCATCGGCGCGAACGCTTTCTTTCCGAAACCATATTCGCCCGCACAAGTGCGGCTCAAACTGGAGCAACTTCTCGATGCAATGTCTGCCGATCGTTCCCCGTAGCCGCGCCCGGCGGGTGCTGCTGACTCTATTGGCGCCGGGCATGCTTTCGTCTCAGATGGCGGCCCAAACCGCTTCCCCCGATCTCCGGCAAGCCGATCTCGGGCAAATTATGGAGCGCCTCGACCGTCTGGAAAAGCAAAACCAATCGCTGGCCGAAGAGGTCCACCAACTGCGCCAGGAACTGTCGGAAGCGCGCGGCCAGCCGCAGCCGCCCCCAGCCGCGCCAGCGCTCGACGAGCAAGTCGCCGTGGACCAGAGCCGCGTCGAAGAACTGGCGCAGAGCAAGGTGGAGGCTTCCCAACACTTCCCCATCCGCGTCACCGGAATGGCTCTCTTCAACGCCTTCCTGAACTCCCAAGGGAGCGGCGGACAACAATACCCCACGTTCGCCTGGCCCGGAAACCAGGCCAGCGGCGGCGGCAGCTTCTATCAGACCACCATCGGCCTGGACTATTCCGGCCCGCAGATCTTTGGGGACGGCAAGGTTCACGGCTCGGTCTACATGGATTTCGCGGGCGGCTCCGGCACGCCGCTGGATTTGGGATTCCGGCTGCGCACCGGCGAGATCGAAGTCGATTGGGCAAACCAAAGCATCCTGGCGGGCATCGAGAGCCCCATCTTCGCGCCGCGCGAGCCCGCCTCGCTAGCGCAAGTGGAGTTCGCGCCCCTGACCTCCGCCGGCAACCTGTGGCTCTGGACTCCGCAGGTGCGCTTCGAACAGAAGATCCGCTTCACGGACCAAACCGGCATACGCGCGCAATTCGGCGCCGTGCAGACTAACGAGGTTTCGTCCTACCAGCAGAGTGCGCCGGACGCGCCGTCCGTGGAACCCGCCAGGCCGGGACTGGAAGGGCGTTTCGAGTTCTATCATCGCTTCCAGGGCGGCTCTCAGGAAGGCTCCGCGGACGCCCCCCGCATCGAAATCGCGCCCGGATTCCACACCAGCGTCACGCACGTGGCCGGCACATCGGTTCCATCCAATTTATTCTCGCTCGACTGGTTCGCGAATCCCGTATCGAAGCTGGAATTCACCGGCGCATTTTTCAGTGGGCAAAACGTGGCTCCGGTGGGCGGTGTCGAGGGTTTCACGATCCTGCCCTCAGGCGCCGCCATCCCGGTGCACAGCCAGGGCGGATGGGGCCAACTGACGTTTCTGGCCACTCCGCGCCTTTCATTCCACTTTTTTTCCGGGCTGGAGAACGGCCGCACCGCGGACCTGGCGGCATACGCCATAGGCCGGAACTGGATGTACGGCGCAAACTTGTTCTACCGCCTGGCGCCCAACGTGCTGCTCGGCGCCGAAGTCTCCCAGGCGCGCACCGCTTATATTGATAGTAGCCTTAGATTGAACAATCACTATGACCTGGCTCTGGCGTATCTGTTTTAGCGGCCTCTGGCTCGTGCCGGCTTGGTGCGCCAGCGTCAAGGGCGCCGTAGTGCTGACCGATTCGCGGGACCCGGGCGTACGCCGCAATAAGGATTTTTCCGGAGTAGTGGTGTGGCTGGAACCGGCCAACGGCGATCCACCGCACAGGATCTCGCCGTCCCGCCACTACCGGATGGAGCAAAAGGACAAGCACTTCAAGCCGCATGTATTGGCCATCCCGGTGGGCGCCGCGGTGGACTTCCCGAATCTCGACCCCATCTTCCATAACGTGTTTTCCAACTACGATGGGCAGAAGTTCGACTTGAACCTGTACCGGCCCAATACCAGCCGGGACGTCATATTCAAACGCCCAGGAATTGTGCGCGTATTTTGCAACATCCATCCGACGATGAGTGCGGTGATCGCCGTGCTGGATACGCCCTGGTTCGCCGTTTCAGACGCCGCCGGCCGCTTTGAAATTCGCGACGTGCCGCCGGGCAATTACACGTTGCATATCTTTCACGAAAGGGCCTCGGACGAGACGCTGCATGCCCTGGTCGATCCCGTCAGCGTGGAAAACGGTGCGCCGCGGGTTCTCAAGGCCATCCGCATTTCCGAAACCGGCTACATTCCAGCGCCGCATAAGAACAAGTGGGACAATGACTATCCGCCGGCGATCGACGACCAGCCGGCCTACCAGCCACAACCATGATAAGAACGTGACAACAACGTGACAAGAAAATGATCGCAAGCTTCTCACGCCTGTCGCTGCTGTGGAAGATCCTGCTCTCCACCTCCGTGGCCATCACCGTGCTCTTTGCGCTTACCGGCTGGATCGTGCTGCGCAACGCCGTCCAAACCACCACCAGCACTATGGAAGACGAGGTGGGCGCCAGCATCCAGGCCTACCAGTCGCTATGGAAAGAGCGCGCCGAATTGCTCGCTTCGGTGAGCCTGATTTTGAGCCGGATGTCGGACGTACGTTCCGCCTTCGGCACGAAGGACCCCGCCACCATCAGCGACACAGCCAGCGAGTTGTGGAAGAAGCTCTCGATCAAGGATGCCGCTTTTTCGGTAACCGATGCGGCCGGCAAGGTCATTGTATCGGTGGGTGTAATGCCTGTCGCGGAACAGGATGTGCGCATCGCCGCGGCCCGCTTCCCGGAGCAGGTGTCCGGCTTCCTGGTGCACGGGGGACACTTGTACCACACGGTCTTCACGCCGGTCTATCTGGAGGACGTGCCGCAAAACGTGCTGGTGACCGGGTATGACGTCGACAGCCGAGTGGCCCGGCAACTGAAAGCGGACACCGGCGGCAGCGAGTTGCTCTTCATTGCAGATGGGCAGCCCATCGCCTCCTCGCTGAGTCCCGAGGCGGCCCGCCTGGTGGCCTCCGGACTGCCCGCGCGTCCCACTGTGGATCCCGTCAAGGCCGGCGGTATCGAATACGCCGCGCGCCCCACGCAATTACTCGACATCCAAGGCAAGCCCATCGGCGACTTATGGATTCTGCGCTCCTTCGCGGCCGCCAGCGAACGCCTGGCTGCCCTGCGCCGCAATATCATCCTGCTGTGGTTGATGGCTGTGGCTGCCAGCCTAGGCATCACCTACGCGCTGGCGCGGCGTATCGTCGAGCCGCTCAAGGAGCTGGACCGCGCGGCCGCCGAGGTCGCCCGCCAGAATTACGGCCACCGCGTGAAAGTGGTCAGCCAGGATGAGCTCGGACGCTTGGCCCGGACGTTCAATGCCATGTGCGCCTCCATCCAGCAGGCGCGCCAGGAGCTGATACGCCAGGAGCGCATCTCCACCATCGGGCGGCTTTCGAGTTCCATCGTCCACGATCTGCGCAATCCGCTGGCGGCGGTTTATGGCGGCGCGGAGATGCTCGTGGATGCCGAGCTGACGCCGCCGCAAGTCAAGCGTCTGGCCGCTAACATCTACCGCGCTTCGCGGCGCATCCAGGAGTTGCTGCAAGACCTGCTGAACGTCTCGCGCGGCAGCGCCCGCGGGGCGGAGGTGTGCAAGCTGCGGGAAGTGGCGGCGGCCGGCTGCGAATCGCTGCTGGCTTCCGCCGAAGCGCAGCACGTCGAGGTGCAGATCGGCATTCCGGACGATATCGAGCTGCCGTTGGAGCGCAACCGTATGGAGCGGGTCTTCTCCAACCTGGTGGGCAATGCGCTGGAAATGATGCCGGAGGGCGGCCAAATTCAGATCTCGGCCGCGGCCCAAAACGGATTCGTGGTGGCGGATGTGCGCGATACCGGCCCGGGCATCGCGCCAGAAATCCGCGGGAGCCTGTTCGAGCCTTTCGTCAGCGCCGGCAAAAAGAACGGGCTGGGCCTGGGCTTGGCGCTCTCGCGGCAGACGGTACTCGACCACGGCGGCGATATGTGGGCCGAGTTCGAGCCCGGACACGGCGCCTGCTTCCGGCTGCGGCTGCCGGTGGCGGAAGAGGTGGGGCGGACCTCCAGGTCTGCGCGGGTCCTCTAACTAGGACCCACTGCTTGCGGCTTGTGGTGCGGCCTCCTGTCGACATCCCGGCGGGTACGGCCATGATGTCGGGAGAAGGCGTCGGCAGCTAATTGCCGTGGCCCTTCTGGTAACCAGCCTCGTATGCTTTCTGGTCTTCGTCTTTCTTGAAGTGCCTCTTCTTGCTGTGGTCCCGGTTGTGCGCATGATCGTCCTGGCCTTCGCGCACACCTTGCTGGTATGTTTTGTTTTTCGAATAATCCGTGGCGTGGTCTTTATCGTGGTCCTGGCCCTGGTCCTGGAAAAATGGAGCCCCCACGGCCTGCACCATGCATCCACCAACACCAATACTAACCGCTACCGCCAAAACCTTGACAGCATGTCTTAAACTCATTCTCATAGAAAGTTGTCCCTTCGTTTTCCGCCTTGAACCTCCCGCCGAAACGGACCCGCGGGCCGTTTTGGAACAAGCACTCCCATGGCCGTTCAGGCCGGTGTGGAACTCCGGAATCGTGCAATTCGTCCGCGAGGCGGCCTGACTTGCTCCCGCAACTATGCCTATTGTCACGCTGCCGGCGGGCGAGTCTGGGAGATGCAGGTGCCAGTAACCCACAGTAGGCGCACTTCTTGCCTCATGGGCGGCAGGACTTGCACGTAACACAGTGCGAGAGCCTCGGCTTCTACCTTGTGTTCCATACATTCACCTTTGGTCCCCAATTTGCATCGCACGGCACTCGATAGAAAGAAGTGAGGAACTGCGGTGCACCGAAAGCGCCGGTCCGCAAGGCTGCGCACCCAGTTCGGTGGCGCTGAATATGCTGGCGCCGTACAGAAAGGCGGCATGCGGAAGCCGGACTTGAGGAGCGCGCACAGCAGGCCGAGGGGGCTTCACGTCCGGCCGCTCGCGGCAAGCGATCGCGGGAGCTTCGTAGAGTCGTGGCACGGCGCGCTTCGCCGACGGCCCCGCCGGTGCGGTAGCCGAAGTGGACCAACTGCTGAACGACGTGATGTCCACGCGGGGCTATCCGGTAAGCGACTTTGAACAGCGGGCGGCAGATAGAGCCTGGTTCCGGTGAAATACATCGATAGGAAGAGACCTATGTCTGAAGAGAAGCGCGAGCTCCTGGAGAAATTGAAATTCGAATTGGCCTTCGTCGCGGATGGCGGATATGGCCGCTCGGTTCGCACGCCACAGCAATCCACATCTCTCTTCCAAGACTCGTTGACCTGCCTGAATTTCGGCGATTCGTCGCGCACGCATCCCTGCGCCGAATGCACTCTCATGCAGTATGTCCCCGAGTCTCGTAAAGGCGAAGATGTGCCTTGTCACCATATTCCGCTCGATCGGGAGAACAGAACCATCGCCACTCTGGATGCCACGGAGTCCGAAGAAGTCCTCAAGCGTTGGCTTCGCCGCGAAATCGACAGGCTTGAAGGAGAACCCGCTCTTTAGAGGACCGGATAAAGACTGACTATGCCTTGCTTCCTCCTGCTCATCGTCCTGCTGTTTCCGCGCGTCGCGCTGGCGCTGATGTGGTTCTTCTCGACCTACCTCCAGCGCGCCTTCCACGGTGGTCTGCTGCTGCCGGTACTGGGCTTCATTTTCCTGCCGCTCACCACGATCGTATACGCATGGGAACTGAATAGCGGCATGCCGACGGCGGGAATCAATCTTTTGTGGCTACTGGTCGCGGTCATCGTCGATCTGGGCGGGCTGGGCGGCGGCGCGCATCGCCAATCGCGGCGCTGAGCCGCGCACACCAAGCCGAAAACCCGCCATGCCGCTATACTCTGCATTCCGTACATGCGCCACCAGTCTGCCGGGGCCGACATTGATGAGGCGGATCGCACCGTCACTTCCATACGCAAGTTGGCGCGCGGCGCCTTCACCCGCGGCGGGCCCACCGATATCGGCGCCTTCGGCGCATAATCGCCTTCCTAACCGCCCGCTATAATTCCGAGGGCCACACCGCTGTACTCCGGGGTGCATTGTGCTGCAAGATTCAAGACACCGTTGATCTCGCGTTGAGATGCTGGTTGGGTAGTTGCCGCGGCCAGTTTCGGCTGGCACGTACCGTGGGTCGGAAGAGCATCCTGCCTCAATTCATGTAGTATGAAGAGCTATGGTGACCTTCCAGACTTTCGGGATTATTGCATATGGGTGACGCATTCAGCCGGCTGCGTCTGTTTCAGGGCATCCGGCCTCTTCAGACTTCCCGGTTTCCGAAGGATATACTGGCCGGAGTGACGCTGGCCGCGATGAACATCCCGCAAGCGCTGGGCTATACCCGGATTGCCGGCACGCCGGTCGTCACGGGGCTGTACACTTTATTGTTGCCGCTGGTGGCGTTCGCGACCTTCGGGTCCTCGCGCTTCCTGGTGGTGGCTGCCGATTCGGCCACCGCGGCCATCCTGGCAGGCGGACTAGCCGGCATGGCGCCAATGGCCAGTGCGAGATACGTGGCGCTGGCGGGGTTGGTGGCCCTGATGACTGGCGGATGCCTGATGCTGGCGCGGCTGCTGAAGCTGGGCTTCCTGGCCGACTTCCTCTCGCAGACAGTATTGGTGGGCTTTCTTACGGGCGTCGGGTTTCAGGTCTCGATTGCGGTGCTGGGCGAAATGCTGGGTGTTGAGGTACACAGCCACGGCACGGTGCGGCAGTTGGGGGAAGTGATCGGCAGTCTGTCGACGGTGCGTCTGCCGGTACTCGGCATTTCCGTAGCGGTGGTGGGGTGCATCCTGGTTTCCAGCCGGCTTGCGCCGATGCTGCCCGGCCCCCTGATCGCGGTGGTGGCCGCAATAGCGGCAAGTTCCCGGTATGATTTCGCCGGGCACGGCATTAGCGTCGTTGGGCTAGTGACCGGCGGCCTGCCGGCTCTGGGCCTGCCCGATATGAGCTGGAAAGATGCCGCGGCGTTGGCTCCGGTGGCCGGCTCGTGCTTTGTGATGATCGTAGCTCAAAGTGCGGCGACGGCGCGCGCCTATGCGGTGCGTCATCACCAGCGGCTGGACGAGAACGCGGACATAGTGGGCCTCGCGGCGGCCAACGTGACCGCAGCGCTGAGCGGGACGTTCGTGGTGGACGGGAGTCCGACGCAAACGGCGATGGTCGAACGCTCGGGCGGGCAGAGCCAGGTGGCGCAGCTCTCCACGGCGGCGGTGGTGGCGCTGGTGCTTCTGTTCCTGACCGGCCCGCTGCAATTCCTCCCGCATTGCGTGCTCGGCGCCGTGGTGTTCACGATTGCCATCGGGCTCATCGATTTGCGCGGCCTGCGAGACATCCGCCGCGAGAGCCCCGGTGAATACTTCCTGGCCGTAACCACCGCGGCGATGGTGGTGCTGGTTGGCGTCGAACAAGGCATTCTGCTCGCCATGACTTTGTCTCTGCTCCGGATCGTACGCCACAGCTATAGCCCACACACGGCTGTTCTGGTGAAGGATCAAAGCGGGGAGTGGCGGTCCACCCCCGTGGTTCCGGACGCGGTAACCGAGCCGGGCCTGGTGATCTACCGCTTTGGGGCGCCGCTTTTCTATGCCAACGCGAACCGTTTTTCGGAGGAGATCCGCAGCCTTGTGAAACATGCGCCTGCGCCGTTGCGGTGGGTGGTGGTGGATGGCGGGCCGATCACGCATGTCGACTACACGGCCGCGCGGACTGTGCGCCAGCTCCAGGAGGATTTAACCCGCCTGGGTGTCCGTCTGGCGTTCGCGCATGTGGGGTGGGACCTGCGGGCCGATCTGGACCGGCACCATCTGACGGAGGCGATCGGCCCGGCGCAGCTTTTCGATACGTTGCGTGAAGCCCTCGCCGCGGTCCACCGTCCGAGCTGAGACCCGCGGGGCGCTACGCGCCGTGACGACAGGTTGATCTGCTACGATCATGCGTGGCTCTGAAGGGTCTATCCACGGCGCAGACGGCTGGGTTGGCGCTTGCCGCGGTCCTCTACGTTACCGCGGGTACTTTGCATTTCATCAAACCCGACGCCTATCTGAGAATCGTTCCTCCATACATTCCGTGGCATCTGCCGATGGTACTCATCAGCGGCGTTTTCGAAATTCTTGGTGGTGTGGGGCTGCTTGTCCCCGGGGCGCGGAGAAACGCCGCATGGGGACTGACAGCGCTGCTAATCGCGATTTTTCCGGCCAACATTTATATGGCCACAAACCCAGTCGAGGCAGGCGCGGTTTCCATCGCGCCTGCACTCCGGTGGGCGCGGCTGCCCTTGCAGCTACTGCTGGTCTGGTGGCTGCTCTGGTGTACGCGGCCGCGCGATTCGAGGCGACGAGTGATAGAATCGAAATCGCAAGGGGGCTGACTTAGAGTACAGTCCATCTTCAATAAAGGTTCAGTGTTCCAGGGGAGAGGATGAAAATGCCAAGACGGGTACAGCCAGGAGTAGACAATTCCATCGCGGAGATGGCAATCGTTGGTTATCAAAGCGAACTCGAAAGGCTATCGGCGAAGATAGTCGAAATCAAAGCGCAGCTCGGTCAACGCGGTCCAGGCCGGCCAAAGACCGCGGCAACCGGAACGGCTCACGCGGGTCCACAGCAGCGCCGCACGATAAGCGCAGCGGGCCGCGCCAGGATCGCCGCCGCACAGAGAGCGAGATGGGCTGCACAACTGCAACAGGCCCCGGCCAAGGCGAAGAAAAGGAAGTTCTCGGCGGCCGGTTTGAGAGCCATAAGGGAAGCCACGAAGAAGCGTTGGGCGGCTTACCGCAAAGCCGCGGCGTAAAGCCGCCCCGGGCTAATACGGTTACAGTTTCGGTCGCCAAGA
>Ga0302325_10004419_pt1 | contig 32525 bp, 32 predicted proteins | sample Palsa_T0_2_FD_201948 | JGI IMG/M metagenome (GOLD analysis project Ga0302325, IMG submission 201948) | Peat permafrost microbial communities from Stordalen Mire near Abisko, Sweden - Palsa_T0_2 | ecosystem: Environmental > Terrestrial > Soil > Palsa > Peat permafrost | place: Sweden: Abisko... | reverse complement strand
ACCATGCTTCCTCCCTGTTCGCAGTCGATCCTTCACTGCCCGCTACGAACAGGGAATAGCACACTCGACGACCGTCAACCGGTCACATAAGGAAACCCGGGCCCCCCTACTTGACCGGCGCTCTAGGAGCTGTGAGTGTGCTGCGGGCCTGGCCGGCAGTCTGGGCGAGTCGGCATAATCCCAGCTCATCAGCGGTATGACGCCAGTATCCTGCCAGGTCAGGGGCTGATTCTTCTCTCCGGACGCGTTGATCGTCCGGAAGAGGAGTTCATGATGGCGAAAACGAAACCGTCCCGGCCGGAGGTGACCGGGCCGTTCGCGGAGTACGCGCCCGGGTTCCGGGCCGAGCTGGCGCGGCTCGGATATACCCCGCTCAGCGCCGCCTGCCAGATGCGGCTGATGGCTCACCTGAGCCGCTGGATGACCGCCGAGGGCCTCAGCACCCGGGTCCTGGACATGCCGACCGCGGAACGGTACTTCGCAGTCCGCCGGCTCGGCGGGATACGCGAACGAGCGGACCGTCGAGGCTCTGGGCCCGCCGCTGGGCTACCTGCGCGGGCTCGGGCGGGCCCGCTCCCGCCGACGGTCCTTTCGACGGAGACCGCCCGGCTGCTGGACCGCTTCGCGGCTTACCTGGCAGCCCTTCTTTGAGACCGGCGGGTTCCGGCGCCATGGGGGCGGCTGGTGCCGGGTGACGCAGGACATGACCGGGGCCAGGACCTCTTCCTACAGATCCGGGGCCCCGGCGCTGGCCATGGGTGGCGCCGGTCACCGGGTCACCGGACGCGCCGCGCCCCTGGGCGGGGCAGGCGGGCTCCAGGCCACGGATCGGCGACACGAACGGGACGGGTGGGCGAGGCTACGGCACCGGTGCGATGCAGGCAGGCTCTCATATATATATATATTGTGGGCGACTTGGTGTAGGACAAGTTCCCGGCCGTCATCACAGTTCGGGCGTCACGAAGTTCCGTCTCGGTCCGCGGACCCGATGAGCCGCCACCAACGAAGGAGCGTCTATGAAAGCCGCGCGCTTCTACGGAATTCGTGACCTCCGCTGGGAGAACATCGAGGACCCCGTGTGCCGCCCCGGCGCGGTGAAGGTCCGGCCCGCGTTCAACAGCATCTGCGGAACGGTTGCCGATAGGCTCGACGACCGACCTCAAGGCGAGTCGCTGCCTGGGTCAGCATGTGCAAGGACTTGACCGAGTATGTCGGCCGCAGTCACAGCGCAAGGCCAGCCAGCATAGAACGCGAGGTGGGTCACGACCTCCTTCAACTCTTCCTCAGTGACGCCGTTCTCAAGCGCACGCTGCATGTGAAACGGCATCTGCAGCGGATAGTTGCCAGCGATAAGCGCGGCCACTGTCACCAGGCTGCGGTCGCGCTTGCTCAGTTCTCGGCGTTCCCACACATCGCCGAAGAGAACTTCGCGTCCAAGTTCGGCTAGTTTCGGTGTCGTCTCGGCGTAGCTTCGGGCGTGATTCTCGCTCATCAGTTCTCCTGGCGTGAGTAGGTGGCGGGGAGCTAAATCATCTGCGCTTGTGGTTGACCGCTTGGCTGGTACTCGTGTTGTGCTACCGAACGTCTCCGCCAGTTGACATCTCTCCGTCTATCGGCAGACACCACGTAGCAACCTTCGTTGCCTGCTCGACTCGGAGTACGTCAGCCTTTAGGTCCGACAAGCAGCTTGCCCTGTACGTCTGGCTACGGTGACGGCACGCGGCCAACCGGCGCAGAAGGCAGGGTGCGGCACGGTCGCCGCGTAGCCCGAGCGTGCTGTTGCTCAGTCGTCGTGGTCTGCTGTTCTCACATCCGGATCGGCACCTTACCCTCGAGCGTGTCGGCCAGATCGGCGGTGATCCCGATCGACCTCGTCTCGGTGTACGAGGCGAGGCCTTCGTAGCCCTGTTCCCTTCCGATCCCACTGGACTTGAAGCCGCCCATCGGTGCGCGCAGACCCGGCGGGCTTCCGTTCAGCTCGACGGTTCCCGTACGGATCCGGCCGGCGACCGTAAGCCCGTGCTCCAGGTCGCTAGTGAAGACTGCCCCGTTGATTCCGTAGGCGGAGTCGTTGGCCATCGCGACCGCCTCATCTTCGTTCTCGTACGTGAGGACGGTGAGCACCGGCCCGAAGATCTCCTCCTGCGCTATACGCTGGCCGGGCAGGACATTGGCGAAGACCGTCGGCTCGACATACCAGCCCCGATCGTGACCCGACGGACGCCCGCCACCCACTACGACGCGACCGCCTTCGGCAATGCCTATGTCGATGTAGCTCTCCACGACGTTGCGTTGCCGACTGCTGGCTAGCGGGCCGATCTGTGTGGCCGGGTCGAACGGATCTCCCACCGGCATGGACTCAACCAGGGCCACCACCCGGTCCAGGAGCTCCCGCTCTCTTCGTTTGGATACAATCAGCCGGGTCTTAAGGCTGCATACCTGCCCGCTGTTACGCAACGAACCGAGCCTAAGCCGCTCGACAGCATCGTCGAGGTCCGCATCGTCGAGGAAGACCGCCGCGGACTTCCCCCCAAGCTCAAGGGTTACGCGCCGCAAGGCGTTGCCACAGAGCGCGGCCACCCGGCGCCCGGCGGCCGTCGAACCGGTGAATGCCACCTTGTCGACGCCAGGATGCGAGACCAGGTACTCGCTCGTCTCGCGCTCCGCGGGCAGCAGGTTGAAAACGCCCGCCGGAAGGCCCGAGCGTTCCAGTAGGTCGGCCATGAGATAGGCGTCCAGCGGAGTCTCGGGGGCCGGCTTGAGAATAATCGTGCATCCGCTGATGAGGGCGGGGGCCACCTTGAGCATCGCGATGCTTTGCGGGACGTTCCAAGGGACGACAGCCGCGACCACCCCGATCGGTTCGTGTGTGACGAGCGCAGAGCCTGAGCTGGCCCGACGGATCGACTGGAAGGGGTAGGTCTCCGCCAGCTCGAGGTTCGTTTCGAGGATCAGGCGCGGGGCCGCTGCCTGAAAACTCCTCGACAGCGTGATCGGGCAGCCCATTTCTTCCGTAATCAGCCCCGCGATGACCTCCTCGTGCTCCGCGTACAGATCACGGAATCGACGCAGGATCTCCAGACGTTCATTCAACGGCATCCGTGGCCAGGGACCGGAATCGAAGGCATTCCGGGCGGCCGCTACCGCGGCATCTGCGTCCTCCCGCGACGCCGAAGGCGCGGCGCCGACGAATTCCTCGGTAGCCGGGTTGATGACCTCAATCCGGTTCTGGCCATGCGGCCCGACCCAGTCTCCGCCGATAAACAGCTGTTCGAACCTACCCGTCCAGCCCATCAGTCTCCTCGATGTGATGAGGGGGATGCAGCGGATCCCGGATCGGACGCCGCCATCGCCCAGATAATATATTTTACGCGCCGACTGGACTGACATTGCGATGGCTGGGCACCGAAGAATTCGCCCACAACCCTGACCGCGGTCGGTTCTTCCGCAGCCCTTTGCCAGTCAGTTCTCCTCGGTGATTCTCCATAGCCCACGCCCTTCCAACGTGTCGATGAGTCGGTCGGCACCCCCTGAGATGTGATCCTCCATCAGGGTTCGGACCTTCGTCTCGTCCCGCTTGCGGAGGCCGTCGAGGATCTCACGGTGCTCATTGTGACTGGCCTCGATCCAGCCTTCGATCGTGGCGTAGAACTGCAGTGGGAGAGTGCGCACGACCGAGCCGAGCAGCATGGCAAGACGGATGGAGTCCGCGGCAAGGTTGATCCCGCGATGGAACGCGTGACCGAGTTCGACGACCCTGGAATGTTCCTCGGCTGCGACGGCTTCGCAGTACGCCGTGTCGATGTCCTCAAGCCTGGCGAGTTGCTCAGGGTCAATCTTCTTCGCCGCGCGTGCTGCGAGCTCGCCGGTGAGGAACGCCTGCGCCCAGAACAGATCCCGGAGGTCCTGCTGTTTTAGCGGTGCGACGACGAATCCGCGCCGGGGCAGTTGCCGAACGTAGCCCTGGCTGCTCAGCGCCAGGAGCCCCTCACGCACCGGGGTGTTGCTCACTCCGACAGCCTCCGCTATCCGCTCTATCCGGAGGAATTCTCCTGAGCGCACGGCGCCGGACATGATGAGCTCGCGTACATACGCGGCGACCTCTTCGTTTAGCTGCTGACGCCGAGCAACCACCAAGTGCGTAGCGGTCGGATCGGCGGTCATACCATCCACTTTTCTCGCTCGTACTTAACCGATAATACATTATACCTTCCGAGAGCGCGGTTGACGATGGCGTGAACGAGGCGAGGCTGGTCAGCGGCCGGGATAGTCCAGGGCAGCGTGGCCGAGACCATCGCGCTAGCGTCGCGCCGGACACGATCCCATGACACCGTCCAAGACGTCTGGCGACCTTGCGGAGGGAGAGGTCAAGACGGGTGCCGAACGACTCGGAGCCGCTCGATACCGACGGTGCTACGACGACCGCATCACGCGTCGATCTGGCGGTAGACCGACTGCTCAAATGTCTCCCACGTCCATGACCTGAAGCTCGTCGAACTGCGGAAGGACGTCGCGCACTTCGGTGTCGAGCGAGAGCTGACCACGGTCGACGAGAAGCATCGCGGCGAGGCCGCCGATCGCCCTGGTCATCGACCACGGCCCGAACGGGGTCTCGGGGCCAGCCGCGTGGCCGTCGCTCGAGTTGCCTGCGGCGCCGGACCAGACGCCACGGGCCACGGGCCACGGGCCACGGCATCCACGGCGTAGGGAAGATCCCGTCCGGCAACGGCGTTCGTCAGGATCGCGTCGAGCTCATCCGTCACGAGGAACCCTCGTCTCAGTGCTATGGCTGTGCACTCCGCGCGAACTGCCGAAAGGAAGGAACTGCTAGGACACGGGCTGTCGTTGCGGCGGCGTCACGAGTCCGCCGCAGGCTTTGTACGCCATTGAGGTGGATCCGCGTTCGGCCAGAACTCCTCGAACTCCAGCGTGTGCAGTGCCGGGGCCTGTCCGAACACCGGCTCGCGCTTTTCGGCGAACGCGGTGAATCCCTCGAGGGCGTCCGCGGTCCGGAAGCTACGTTCGCTGACTTCAAGCTCCCAATCCAACGCCTGGTCCCACGTAAGGTCATGGTTGTCGTAGGCGAGACGTTTGGTAGCTTGCACGGCGTCGGGGCTGAACGACGCGATGGTCCTTGCCATCTCCATGGCCTTGGCAAGAGCTTCCCCGGGTTCGACCAAGCGCTGGGCCAGACCGATGCGATAGGCCTCGGCGCCGTCAACATACTTCGACAGGAACAGCAGCTCCATCGCATCCGCCCTCCGGACGATCCGGGTCGCCATGGTTCCCTGCGTCGCGCCGTTCGCCACGCCACGCTTGTGTCCCGACGCACCGAGGGTGGCGGCGGTGGTCACAACGCGAAGGTCACAGTAGAGCGCCAACGCGAACCCTCCCCCGACGCAGTATCCCTCGATGGCTGCGATAACCGGCTTATAGATGCGCCACGGCTTCGGGAGCGGATTGCGCTGGTGCTCCGCTTCCTGTCCCAGGACACCGCCGGACAGGTAGCCCTTGATGCTGGCGCCGGCGCAGAACGCACGATCACCCTCGCCTGTGATGATGACCACCCGAACATCATCGTTGCTCACGACGTCGGCGTAGGCCTCGACGAGCTGAGCCGACATCTGGCTGTCGACAGCGTTGCGCGCCTTGGGGTTGTTGAGCACGATCGTCGCGACGTGATCGCTCACTGTGTAGTCAATCTGACCCATTACGCAGCTCCCTCACCGTACGCATTCATCACTGCACTGTCACGGCTATTGTACATCATATATAGTTAGGCTGGCCACCGGTGTCGAGCCGCTCGCCATACTGTCGCGGTTCCGGCTGGCTGTCGATGCCCCCGGTGGTTGACGACCGAGACTATGTGGCCCAGTGGCGGGGCCGACAGCCTTGACCAGATCCCGCGGCAACGAGATCGATCGGGTCTCGACGTAGGCATCGAAGCCCTCCAACCCGCCCTCGCGGCCTATCCCGCTGTCCTTGAACCCGCCTGCGGGCGCTTGCAGCTCGGCGACCCCGCCAAACAGGTCGCCCAGGCCAAGTGGACACCCGAATACCCCACCATCCAGCCCATATGATTCCGCTCCCGTTGAGGTCCTCCGAGTGCAGAGTTGCCCAAGGGAAGTACGCCAATACGTTTCGCCCACCGTGGACCGGGCCCGGCCAGGCTCCCGCTCTCGTTCAAGCACGAGGACGAGCGAGTAGGACTAGGAGTAGGAGTAGGAGTCTGGCCCAGTCCGGGCATGGTCGGCCAGGGTGGTGGTCCCTATGTACCGGGGACGCGGATGATGAGGGCGTCGCCCTGGCCGCCACCGCCGCAGAGCGCGGCAGCCCCGGTTCCCCCGCCGCGGCGGCGCAGTTCCAGGGCGAGGGTCAGGACGAGCCGGGCACCGCTCATGCCGACCGGATGGCCCAGGGCGATGGCGCCGCCGTTGACGTTGACCCGTTCGGCGGATACGCCGAGGTCGCGCGTCGATACCAGGGCAACCCCCGCGAAGGCTTCGTTGATCTCGATCAGGTCCAGGTCGCCGGCGCTCACCGTGCCGTCTCGCCGCAGGGCGTCGCGGATTGCGTTGGCGGGCTGGTGCAGCAGAGAGGGATCCGGTCCGGCGACGGTGCCGTAGCTGCCGAGCTCGGCGAGCCAGGGCAGTCCGAGCTGCGCGGCGCGGTCTTTGCCCATGACCACGACGGCGCAGCCGCCGTCCGACAACTGCGACGCGGACGCCGCGGTGATCGTTCCATCGTCGCTGAACGCCGGCGGCAGCGCAGCCAGCCGTCCGGCCGTGGTGCCGGGCCGTACTCCCTCGTCGTCCTCCACCGTCACGTCGCCCTTGCCGCTGGCCACGGTGACCGGGACGATTTCCTCGGCCAGCCGGCCGGCCTTGATCGCCGCGGCGGCCCTGGCATGCGACTCGGCCGCGAACACGTCCTGGTCCTCGCGGGAGATTCCCAGGCCGGCCTGGTAACGCTCGGTTGCCGCGCCCATGGAGATGCCGTCGAACCCGCACACCAGGCCGTCCCGGTCCATGGCATCCAGCAGCGGGGTCTGCCCGTACCGCAAGCCCTGCCTGGCGCCCGCGAGCAGGTACGGGGCGTTCGACATGGACTCCACGCCGCCCGCCACGACCACGTCGTACTGCCCCGCCGCGACCTGCTGGGCGGCCTGGGCGATCGCCGTCAGCCCGGAAAGGCACAGCTTGTTGATGGTGGTCGCCGGCACATCCAGCGGGATGCCGCCGGCGGCCGCACCCAGCCGGGCGGGGTTGGGGCCGCCCCCCGCTTGCACCACGTTGCCCACGATGACGGCGCCGACCTGGGCCCCGGTGATTCCGGCGCGCTCCAGGGCGGCGGCGATCGCCGCGCCCGCCAGCGCCGGTGCCGGCAGGGTGGACAAGGAGCCGAGTAGCCTGCCGATCGGGGTGCGCGCGCCGGCGAAAAGTACAGGCTGTGGCATGGATGTCTCCTCTATTTAGTTCGTCTGGTTCCGAGCGGCCAGGCGCGTGTCCCCGCCAATTCCGCATACGCTCCGCGGGAGTCGTCCGCATCCGTCGAGATCTTCGGGCTGCCTTGCATGCACGGACATCAGGCTCGCCACTGGCTGGGGCCAGGGCGGGACATGGCGATCAGGGGGATGACCGACCGGGCCGACAGCTGCGCCAGAGCCAGGACCAGCTCGGCGATGTCGCCGGGCGGGATCATCTGGCCAGGGTCGATCCGGTCGTGCACCCAGGCGCTCATCTCGGTGTCGACGTAGCCGGGCGCGATCGCGGTCGCGGTGACGCCAGCGGAGGATTCCTCGGCGTTGACGGACTGGCACAGCGAGATCAGCGCGGCCTTGGCGGCGCCGTAGGCAGCCAGGCCCGGCTCGGAGGCGATGCCAGTTATCGACGCGATCGCCGCGATCCGGGACCCGCGGGCGGGCCGGGCCGCCGCGGCCTGGCGAAGCGCAGGCAGGCACTCTTGCACCAGGGCGAAGGGGGCGCGGACGTTGACGGTCATCTGCCGGTCAAAGCGCCGCATCGGGTAGTCGGAGATACGGCCGCTGGTCCCGGTGCCAGCGCAAAGGACCAGCAGGTCCAGCGAGCCGAACCGGCCGGCGTGCGCGGGCGCCAGCGCCCGGATGTCGTCTTCGCGGCCCATGTCGGCCGGCACGACCTGGGGTTCGGCGCCACTGCCGGCCAGGTCGCCGGCCAGCTTGCCCAGCGCGGCCTCATCCCGCCCGCTGAGCGTCAGGCGGTAACCGGCGTCCGCGAGCCGTCCGGCGATGGCGCGCCCAATTCCGCCAGTGGCCCCGGTGACCAGGGCACTGCGCAGGCCCTCAGGCCCGGCTGGGGCACCGGCGCGATCGACGGTCAACTCAGGCCCGCTCGATCCTGCGCACCGCCCGGCGGGCGATCGCCGCGCGGTGCGCTTCCGATGGTCCGTCGTAAATCCGGAACGCCCGGATGTCGGCATAGATGCGGCCGATGACCGACTCCTCCGTGACCCCGGCCCCGCCGGCAAGCTGCACGGCACGGTCCACGATCCGGCCGGTGGCCTCGCTGATGAATACCTTGGCCCGGGAGGACTCCTCGGTGCCCTTGACGCCCTGTGCCACCTGCGCGGCGACCTGCCATAGCAGCGCCCGGCACGCGACCAGCTCGATCTCGTTGTCCGCGATGAGCTGCTGGGCCATGCCCAGGGACCCCAGCGGCGCGCCGAAAAGCTCCCGTCCGCTCGCCCGCCGCACCGCGATGTCGTGGGCTCGCCGGGCCGCGCCGAGCCAGCGCATGCAGTGCGTCAGCCGGGCCGGGACCAGCCGGACCTGGGCGTGCGCGAAGCCGCGGCCAGGCTCCCCCAGCACCGCGTCATCGCCCACGAACGCCTCGCGCAGCTGCACCCGGGAATGCCCGCCGACAGTACCGGCGTCGATGGTCCGCATCCTGTCCCCGACCTGCCAGCCCGGATTGCCTGCGTCGACGAGGAACATACTCGCGCCTTCCGGGGCGTCCGGGCCTTGCGCCCTGGCCATGACGATCGCGAACCCGGCACCGTCGGCGCCGGTAATGAAATGCTTGTCGCCGTCCAGCCGCCAGCCGCCCGCCACCTTTCGCGCCACAGTCCTCAGCGCGGTCGGGTCGGACCCGGCACCCGGCGCCGGTTCGGTCATCGCGAAGCATGACCGCATCTCGCCGCGCACCAGCGGCCGCAGGTAGCGATCCTTCTGCTCCGCCGTGGCGACCACCGCCAGCAGATGAATATTGCCCTCGTCCGGCGCGGCACAGTTCATCGCCAGCGGGCCCAGCGGGCTGTAGCCCGCCTCTTCCAGCAGCACCGCGCTGGTCACGAAGTCGGCCCCGCCTCCCCCATACTCGGCAGGGGCTTGCGGAGCCAGCAGGCCGGCGTCGTTAGCCAGCTGCTGCAGCTGGACCCGCAGCTTGTCATCGAGACCGGCCGCGAGGGCTTCTTGCTCAAGCGGGATAATGGAGTCCGCGATGAAACGCCGCACCGGCTGGCCGAGCCTCTCGGCGTCGGCCGGAGTGATAACGGAGTGTGGCACCAGGCCTCCAGGATCCCGATCAGTTTAACTATCGTACATAATAGATAATGGATGCCTTTGGGTCAAGCAACGGCTGCTGCCAGTCGCGTCGGCGGTGGGGCCTTGACAACCAAGATTCAGCCACAGCAAATATGATATATACAAACTAGAGCGCACGATGCTCGACGGACCACCGGACCCGACCTCGGCTGCGCGGCGTGGCATCACTGCTCAGTCAGCGCCGGTGGAGCAAGCAGCGTGCCGACGTTACCGGCGACCAGTAAAGAGGTGATAGCGACGGACAGTGATAGCTCTCTAGTCCCCGGTATCGACATGGCCGGGCTGGAGCGGTACCTACCCACCGTGCTGGCGGACTACGATCCTGTGGCCGGCCTCACGGCCAGCCTGCTGGCGGGCGGCCGGTCGAACCTGACCTGCCTGCTCACCCAGCCGTCCGGGCGGCAATGGGTGCTGCGCCGGCCGCCGCTCGGCCACCTCACACCGACTGCGCACGACATGAGCCGGGAGTTCCGCACCCTGTCCTTGCTGGACGGCACCGGGTTCCCGGTACCGAAACCACGGGCGCTGTGCACCGACCAGAACGTGATCGGCGTGACGTTCCTCCTCTGCGATTACGTAGCCGGCCGCCTTCTCATCGACCCCGAGACGGCGGCCAGCCTGTCCGACGCCGAGGCGGACCGGCTGAGCGGCGAACTCGTCCGGACCCTGGCGCAGCTGCACGCCGTCCCCCCGCCGGCGCCCGAGCCCGGCCGCTCACGCAGCTCGAATGGCTACCTCCGGCGCCAGCTCACTCGCTGGACCGGCCAGTGGCAGCGTAACCAGACACGCGAACTGCCCGCCTTCGGCCGGCTTGCGAACTGGCTGACCGACGAGATCGGCCGCCTGACCTCGGACTACCCGTCCACCTTCGTCCACGGCGACTACCGCCTGGACAACCTGATCCTGGACCCCTCGACCTACCAGATCCGCGCGGTGCTGGACTGGGAAATGTCCACCTTCGGGGACCCGATGATGGACCTCGCCCTGCTGCTCGCCTACTGGGAGCAGCCCGGCGACGTACTCAGGCAGCGCGTCAACGTGGCCAGGAACCTGACCGTCGCACCAGGTTTCTGGTCACGCGACCGGCTGCTGAGCGAATATCTCGCCGCGACCGGCTTGCCCGACGAGCACCTGACCGCGTGCCTCGGACTGACGTGCCTGAAGCTGGCCACCATCATGGAAGGCATCCACCTCCGGCATCAGGCCGGGCAGGCGCTCGATGACCTATCCGCCGGAATGACGGACGCCGCGCCCGCCCTGCTCCAGATGGGCCTGCTGGTGGCGGGGGGCAAAGAGCTAACCGGGCTGGCCAGCTGAACCGTTCACTAATGGACCGTCGTGTCGCGGGGTGCCACCGCGCCAGGCCCAGCCGACGGTGCGTCGAGCGTGGTCCGCATCGCACAGTCGATGACGAGCAAGCCGCCGATCACACGATGCCGGGCCACAGATATGATATTTTCTTTGAAATGAAGTGCGCTGTGGACGAGTCCCTCGCCAGGGTCTGGTCAACAAAGTGGTCACGGAAGGGACCGTCCTTGCTCGTGCCCTCGAAGTGGCCGGCGAGCCCTGCCGGAGGGACGCGGCTTCGCCTCGAAGCCGCCCGGAAGTGAGCGGGAGATACCGCATGATCGAGACGGAAGCCCTGCAGAAACGGTTCGCGGCGGCGCTGATGCCGAGCTACGGCCTTCCCTCGGTGGCGTTCAGCCGGGGTGCGGGCTGCCGGTTGTGGGACCTGGACGGGCGTCAGTACCTGGACCTGTTCGCTGGGGCCGCGGTGAACTCGCTCGGGCACGCTCATCCGGCGATCATCGAGGCGGTCAGCCGCCAGGTCACCCAGCTGACCCACACCTCCAACGTGTACATGCACGAGCGCAGCGTCGAGCTGGCCGAGCGTCTCCTCGCGCTGCTCGGCGCGGATGGCCGGGTGTTCTTCGCGAACTCCGGAGCCGAAGCCAACGAGGCGGCGATCAAGCTGGTGCGGCGTATCCAGGGACCGGGGCGGCCGGTGTTCGTAACCGCGGAGCGCAGCTTCCACGGCCGGACGATGGGATCGCTCGCGCTGACCGGCAAGCCGTCTATCCGCGATCAGTTCGCCCCGTTCGGCCTGACCATGCGGTACGTACCGTACGGCGACGCCGCCGCGCTGCGCGCGGCCGTCGACGCCGATGTCGCGGCCGTCTTCCTTGAGCCCGTCCTCGGCGAGGGCGGCGTCGTGCCGGCCCCGGAGGGTTACCTGCGCGCCGCCCGGGACGCCTGCGACCGGGCCGGCGCGCTGCTGGTGATCGATGAGGTCCAAAGCGGCATCGGCCGGACCGGAGCCTGGTTCGCGCACCAGGCCGACGGGGTCCGGCCCGACGTGCTGACCCTGGCCAAGGGGCTGGGCGGCGGGCTCCCGATCGGGGCGTGCATCGGCCTGGGAGAGTACGGCGCTGCCTTCGCCAAGGGTGACCACGGCACGACCTTCGGCGGCAACGCGGTCACCTGCGCTGCGGCCCTGGCTGTGCTCGGGGTAATCGAGCGCGACGGGCTGCTCGAGCATGTCACGTCGCTCGGGGAACGCCTGGCCGCCAGCCTCAGCGCGGTCCGCCATCCGCTGGTGGTAGGTGTGCGCGGCCGAGGGCTTTGGCAGGGCATCGTGCTGACGGCCGAGGCGGCCCCAGAGGTGGAGGCAGCCGCGCGGCAGGCCGGGTTCCTGGTCAACGCGGTTCAGCCAGACGTGGTCAGGTTGTCGCCGCCACTGATCTTGTCCACTGCCGAAGCCGATGGATTTATCGCGGCGCTGCCTGCGATACTTGACGCCGTCCGGCATATCGGCTCAGTCTCCCGGTGAATCCGCCTCGCCGCCGCTCGTCGAACTGAACGGGAATCCGGCCGGGTTCCACGCCCCCATGGCGGTGTAAAGTGCAGCGCCTTCGGGCCCGCGCGCGGGCCCGAAGGCATCGATCACTACGTCGAGCCCAAGAAGTATTGTGGCCTGCCGGCAAAGATCGCCGACGCACTCGAGCAGTCTTGGGCGGAGGCCAAGCTGTTATCGCCGGTCCGTCAGGTACCGGTGGCCCCGTCTGCACGAAGACATGATCAAGCTTCCCTCCGCCCGATGCAAGGAAGTTGGGGGCCAGAGCGTATATTCTATGCCTAGACAACGGGCGGTATGATCTACTTTCCATCAAGTATGTAGGGGACGCGCATATGACCACGGACTCGATCTTGGAGCATCTGAACCGAGATTCTAGGCGTCAGCAGTTGCCTGAGGAGGTCGCGGCGTACGTTCGTGAGCTGATCATGTCCGGTGCTGTGCGCGAAGGCGACTTCTTGCGCATGGAGCGCATCGCCGAAGCGATGGGCGTGAGCAACACCCCGGTCCGTGAAGGCCTGCTGACCTTGAGCAACCAGGGTTTCGTGCGCCAGATCCCGCGCCGCGGATTTGTGGTGGCCCCGTTGACCCGGCAGGACATCCGCGATCTCTTCTGGGTCCAGGCGATGCTCGCCGGGGAACTGGCGGGCCGCGCCGCGAAGAACATCTCGGCCGAGAGCCTGGATCGGCTCGACCAGATTATGAAGGCTCATGACATCGCCAGCGCCAAGGACGACAAGCTGGCCCTCGACGCTCTCGGGCACGCTTTCCACCGCGAAATCAACCTGGCCGGCGACTCCCGCCGGCTGGCGATGGTGCTCGGCTCGGTGGTGAGGCTTCTGCCGCTCGACTTTTACGCGAAGATCGGAGGCTGGGTGGACGCAGCTCATGATCAGCACCCCAAGATCGTGGAGGCGCTCCGCAAGGGGAATGCGACGAAGGCCAGGAAGCTGATGGAGCAGCACCTGTCAACCGGCGCCGATCAAATCATTGAGACGCTAGAAGCACGCGGTTTCTGGAGCGAACGCCCGAAGGTCGCAAGTTAGTTCTCGGACTTGGGTTTCGCTAGGTGCTCTAACCCGAAAATATGACATAACGGGGCTGGTGGCAGCGCCTGGCAGAACTCCGGGCGCGACGCCCGGCGAAGGTCGGTTTAGTCGTCGAAGATCTGCGGCAAAACGGAAGCTCGACCGCTGAACGAGGGGCGCCGTTTCTCCAAGAACGCCGCTACGCCCTCTTTGCCGTCGCCGACAGAAGTATAGAACATAGCCAATGAATCTGCTAGGTGCGCCTCTACCGGGTTTTCGGCCGCGGAATTGCGGTAAATAAGCTGCTTTGCGAGACCAAGAGCGACGGCCGACCGGTTCACGACGAAAGACCGAGCTAGCTCGTACACCGCCGGCAGCAGGTCTTCGGGTTGATGGACCGAACGAACGAGACGACCTTGGAATGCGGCTTCCGCGGTCAAAATCTCCGCTGAGTACACCCACTCCAGCGCCTGCTGAACTCCCACGATCCGGGGAAGGAACCAGCTCGAGCACGCCTCCGGCGTGATGCCGAGACGACCGAACACGAATCCGATTCGGGCCGAGGTGGCCGCCAGCCGCAAATCCATCGCGAGGGTCATGGTGGCCCCGATCCCGATCGCAGGACCGTTGATGGCCGCTAGCACGGGCTTTGGCAGGGCATGGATGGCGAGCGTCACGCGGCCGCCCGTGTCGCGCACACCGTCGTGATACGGCTGGTCCGTGAGGTGCTCGCGTAGCTCACTGGGCGTAGGGCTGAGCGACTCGTTAAGCCCGAACACATTACCTTTTGCCGAAAGATCCATCCCGGCACAGAACGCTCGTCCCGTGCCGGTTACTACTACTGCGCGGACCGAGTCGTCTCGTGCTTCGGTGAGAAACACCTGCTCCAGCTCACGAGCCATGGTGAGGTTGAAGGCGTTCAAGGCATCCGGGCGGTTCAGCGCCAGGGTCGCGATGCCGTCCTCATCGACATCCCAGAGCAGGGTCTCGTAACCCATAAGATTCCCTTCGATAAGTGTGCAGTGACAGCATCAGAGTAAGCTCGTCAACACAAGTATTGGCAGCGCGGGATCGCCTGTCGGCTCCTGATGCCCTCTGTGTCGAGCTAGCCGGGGGCCGTCGCGGCGGACGACCTCTTGGTGACGAACGCTCAGGCCATCTGCCGTCCGCATTCGCCGAGCTGAGAACCAAGTCAATAATATACTATGCCTATAATATTGTATAGAGTGGGTTCTGTAAGTAGTATCAGGCCTACCGGGCGACGCAGCTCGTTGGACATGCACATGGAGGAGGAGATGCAGCTTGACGCGCGGACAGCCGGTTCAGCAGTCACATTGGCCCAGACGGTGCAGGACATGCTTGATGAGTGAGCGAACGCGGCGGAACCGTAGTATCGGCTGGAGGGCGAACCTGTCGTGATCGAAACGCGCTTCACCCGTGCCTTCGGCGTCAAGCATCCGGTGGTCTGCGGTGGCATGACTGCGGTCGGCACAGCCGACCTGATCGCGGCGGTGGCCAACGCGGGAGCTCTTGGCTTTCTCACCGCCTTGACGCAGCCAACGCCCGAAGCCTTGGCGAAAGAGATCGCCCGGTGCCGCGAGATGACCGACCAGCCATTCGGCGTGAACCTCACGATCTTGCCCACGATCAACCCGGTCCCCTATGACGAATACCGCGACGTAATCGTTGACTGTGGCGTCCCGTTCGTGGAGACGGCCGGCAACAATCCCGCCCCACATCTGCCGACGCTTCATGCGGCCGGTATCAAGGTGGTGCACAAGGCCGTTTCGGTGCGTCACGCGATCAAGGCGCAGCAACTGGGCGTGGACGCCGTAAGCGTGGACGGCTTCGAGTGTGCCGGCCATCCCGGTGAGGATGACGTGCCCGGACTAGTGCTGATGCCGGCGGTCGCCGACCAAGTGTCGATCCCGCTCATCGCCAGCGGTGGGTACGCCGACGGGCGCGGCTTGGTGGCCGCCCTCGCGCTCGGCGCTGACGCGATTAACATGGGCACCCGGTTCGTCGCCACCGTCGAAGCACCGGTCCACAACAACGTCAAGCAGCAAATCGTATCCAATGACGAACGTGCCACGGACCTGGTCTTCCGGCCTTTCCGCAACACCGCGCGGGTCGCCAGAAATGCCATCTCGGAGGAGATCCGGGACATCGAAAGTGGTTCCGGCGCGAAGTTCACCGACATCGCGCATCTGGCCTCCGGCGCCCGCGGCCGAGACAACGTGCTGCGTGACGGCGATATGGACGGTGGATTGTGGTGGGCCGGTCAGGCACAAGGCCTCATTCACGATGTGCCGACCTGCGCCGAACTCGTCACCAGGATCATCGCCGAAGCCACCGCGATCATCCAGGATCGCCTCGCTTCACTGGTAGAGGACTAGCGCCAAGGCCAGGTAACGAATTATCTAGTCTGGGCGGTCGCCTGGGCAGATTCGAAGTTCGCGGCGAGCAGCTCGCCAGCGTTCTCCATATGCCGCATCATCGCCGCACGCGCCGCATCAGCGTCACGTTCGGTGATCGCCTTAATGATCGCGGCGTGATCCTGCGCCGATACCTTGGACCAGCCGGGAATAGTGGCGAAGAACCGGCGCGGCGCGAACTTGGTGGAGATGGAGAGCATCCAGGCCAGCCGCGGGGCGTCGGAGGCAAGGTTGATCCGGCGGTGGAAACCGTGGTTCAGGCTTTCCACCCTTTCACCGTCACCGGCCGCCGCCGCCTTGCGCAGCGCCTCGTGCACGTCGTTGAGCCCGCGCAGGTCAGCCGCTCCCATCCGGGCCGTGGCCCGGGCGACCAGCTCACCCGCCAGCAGGGCCTGGGCGGTGAACAGATCCCGGACGTCGGAGGCGGACAACGGGGCGACCACGAACCCGCGGCGCGGCTTGAGCTCGACGAACCCCTCGCCCTTCAGGGAGAGCAGCCCCTCCCGCACTGGTGTGGCGCTGAGCTCGAGTTCCTCAGCGATACGCTCCAGCCGGATGAAATCGCCTGTCTGCATATGCCCGCCCATGATCAGCGCGCGGACGTAACTGGCCACTTCGTCGCTGAGCTGCCGCCGCGAAAAACCGCCCTGGACCGCGCCGCTATTCTCGCTCATCGAATCTGCTCCTGAACTCTCTGGGCACCCCGTGACGACGTCTGGACATAGAAGTCCCGACCCCTTAACGACCGTGGCGCAACGCGATAGTTCCGGACATCCCCCTCGACGCCGATCCTCGTATCATATATTCTACCCGAGGTTCCACCCAGATAGGGTTCCGCCCCTGGCGCGGGATCAGACCCCTAGCACGCGTAGCAACTCGCCGCCGGCCTCCTGCGCAATAAGGTGACCGACCCCAGGCAGTTCCTCGTACTTCGCACCTGAGATGAGCCGGGACAATTCCACCCCATTCCTGGCCCGTACCAGCGCATCTCGGTTACCCTGCACTACCGTCGTCGGAACTGACAATTGTTTCAGTCGACTTGCTCCGGACCATGCCCAGATGGCTCGAGCTTGCGAGAGCACCATCGGCAGCGGCGTGGCACGGTGCAGCAGCTGCGAAACGAATTCGTCCATGATGTCGGGATTTGCTTCGGCGAAGCCTTCTGCCGCGAATTGCCCGAACCTGCCGAAGTACTCCCGCAGGCCCTGACCGACGGTCAGCTTGCCGAGCAGGGCAAGCACTGGGTAATCCAGTGCGATGCGGGCTGGCGTCGGCGGTGTGGTCGCGACAAGGATCAGCTTCTCGACGTCGCCGGGATGTCGAAGGGCTAGTTCCTGGGCGATCATTCCGCCCATCGAGGTGCCGAGCACTACGGCCCGGTCGATGCCGCAGGCGAGGAGCACGTCATACGCGTCGTCGGCCATGTCGGCGATCGTGAAAGGCGCAGGGGCATCGTGGGACCAGCCCGTGCCGCGGTTGTCGATCCGGATCACCCGGAAGCGAGCCTCCAGACGGCGCAGCCACAAAGTCGGCCAGGTCAATCCGCTGGCCGTCCACCTGTTGAGAAGCAGCAGTGGCTGCCCGGAGCCGGCTTCGTGCCAGTTGACCGCAGGAGGGTGCCGCCGTCGATCCGGCGACGTCTCTAGCGCCGACGCGCATAGGTGCGCCCCGTCTGCTCGCTCCCGCCAGCGCCTGTGAGCGGCACACGTCTGGATACCCAGCGCTCCGGCGACAGCATTCACCTGGAAGTCGATGACCCGGCGCCATAGCGCCTCAGTACGGATGCCCAATTCGGCCGCAACGGTCAGCGGCTCCGCCAGCCATGCGACGGCTTGGCTGGCGCGCTGCACAGCCGTTTCGCGAAGAAACTCGCTCACACCGACTCCTTATCGGCTCCTGTCCAGAGCTCTGCTGTCGTAGTGCGATGAGCACTACGACAAACCCTTCCATAAGAATGCATCATATACGATTGTTCCGGCGGGCGCATAGTCAAGGATCTGAGCGTGGTGCATCGGGCGGCGAGCCCCATCCTCCGCAGCCGGTAAGCCCCGCTGAACGCGCTGTGCGTGACGACTCGGGCCTCAGTTCATGTTGTGCCGAAAGGATTTCTACCGTGGGTACGCCGAAGCGGCGTTCCCACTTCGCTCAGATTCCCCGGCCGCCGGTCACTTCGAGGACCTCGCCGTTGACGTACGACGCCAGCGGCGAGGCTAGGAAGACCACGGCCCCCGCGACTTCGTCGGGCCGCCCGGCTCGTCCGAGCGGGACCTCGGCCTCCTTGGCCGCGTAGATCTCGGGCTTCATGGCCAGCGTCATGGCCGTGCGGATCAGGCCAGGCTGCACAACGTTGACGCGCACGCCCGACGGGCCGAGTTCCTTAGCCAGCGCCTTGGTGAGCCCGATCAGGCCGGCCTTGGCCGCGCTGTAATCCGACTGGCCGGGCATGCCCACCTTGCCGGACAGCGAGGAAATGTTGACGATCGACCGCTGCCTGCCCGCGGAGCAGCGGCGCGACGGCCCGGCTGCCCAGCCAGGCGCCCTTGAGGCTGACATCTAGCACCAGGCCGAAGTCGGCCTCGCTGAGCTTGCCGATGTAGCCGTCACGGGTTACGCCCGCGTTGTTGACCAGGACGTCGATCCGGCCGAACCGCTCGAGGCATTTCTTGACCAGTTCAGCCCAGCCCCGTTCGGCGGTAACGTCGCACGCAACGGCGGCGATGTTTGCACCTTCCGCCGCCAGCGGGGCCACCGCCTCGGCGGCCTAGCCGCCGTCGACGTCGCCGACCAGCACGCTCCCGCCGTGCGCCAGCACCGCCTCCGCGATGGCCAGGCCGATACCCTGCGCGCCGCCGGTCACGATCGCGACCTGCTTGTCCAGTAGTGCGTTCATGAGTGGTACTCGGATTCATCGGTGCTTGTTATCGTGGTTCTCCTCGTAACGGTCCGGTGTGGGGCCCGGGGCGGAGCGCGAGCGGCGGCGGCGGTCAGCCGCGGCGTTTGGTGATCTCGTCCTTGAGCTGCGGCGCGACGACGAACAGGTCGCCGACCACGCCGAAGTCGGCGATATCGAAGATCGGGGCCTCCGGGTCCTTGTTCACGGCGACGACGGTCTTGGAGGTCTGCATGCCGGCCCGGTGCTGGATAGCGCCGGAGATGCCGAGCGCGACGTAGAGCTGCGGCGACACCGTCTTGCCGGTCTGGCCGACCTGGAACTGCGGCGGGTAGAAGCCGGCGTCCACCGCGGCCCGGGAGGCCCCGACCGCGGCGCCCAGGACGTCGGCCAGCTCCTCCACCACCCCGAACTGCTCCGCCGAGCCGACCCCACGGCCGCCGGAGACCACCACCGAAGCCTCGGTCAGCTCCGGCCGCTCGCCGGCGGTGACCGGCTCCCGGCTCGTCACCGTGGCGGCCTTCCGGCCTGGCGGGGGCACCTCCACGGTCTGCTCCGCTCCCGCGCCGGGAGAGGACTCGACCTCGGCCGCTCCCGGTCGTACCGTGAGCACGGGGTGGGCCGTGTTCGCGACCGCTTCGACCCGGTAGGCCCCGCCGAACGCACTGTGCGTGACCGACTCGGGCCCGATCTCGACCACCTCGCTGAGCAGCCCAGAACCGGTGCGGACCGCCAGCCGGCCGGCGATCTCCTGGCCGTCGGCCGACACGCCGATCAGCAACGCGGCCGGTGCCACCGACTCGACCAGGGCGGCCAGCACATCGACCTCCGGGGTGAGGAAATCCGCGCGGTCGGTCTCGGCCAGGTAGATCTTCTCGGCGCCGTGCTGCTTCAGGGCGTCGGTCAGCTGACCCGCCATGCCCGGAGCCGCCACCACCACCGCGGACGGCTCGCCGAGCGGGCGGGCCGCGGCGAGCAGCTCGTACGTGCTCTTCTTGACCTGGCCGTCCAGATGGTCGACCAGGATCAGCACCTCAGCCATGTCCCGCCCTTTCCTCAGATGAGCTTCTGCGCGACGAGGTAGGCGGCGATCTGCGCGCCGCCGTCGCCGTCGTCGGTCGTCTTGGTGCCCGCGGTCTTCGGCGGCCTGGGCGTCACCGAGGTCACCTTGGTCAGGGCGCTGGCCAGGCCGGCCTCGGCGGCGCCGATCCCGGCGTCCCCGATGGACAGCTGGGTGATCGGCTTCTTCTTCGCGGTCATGATCCCCTTGAACGAGGGGTACCTGGGCTCGTTGATCTTCTCGCTGACCGAGATGACCGCGGGCAGTTCCGCGGTCAGGCCCACCGCGCCGCGGTCGGTCTCGCGCCGCACGGTGACCGTAGTCCCGTCCACGGTGATCTGCCGGGCGTGCGTCAGCGCCGGCAGGTCCAGCACGTCGGCCACCATGGCTGGCACCGCGCTGACGCGGCCGTCGGAGGCGCCGTTGCCGGCCACGATCAGGTCCACGCCGGGCAAGGTCTTGATCACCTGGGCGAGCGCGCGGGCGGTCTGCACCGCGTCGGAACCGGCCAGCGCATCGTCGGACAGGTGCACGGCCCGGTCCGCGCCCATGGACAGCGCCTTGCGGATCGCGTCCGCGGCCGGGGCGGGGCCCATGCACACCACGGTGACCTCGCCGCCGTGAGCCTCCTTCAACTGCAGGGCGGCCTCGACCGCGCGTTCGCTGATCTCATCTAGGACGGGATCCGCGGCGGCGCGATCGAGGATGCCGTCCGCGGATCGCAGTGTCCGTTCGGAATATGTGTCTGGGACCTGCTTGATCAGAACGGCGATGTTCATATGGCTCCTTGTCTATGTCCGGTCCAGGCCGCCGCGCTTGACGAGCTGGGCGGCGATGACGTTGCGCTGGATCTCGTTGGTGCCCTCGCCGAGAACATCAGGGGGGCGTCGCGGAAGTAACGTTCGACGTCGTACTCGGTGGAATAGCCGTAGCCGCCGTGGATGCGGACCGCGTCCAGGGCCGCACCGCCCCGATCAGGTCCGCGAACGCCGCCGCGGGCCAGGGGGTCAACCCGGCGCGACAGCTGCGCCGTGCCGGGCCGCGAGTCTCGGAGGGCATCGGCCGGGGTGGGCGCGGCGCCGGCCGGGATCGCGTCAGGCTTTGGCATAGTGCGAGGTCCCGTCGAGGTCGGATCGGCGGAGCCGGCCCGCGGCGGCCAGGACGTCGAGGTGAGCCAGGGTCTCGCTGACGGCCAGGCAGCGGTTGAACAGATCCAGCTCGTCGAACCGCCGTTCCCGGCGCGTCCACCGGAGCCGCACTGCCACCTCGGCGGCCGTGCCCGCCTGCCGGTCGACCAGCTCCTCGATCCGCCGGAGCCGGGCGTCGTGGTGGTCGAGCAGCTCGTCGACGCGCGCGTGCACACTGGGCGAGACCGGGCCGTGAGCGGGCAGCAGCCGCCGGTCCGGCAGGGCCCGCACCAGCCTCAGCGAGTTCAGGTAGTCGCCGAGCGGGAGTTCGGCATGATTCTGCTCGAAGCCGATCGACGGGGTGATGTGCGGGAGGACGTGGTCCCCGGCGAACATCACGCCCCGGGCGGGGTCCACAAACACGACGTGCCCGCGGGTATGGCCGGGGGTCGGGTACATCTGCCAGGTCGTGGCGCCGAGCTGGATCTCGCCGGGGGCGTCGAGCCAGTCGTCGGGGTCGGCCCAGAGGCTGGCGTCATGATCCACCGGCGACGCTCTCAGCTCGCGGGCCAGGTCGTCCGCGCCGCCTCGCTGGACCTGGCTCAGCAGGCCGCTGAACGGGATCGCCTCGCGCGCGAGGCGGAGCGTGCCGGCTTCCCGCCGGCCCAGGCTGATCCGCAGACCGAACTCGCGGCGGAGCGCGACCGCCATCGTGTAGTGGTCGCGATGGACGTGCGTGACCAGGAACCGCCGGATCTCCGGCAGCGCGAAATCCAGTGCCTTCACCGCTTCCTCGAGCAGGTCCCGCGCCTGTATCAGCGCCCAGCCCGAGTCCACCATCACCAGGCCGTCGCCGTCACGCACGGCGTAGACGTTGACGGCCTTCAGATGGTCATGGGGCAACGGCAGCGGAATCCGGTACAGGCCGGTATCTACCTCGTAGACACCGGGGACGGTCCAGTCCGCCGTCGGGTCATCGTGGTGCAGCCGGATCACGGGCGTTTCCTTGTCGTGGTGTCTCGCCGAGGCTCTCAGCATTCACATTGAGCATAATATATTGAGTTTTAATCTGCCGCTACCTTGCTTCGCATGCCAACGACCTTGACCCACTCGGCTGCCGATCTGATGCGGCGTCATCGCGCACCAGGGGCCGGGACCGATCGAGGCGATCTCGATGACCTTCACCTTGGAGCGGGCCCACTCGTCTGTTCCGCGACGTTGAGCGTGAGCCGGTTCGGCGTGGAATGGGTCGCGCGTGATGACGGGCGCGGTTTTGAGATCAAGGGCAACCCTCGCAGGGTGGCTGGGTGACAGTGGACGCGTCAGTTATGCCGTCTGAGCAGGTATTACGAGGCCGACGTGGTTCGGTGTAGCCCGGCGGCTGTGGCCGTTGGCTGCATTTAGGCTTCCAGTTGGGCTACCCGCCCACGCCGACGAACCTGCCGGAATGTAGCCGCGCGCCGCCGGGGTGTGCCTGGTCCGGTGGAGGCGCTTTCGATCGCGTGCCCTGTTTCGACTACTTATCGAGGGCACCGCGATGGGTTGGTGCCATGACGAGAGGACTGACGTTGTGCCGGGTACTTTCACGCCGGAGCAGGCCGCCCAAGACGAAGTAGATCTGCGCGGAGTGGGTGCGGAGCCGGCCGACGCCGTGACCGCGACTCAGCACGAGGCTGACGGGTTGGACCGTTCGTTCGTGGTGACCATCAAGACGCCGGCCGGGCACGAGCACCGGTTCCGGGTGAACGGTGAGCAGCGGGTGGAGACCGTGACTACGTGGGCGGTGGCGTACTTCGCGAAGCACGGCGACCTGGCCGAGCGGAAGTATGTCCTCGCGGTGATGCGGGACGGCACGCCGGAGGACATGACCGCGTCGGCGCGCCTGGAGGACTACGGCGTCCACGAGGGGAACGTCCTCGTGCTGATCGTCGGCGAGCCCCAGGTGGATGGCTGATGTTGCACCCGGTCGTCCTGGCTGATCTTCTCGATGACGAGGTGGCGGTTGCTCCTGAGCGGCTGGGGGACCGTGCCGCCGGCCTTGTCCATGATGGTCGGCTTGTATGGTGCCCTCTCCGGCCTGCGGGAGATTCTCTCCGTTGGCTGAGGCTGGATGGCCGGCAGTATGACGGTGAGCCGTTCCGGGTCGCGGTGTGCGGCCCGGCCGGCGCGCCGCTGCCGGTCGACGGCTGGCCGAAGGGCCTGGCGGCTGGCGTGCACCCGGTAACCGCCGAGCCGTTCGCGTGCGTGCGCGGCACCTGGGAGTACTACCTGCACCCGAGTCATCACCAGGAGCGGTGGGATGCCCACCGGCCTCGGCTTCGGCTCGCTGATCTTCTTGATCATCTTCTCCGCAAAGCCGGCCTGTGATGGGCGGGAAGTTGCGGATCGGCGCGTCGGTGCTGCGAGACGCCGAGGAGTTCCTGACCGATCGCGGCGCGGACGGCTTGGAGGGCACCGGGCTGGTGGCGTTCGGCCCGGACGGGGACGGCTGGCGCGCGGAAATGTTCGTCGCGCCGGAGCAACGGGGCCAACGCGTTGAGCTGGGATGCTGGGTGGAGGTCACCGAACGGGGCAAGCGGGAGCTGGTGGTACGGCTGCCGACCGGATGCCGCTATCTGGCCCGGATCCACAGCCATCCCGCGGCGGCGTTCCACTCCCCGACCGATGACGCGAATCCGGCGCTCAGCCACGAGGGCGCCGTCTCGGTCGTGGCGCCGTATTTCGGGCTAGGGCTGCGCCGCGGCCTGGCCGCCTGCGCTGTGTACCGGCTCACGGCCGGGCAGTGGCGTCCGCTGGCTGCCGGGGCTGACCGGGACAGGTGGGTGATCTCGGATGGTTGACCCGCGGCTGCGGCTGCTCGGCACCGCCGAGGCTGCCGACGCCGGCCGGCTGCTGACCGCGCTCGACACGATCCGTCCGATCGTCACGGTCTCGCCGGACCTGCCGCGGCCGGCGGCGGGGGCCGCACTGACCTTGGTCGCACTGTTGTCGCGGCTGTTCCCCCATGTGCAGGTCGACGGATCCGCGCAGGTCGGGCCGAACCCGTGGGGTATCACCGACGTGGCCGACGCGATGGACTGGTTCCGGACGGTCCGCCCCGTGCCCACGACGGCGCCCGGCACCGACATCAGGATGTGCCTCGGGCTGCCGCCTGGCGGACGCGGCCGGGACCAGGTGCTGGGGACCGGCGGGGGCGATTGGACTGTCCGGCTGGGCCGGGAGCCTCAGCCGCTGGATGACCCGCCTGGTGGCCTGCGGCACGGGCTCGGTCTTCATGCCGCGGCGTGCCTGGCGGTCAGCGAGCTGCTCAAGGTGGCCTTGGTGCCGCTGGGCATGCGCGCCCTCATGCTGCCCGGATCAGATGGCGCCTCGTGCGGAGACCCGCTGGTGTGGAACCTGATCGACTACCGGCGGGCTCCCGCACCGCTGGCCGACGGGGCAGCCGGACGTGTACACCGGCTACGCGTCCTGCTGGCCGGTGCCGGATCGGTCGGCACGTCCGTGGCCGGGATGCTCGTCTTCTGCTCCGGCCTGACCGGCGAGGCGATCGTGGTCGACCCCGAGGCCTTCGATCCCACGCGTAACCCCTTCCGGTATCCCGCGCTGGCCGGCGGCGAGACCGGGGCGAAGGCGACGTGGGCTGCCAGCCTGCTGCGGAACACGGGCTGGGAGGCGGAGCCGGGCGTAGGCGACATCGGCAACTGGAACGCCGCTCAGTCCGCGCCGGGGTTCGACGGGATCATGGTGTCCAGCATGGACGAGCTGGCCGCCCGGTTCGATGCCGCCGACGTGCTCGCCCGCGAGGTGATCTCGGTCGGCGTCGGCGGCCTGGCCTTCCACGTCCAGCGCGAGCGCCTCGGCGACGGATGGGCCTGCCCGTACTGCGAGTATGTCCCCGCCGAGCCGACGTTGACGCAGGCGCACGTCATCGCGGCGCAGGTCGGACTGCCGGTGGAGAGAGTCATCGCGTTGCAGATCCCCGGGGCCGTACTGACCACCGCGGACCTGGAGTTGTGCACCGCGGGCGGGAAGATCTCCCCCGGCGCCGCGGCGAGGCTGACCGGCCATCGCCTGGCTGACCTGGTGGCCGGCGCCTATGCCGAGGCCGCCATCGCCCCCGCGGTGACGCAGGGCGATCCCAGCCGGCCTGGCACGGTGGCGGTCGCCGCGCCGCAGGTGTCATGGCTCACCGGGGTGATCGCGGCCGCCGAGTTGGTCAAGACCGCGTCCGGGCTGCCGGTCCTGGACCGGAGGGTCGACGTGGACATGTCCGGGCTGCCGCAGGGCTTCACCCGCCGGGTGAAGGCCGACCAGTCGGGGCGGTGCGCCTGCGCGTCCGGGGTGAGGCGGCGATGGGTGGTAAACCTGTACGGAGGACCCCGATGAACCAGCCCGGCACGTGGGGAGAGGACGGTTGGCCCAGCACGACCACCACGACGTGGACCCTCCCGGCAATCAGCCGACGCGGCCGGACTGGGCCGCGCTCTACCAGCGTCACCGCCAGACCATGCTCCGTGTCGCCGCCAGCCTGCTGCGCCAGGCGAGCCGGGACACTGACCAGGCACAGGACATCGTCGACCAGGTTTTCGTGGAGGTGATGACCAACCCCCCGGACCCGCCCGGCGACTGGGAGGCGTATCTCGTGAGAGCGACCGCATACCGGACAAAAGACCACATGACGACCGCCGAGGCCCGGCGGGCGGTTCCCGCCGGGACCGGCGTGCGGGGCGACGGCCCGGTTCTCCTGGACCGCCCCGCCGACGACAACGTGGAGGAACAGGCCCTCCGCGCGATGCGCACCGAACAGCTACGCCACCGGGTCCGGGAGGTCCTCGCCAGGCTGCCTGATGATCAGAGGCGGGTGGTGCGGCTGCGGCTGTTCGACGCGATGAGCAACGTGGAGATCGCGCCGCTGCTGGGCGTGAGCCCGCAGCGGGTGTCCCAGCTCTGGAAGGCGGGCTGGGGCACCGTGTGGCCGACGCTGCGCGACGACCCCGGGCTGTGGTTGGAAGAGGAGTAAAGGGAGGACCAGTGACCGACAATCAGGAAATACTCGGAACTCTCGCTGAGCAATATCTGGATTACCTCTCAGGCGCCCGTCCGGAGCCGCCTTCCCTGCGGGGGCTTGCCCCCGCGCAGCAACGCGAGGCGCGCGCCTCCTGGAAGCTGCTGGACGCCACACGGCACACCGTCGAGGACTACACGCCCCCGCCGCTGGAGGCTGACCCGCTGGCGCTCGCCCTAGGACTCGTCCCCGACCCTGGCCGGCGGCTGAGCGGGCCGCGCCTGAAAACGGCACGCATGAAGCGGCACCTTCAGAGCAGCCAGCTCGCGGACCTGCTGGCCGCCCGGGGCTGGGATGTCTCCACGAGAACCGTCTTCCGCTGGGAGCTGGTCGGCACCACGGACATCGCGCCTGCCCTGCTTGCAGCCATCGCGGAAGTCCTGCGGGTTCCATCGGAAGCACTTACGGCTGCCGTGGGTGACCATGATCCCGCCGCAACCGAAATCGAGGCCGCTGCAGCCAACCCGCAATTCGCCGGACTCGCGCGACGATGGGCCAAGGCATCAGGGCAGTCGCTCACAGAGGCCTGCGCAGGTCTTCAGCGGCTCATGCTGGTCACAACCGCCCGCCGCGGACGCCACCTGACCGCCGATGAATGGCTGGCAGTCCTGGAAGATTTCATCAAGGCGAGCGGCCACGACGAGCGGAAAGAATTACGTGAGTGCCCTGGAACGCCACGCCCGGCGCATCCTGGACCAGATGGCGGAGAAAGACCGCGAAGCGCTCGCTACCGACCCGAAACGAGCGCTCACCGAGCGTTTCGGCCTACGTGTCCGGGAACAAGCCGAGCTGGCTCAGCGCCGCGATGCGGGAGGCTGGTGCGACGGGATCTCATTCCTCGACGACGGCGTAGTCCTCTACGCGCCATCCCCGTTCAGCCGCCGCGAGAACTTCACCCTGACCCACGAACTGGGCCACAAGCTCACCGAGGAAGACGACGCTACACTCGACTGGCTCGCTGATCGCGACCAGCCAGGACGCGATCTTGAACAGCTCTGCGACCTGATCGCCGCCAGGCTCCTGCTGCCCGAAATACTCATCACCCAGGTGCTCAATCGCCGCGTACCCGAAGCCGCTCACATCCGGGCGCTGTACGAGACGAGCGCAGCCAGCGAAGTCGTGTGCGCGATCGCCCTCGCCCACCGCCTGCCCTGCCAGGGCGCCGTCATGATGATGGACATCGGTTCCAGCACAGTCAGCCACGCCAGCGTGGCCAGCCCTGAAGACGACGGATGGCCACTTGCCTACCCATGGCCCAAGCAGGAAATCCCCGCCCACCACCGGCTCGCGAGACTGGACGCCGACCAGGCAGTACGGGAGCAGTCCTGGTGGGCAACCCCGTGGGGAGAACGGCAGAACTACTACCTCGACGCGATCGCAGGCAGCCGCCGCATCCACGCCGTGCTCGCCGCCCGGGACCTCTGGCAAACCACCCTGTTCCACACCGACACAACAGAAACCGCAGGACGGCCTGCGCGGCACCATGACTGCTCATGCGGCTACAACGGGACGGTACGCGGCTATCCATGCAGCGACTGCGGCCAGCCCTACTGCCCTTCGTGTAAAGAATGCCGGTGCCCTCGGCGGAACGCCGCGCTCGTTCAGTGCCAGAAGTGCTTCGTATCCGTAGCCAAAGCCGACATTGTCGACGGCCGGTGCAGTGACTGCCGCTAGCACGATGACCCAAGCCGCCCTCGGCACTGCTTACACAGGTGTCCCGACCCACCCTCAGGCCAGTCGAGCACCCGGATCTTTCGCATGTGCTTACCGTAGTGCTAAGCCAGGATCAATTCGGGGAGCTCAGGCGTGAACTCATCGGAGCTATTCCTGAGCGGCGTGGACCAGCGAGTCGTACGTCTCGTCGGTCTGGATAGCCGCGATGCCCAGCGAGCTGACGAAAACGGCGAGGTCGGCCTGGATGGCATGGGCGTCCGCGTGATCGGGGACCATGCGCTCAACTTCGAGGAATCCGCCAACACCGTCAACCTCGTCGATACACAGCGAGCAGTCATCCAGGGTGGCCATGCGGCGGGTTTTCGCGATCCGGACGGTCGGGCGATAGCCCATGTGCAGGGCCGCCTCGTGCATGGCCTGGCGGTCAGTGACCTGCGTCTCGTATTCCAGACAGTCCTGGGCGCTGCCAGTGGGCTGCTTCAGTGTGAAGTAGTGACGACCCTGCACCGTGCGCAGGCGGAGGAAGGAGACCCCGAGCTTGCTGTCGCCGAACTGCCACCCGGCAGGCGCGTACGCCTGATCATCCTGGAAGACCGGCTCGCCCAGCTCAATGTCCCGAGACTTCAACGCGAGCAGCAGTGCTTCCGGGTCTTCGACCCGGTACTTGAGTTCGATCTCGCGCACCGGCTGGCCTCCATTCTCGCCGACTCGCAACCCTTCCAGAGCTAGAGGCCATCAGGCAACGCAACCCGCCGGCTCGCAGGATTTGTTATGGACCATCCGCTTCCGCTGATTGATCTCTGGCTGTCTGGCTCCGCCGTGCTGGCAACCCAGGCACGCGGCGGCACGTCGGTTCCGTCAGGGTGCCTGTCGCCACGGGCGCCGGGCGCGTTCACCAGATGCGGGTGCTTGCGGATGGCCGTAGTGGCGGCGTCGCGGCCGCGGTGTTCGCGGCTGCGGTCGGTTAGAAGAGCGTTGCCGGTTCGGATGCGGCGGCCGGGTCCGATATTGGCAGCGCGTGGGGCGGGGTCAGGCTGAAACGGATCGTGAGTGCGGAGTGGTCCGAAAGTTTGTCCTGGCGGGGCTGGTGCAAGTAAACACAGTCGGTGATCAGGTCGCAGAGAGGGCCGGAGCAGAAGGCATGGTCGTACCGGTAGCCGTCGCCGGTCCGGCCGACCCAGCTGTACTCGGTGTCGTGCGGGTGCAGGTGCCGGAACGCGTCGGTCAGGCCGTGCATACCAGTCAGGGCCTGGTAGAAGTCGTACTCGAATGGGGCGAAGAACGGGTAGCGGGGCTGGTGGCCAGGTTCGAGGATGTTCAGGTCCCCGGCCACGATGGCCGGCGTCCCGGCGGTGGCTGAGGCGAGCGCGGCGTCGCAGGCGGCCAGCCATTTCCGCTTGCGCTCGGTCTTCTGGGCGCTGGCATCGCGCGAGGGCACGTACAGGCCGATGACCCGCAGCGGCCCGCCGGGGGCGGGGAGGATCACGGCTGCGGCCCGGGAGGGCAGGTAGCCGATCTGGTCGCCGAACCCGTCCGGTGCCGCAGCAACGCTACTGATGATCATGGTGCCGTACTCGCCGGGACCGGGCTCGGGGTAGGTGACGTGGTACCCGGCGGCGGTGAACGCTCCGGCGAGCAGCTGGCATCCGGCGCTGGCTTTGGTCTCGGTGAGGACCAGGACGTGCTCGTCGCGGCTGGCGAGCCAGGCCAGCTGCCGCTGGGCGCGCTCGGGTGAGGGGTTACCGATGTTGAACGTCAGCAGGGACAGGCCTGGTGGGTTCATGGCTGCTCCAGTTAACGGTCGGCGTGCAGGGCGAGGATGCGGTCGGTCACTATCATGGCTGCCTCGTCCGCGCTGCGGGTGGTGATGTCGATGGTGCACACCGGCCAGCCGGCTTCGGCCAGCCGGGCGGCGCTGTCTGTGTAAAGGTCCGACTCGGTCTGGGAGGAGCCGGGCTGGCGCTCGAAGCGGCTGTGCCTGCCCCGGGCGGCCAGGCGGGCCGCGATCACCGCGGGACTGCCGTTGAGGACGACCGCCAGGGAGGGTTGGTCGGCACCCTGGTTAAGCTGGAGGATTACGTCCCAGCTGATGCCGTCCATGCGTTGCAGGACCAGGCTCGCGGGAAGGTAGCGGTCGCAGATGACGATCTGCCCAGCGGCCAGGCCGGGCCGGATCTCGGCGGCCAGGTGGTGGTGACGGTCACCGGCCACCAGGCAGGCCAGTGCCATCCCCGCGTAGTCGTCCGTGCCCGCGCGGATGAGCTGGCCCAGCGCCGTCGGCGAGGGCTCGCGGGTCTCGTGGACCGGAAGCCCGTGGCGGGCAAGGCGGGCGGTGACAAGAGCCGCGACGGTGGACTTGCCGGAGCCGCCAGGGCCGTCGATGCTGATAAACAGGCCCCGCTGGCCGGTCATGCCGTCGTTACCGCCAGCAGCCGCCGCTCCCCAGAGGTGACAGGGCAGACCTCGGCGTCCACGGCACCGATCCGCTCCCCGCCGGCAATGACCGCCGCGGGGCAGCCCTTGCCGCACTGACCGGCAATGCCGCAGCACCGGCAGGTGGCGTTAGCGCCCATCTCGTACCGTTCGGCGAACCGGTAGGCGTCGAGCCGCGCCGCGATGTCCGGGTCGATGAAGATGTTCCCCACGATGAACTCGCCAGGGTCATGCCGGGACTGCGGGGTGCGTGCGGCGAACACCAGGTACGGGCACACGGTCACCTCGCCGGCGGTGAACACGTAGATGATCGTCCCGGCCTCACAACCCGCCAGCGGCTGGCCGCCTGTGCTAGGGAACCGGATGTGCACGATCTCCAGATCCGGGCTATCAAACGGGGCGGTCAGCGCCTGGATCCGGCGCATGTGCTCCTCGCCGCTTGAAAGCTTGCCGCGGGACTTCACCCCTCGGCCCATGGCCGATAGCGGATTCATCAGCACATAGGACGCGCCGTTCCCGGCCGCGAACTCGCACAGCTCCCGATACTCCTCATCTTCCGCCAGGGAGTTGGGCGTGCACAGCAGCCCTTGCAGCAGCCCGGCAGCCGCCAGCTTGCGCACGGTGGCGACCGTGACGGCGAAGCTGTCCCGGTCACCGCGGAACCGGCCATGAGACTCGGCACGGAACCCGTCCAGCGAGACGTTCGCGTGTACCCCGCTGACGCCAGCCAGCTCGCTGATCTGCGCATCGGTCAGCGTGGTCGCGTTGGTGCAGAAACCGACCTCCATCCCCGCGCCGCGCAGCGCCTGCACGATTCCGGTAAAGCGCGGGTGGATGGTGGGCTCGCCGCCGGTCAGCGTGACCCGCTCTACCCGGCAGGCCTTCAGCCTGGGAATCAGCAGGCCGGTGATGTCGTCATACGGCATCGACTCGCCTGCCCTGGTGGCCGACACGAAACAGTGCGCGCAGTGCAAGTTGCATCGTTCGTCGATCTGCACGAGTGCTTTCCTGGTACCACCGTCAGCCGTGGTCCGGAAGTAGCACGATGACGCCTGTCCTGTCCTGGTGATGTTGCGTACGCTCATGCTCTGCTCTCCTTGCTGTTCCCGACATCTAGTACGGATCGTGACGAGAACGCCACATAACGCAAGTATCCCGCGAGGTTCCTGGTAGCGATACCGCGCTGAGGGAAGTTCGCGGCTATCGCGGCATGCATCTAGTGTCGCGTGAGCGAGTTATCTTGACCGTTGGCTAGATTTCGCGGACGCTGGGTTCATGGCTTTAACTGTGAGCGTGGAGGTACCGCCGCGTGACCGTGAGGTGCTGGCCTCGTGGGTCCGGTCGACCTCGATCCGGGCCGGGCTGGCGCAGCGGGCCCGGATCGTGCTGCTGGCCGCGGACGGGCTGGGGACCAATGAGATCGTGCGGCGGGCCGGGGTGTCCAAGCCGACGGTGATCGCGTGGAAGCGGCGGTACGCGGCCGAGGGGATCGGCGGGCTGGAGGACCGGCCCAGGGCGGGCCGGGCGCGGTGGACCGATGACGTGGCGATCGTGCTGGCCACCTTGGAGCCGCCGCCGGAGCGGCTGGGGGTGACGCACTGGTCCTCCCGGCTGCTGGCCGCCGAGCTGGGCATCTCCAACGTCAAGGTCGCGGACGTGTGGCGGGAGTACGGGCTGCAGCCCTGGCGGGCCGGGACGTTCAAGTTCTCCACCGATCCCGAGCTGGAGGCTAAGCTCCGCGATGTCGTCGGGCTCTACCTCAATCCGCCCGACAAGGCCGTCGTGCTGTGCGTGGATGAGAAGTCGCAGGTCCAGGCCCTGGAGCGGACGGCGGCGGTGCTGCCGCTGCGGCCGGGGATCCCCGAAAAACAGACTCACGACTATGTCCGGCACGGGACCACCACGCTGTTCGCCGCCCTGGAGGTGGCCACCGGCAAGGTCACCGACGCCTGCTACCCGCGGCACCGGCACGAGGAGTTCCTGCGCTTCCTCCGCCAGGTCGCCACGGCCTATCCCCGCGCTCCGCTGCACATCGTGTGCGATAACTACGCCACGCACAAGCACCCGGACGTGACGGCCTGGCTGGCCAGGAACCCGAGGGTCACGCTGCACTTCACGCCGACGTCGGGGTCGTGGCTGAACATGGTAGAAATTTTCTTCGGGATCATCACCCGGCAGGCGATCCGCCGCGGCAGCTTCACCTCGGTCAAGGACCTCATCACCGCCATCGAGACCTTCATCGACGGGTGGAACGAGCGCTGCCATCCCTTCACCTGGACCAAGACCCCCGACCAGTTACTCCCGCGCTGCCGCCCCGGTAAAAGAACCTCGTTCACGCGACACTAGCGGAGACCGGCCTGACACTGGCCCAGGTCAAAG
>Ga0302325_10004418_pt1 | contig 32530 bp, 36 predicted proteins | sample Palsa_T0_2_FD_201948 | JGI IMG/M metagenome (GOLD analysis project Ga0302325, IMG submission 201948) | Peat permafrost microbial communities from Stordalen Mire near Abisko, Sweden - Palsa_T0_2 | ecosystem: Environmental > Terrestrial > Soil > Palsa > Peat permafrost | place: Sweden: Abisko... | reverse complement strand
GGCAACGTCGAGTAACCGACTAGGTCCATGAAGAGCACGTGCGCAATCTCCAGACTCCGATGCGCGCTCGTTTCCACTGCGTGAGTTTCGGCCTGCGGCGTCACTCTCGCACCCGGCGCCAGCGCTTTCGCCAGTGCCTCGCCGAAGTCGCGGGCCCGGGCGTAACGCGCTTCCGGATCCGTGGAGAGCGCTTTTAGAATGCATTCCTGCGCCGCTTCAGGGAGGCTGGGGCGCAAATCCTGCGGCTTTACTCTCACTCCGCGGAGCTGAAGCGTGATCAACTGCGCCACCGAATCCGCGTTGAAGGGCTGCCGGCCGGTCACCATCTCGTAAGCCACTGCTCCCAACGCGTACACATCGCTGGCGGGCGACGATCTGCCTTCGAACTGCTCCGGCGCCATGTACCCCAAACTGCCCGAAATCGTCGCGGACGCGCCCGACGTCGACGCCACCGCATCCCGCACGCTGGCGATTCCGAAATCCAGAAGCTTGGCTTGTTCCTCCGACTCGCCCAGGCTCTGGAGAATGACGTTTTCCGGCTTCACGTCGCGATGGCAGATCCCGCTGTCGTGAGCCGCCGAGAGCGCCTGTCCGAGTTGGCGGACGATGTAGGCGGTACGCTCCAGGTGCATCCCTCGCGAAGTGATCTCCTGGCGCAGCGTGACGCCCTTGACGAATTGCATCACCAGGAACGGCTTGCCGTCCGGGAGTTCGCCCGAATCCAGCGCCGCGACGATTCCCGGGTGATCCAGCCTCGCCAGCGCCTGCATCTCCTGGCGAAATTTCTTCAGCACCCACGCATCGTCAGACCGGTGTTCCAGCAGCACCTTGACCACCACTGGGCGAGAATCCAGATGCGTGTCGTTGGCGAGGTAGGTGACCGCGAATCCGCCCTGGCCTAGCTTCTTCTGGACCAGGTAGCGATCCTTGACTAGGGTCCCATCCATGACGAAAGATTGCCTAAGTCTATCACCACTATGGGTGATCTGGCGGTGCGGATATTCGAGGATATTAGCGAAAACCGCCGGAATCCCTGCAAACGAGCTATATTGAATGTGCTTGCGAGCCTCTTTCATTCCGCTTGCGCTGGCGTTTGCCGCGTCGGGCTTATTCGCCCAACCGAAGGTGGTCGCTGTGTCGATCGACGGCGTCGTCCATCCAATCACGGTCGAGATCGTCAACCACGCCATCGAGCAAGCGCAGTCGGAACACGCCGCGATTCTGCTGATCCGCTTGAACACCCCGGGTGGGTTGCTGGACGCCACCCGCCAGATCATTCAGCAAGTCTCCGCGTCGCCCGTTCCGGTGGTGACTTACGTGACGCCTAGCGGAGGCCGCGCCGCCCCGGCCGGTTTCTTTCTGCTCGAAGCCGGCGATGTCGCCGCGATGTCGCCCGGCACGAACGCCGGCGCCGCTTCGCCCGTGCTGCTCACCGGAGAGATGGACCAGGTGATGCGGTCGAAGGTGGAAAATGATGCCGCCGCCCTGCTGCGCAGCATGACTTCGCGGCGCGGACGCAATAGCCAGGTGGCGGAAACCGCCGTCCGCGAAGCCAAGGCTTTCACCGAAAAAGAAATGCTCGATCAGCATCTGATTGAACTGATCGCGAGCGACCAGCAGCAGCTTTTTCAGCAACTAGACGGCCGCGAAATCACGCGGTGGGATGGCCATAAGCAGGTGCTGCACACCTCGGGCGCCACCGTCGTCGAGGCCCAGCGAACATTGCGCGAACGATTGATGGCCGCCATCGCCGACCCCAACATCGGATTCATTCTGCTGGTGGTCGGCGCGTTGGGAATTTACGTGGAATTTTCCTCGCCCGGCCTGATCTTCCCCGGAATCGCCGGAGCGATCCTGCTGCTTCTGGGGCTCTCGTCGCTTTCCATCTTGCCGATCAATTGGGTCGGCGTCGCGTTGCTCGTTCTCTCCGTGTCGCTGTTCGTTTTGGAAGCCAAGTTCACTTCGCACGGGATCTTGGGGCTGGGCGGCACGCTCTCGATGATCCTGGGCGCGCTGCTACTGATCAACGGACCGCCGGAGGTCCGCATCCATCTGATCACCGCGCTCGCCGTCGCCATTCCTTTCGCCGCCATCACCATGTTCCTGGTGAGCATCGTGATTCGCGCGCGTCGAAACAAGGTGGTCACCGGCGCCGGCGGCATGATCGGCGAAATCGGCGTCAGCCGCACCGCGCTCGAACCGGAAGGCCAAGTGCTGGTGCGCGGTGAATATTGGGACGCGGTTGCTTCCGCCAATCTTCCCGCGGGCGCGCGCGTTCGCGTGACGAAAGTCGCGGGGATCAAGCTGCTGGTCGATCCTGTCTAGCGCTTCAATTCGGTCGTCGGAATCGTCACTCGGTATTGGGCGGTGGCGCCGGCGTCCATCAGGTCGAAGGAACCTCCGATACTGGGCGGACCATCCTGACCTCCGAGAAAGATGACGGATCGCGCCGCGACGCCGCCGCGCAGAAGCTGGCCCGTGCGCGTCCACAACCACGTTCCCGATTGGAGCACCGTCGGCGATCCGATAGCGAAATGCAGATCCAGCGTCAACATCGACGACGAGTCGCTGATCAAAACGCGAGCGGCCAGCCGATCGCCGTCGCGCTTTCCCTCGATGCCTTGCAGCTTGAAGAGCGAAAGATCCTGATGACTGGAAAGATCTTCGACCAGCGGTCGCCGCGCGCCGCAAGCCGCCAGGAGCACGAAAGCGCAGGATACTGCGAGTCGCATGTTAACGGCCCCCGGCCGCATCCACCAATTTTCGAATCGACGGAGCAATGGCGATGCGGAGCTCGAACTGAAGCTTACCCGCTTGGTCGAGGAAGGCTCGTTGCTCGTTTAACCACTGCTTGGTCGGGTGGCGGCCGCGCTGGAGATAGTCCAGAGCTTCGAGCCCGATGGATCCCATCCGGCTCAGATCCTTGGATACGGGCATGTCTTCTTCGAGCAGAAAGGACCGAGCGAGCGTGGGGCCGAGCTTTGCGTCGTTGTCGCGCCAGCGTTCCAGCCAACTACGAATCGCGCTTTGATCCATTCGATCCACCAATGCGGCGAGCTCGCGCGCCGTCACACTTTCAGGACGCGCGGCGTCCACCAACCGATTGAGCGGAGCCTGTTGAGTGTACTTATGGGTCCTGGTGCGCTGGCCCAGGTTCGCGGGCTCGACCACGTCCGCAAGCACTTTGAGCGTCTCCATGGAATCGGGCCCAGCCAAACGCGCCAGCATGCGATCGTAACTCGAGTGATGCGTCAGCCCGAGCCAATCCAAGTTTCGGCTCACCACTTCGAGCCGCCGATACATCGAAGCGACATCCTTGACTTCAGCCGGCGACCAGAGACGCTCCGCGATCGCGGCGGCGCGCGGCCAAATCCGCGAGTCGACATTCTCGGCGCTGACATACTCGGCCCACATCGCAACTTCGCCGCCCAGAACGCGCGACTTCTCCTGTTCGGCCAAGCGCGCGGACTCCGCTTCGAGCGGGTCCACCAGGTAGAGCTTCGAGGCAGGCTCCATGTGATCGAGATAATAGCCGGTGGAAAGAATCCCCGCGTAGCCCAACTGCGCGGCGTCGGCCAGCGACTTCCTCCCGCGCCACGACTGGATCACGATGCTTTTTGGCAGATCCGGGTCCAGAATCTCGTCCCACCCTTCCATCCGCTTGCCGTGCTTGGCGACGATGGCTTCGACGCGACGATTGAAGTAAGCCTGCAAGGCATGCTGGTCCTTGAGCCCTTGTTCCCGCATGAAAGCTTGGATGCGCGGGTTCGCCGCCCACTGCTTACCGTTCACTTCGTCGCCACCGATGTGGAAGAACTGGTCGGGGAAAAGCGCCGCCATTTCCCCGATGAACCCGTCCAGAAATTCGTACGTGGATTCGCGCGTCGGATCCATGGTCGGATCGAAGCCGCCCCACCGGCGCTCGATTTCATAGGGTCCCGGCGCGCTGGCCAGATCCGGATAGCCTACGAACCAACTGGTGGTGTGCCCGGGCACGTCGAATTCCGGGATCACTCGGATGCCGCGATCGCGCGCATAGGCGATGACGTCGCGCACTTGATCCTGCGTATAGTATTCGCCGTCGGACCCCAACTCTTGCAACTTCGGAAACAGTTTACTTTCGATGCGGAAACCCTGGTCGTCGGAAAGGTGCCAGTGGAAGACGTTGAGCTTCACCGCGGCCATGCCGTCCAGGTTGCGTTTGACCACTTCGATCGGCATCCAGTGACGTGAGACGTCGAGATGCAAGCCGCGCCAAGGAAAACGAGGCGCGTCCTCGATCACGGCCGCCGGAACGAGGAAGGTATCGTGTCCCGTCTCCACCAGCTGCAGAAATGTTTCGAGACCGCGCAGGACTCCGAGCGGATTCGGAGCGGTCAGCGTCGCCTGCTTCGCGGCGACTTCCAAACGGTAGCTTTCGTCCTCGCCGAGTATCTGGACGGGCTCGCTCGCATGCCCGCACACGATCGAAAGCTCGGCCTGCGACGCCTCTTCGACCAGCGAGCGGTTGAGAGGAATTCCGGTTTGGAGCGCCAGGCGCGCGATGAACCTTTCGGCGGCGGAGCGCAAACGCGCGTCTTGATAGCCGGCTAATGCCACGCGGAAGGACGGTTGAATGGCGAGGCTTCCCGGCCCCATCGACATCTTGGCCGGCCACGGCATCAGGTTGGGCTGTTGCGCGAATGCCGCCACCGAAGTCAACAGTAAGACCGAGGCTTTGATCATTTGTCCGCCGGCGCGAAGAAATCCAGCGGCTTCAGCGACACGATCTTCCACTTCTTTTTCTCTTTTCGCAATTCGCAGTGAACGGTCTGGCGGCGATGCAGGATCGGGCCGTCTTGCACCAGGCTGCGGACTTCGAGATACCAGTCCAGATCCACGCTGCGTTTGGTGTCGTCGCCTTCGTCCGAGATCGGCTCGATGGAGGAACCCACGTCGGCCTGATTCACCAGCCCGGTGACATCGCTCTGCAGCTTGCCGTAATCGGGCATGTTTTTGTCGAAAGCGTCCATGAACTCGGGCACGTTAACTGCGGTCAACGCGGCCGCCATGGACCCGATGAGTTGAATCACGTCTTCGTGCGCGCCCGCGCGGAGGCCCACAACGATGAGACACGCCAACGCGGCGCTACGTACGATAGCTGGCATTGATCTCGATGTACTTTTCAGTTAGATCGCAGGTCCAAAAACGGGCGCTCCCCTTGCCTCTGCCCCGCAAGACGACCCGGATCAGGCATTCGGTTGCATCCAGCTTCTTTTTCATTTCGGCCTCGGAGAACTCCGCCGCCAAGCCGTTGCGGCAGACGGCGGCGCCTTGAAGATCGATATCCACCTTGGCGGGGTCGAGGGGAACTCCCGCATTTCCCGCCGCGCACAGAATCCGCCCCCAATTCGGATCGGAACCCGCGATGGCGGTTTTGACGAGCGGCGAATTCGCGATGCTGCGCGCGATGCGGTCGGCCGCGTCGTCGTTCGAGGCGCCGGCGATTTCGATCGTAATGAGCTTGCGCGCGCCTTCGCCATCCCGCACGATCTGGCGAGCCAGGTCTTCGAGCGCCTCCGATAAGGCCTCGGCCACCTTCTTGCGCTCTTTCTCGTTGGGCTGGATTCCAGTCGCTCCGTTAGCCAGGAGCAGCAGAGTATCGTTGGTCGAGGTGTCGCCGTCCACGCTGATACGGTTGTAGCTGGCGCGAACACCCGCCGAGAGCATCCCCGATAAGGTAGCGGGCGGGATGGCAGCATCGGTCATTACAAAACCGAGCGTGGTGGCCATGTTCGGATAGATCATTCCCGAGCCCTTAGTGAAGCCCGCGATCCGGACCACACCGCGTTTCAGCCGCACCTGTTGATGCGTGGTCTTCACGCGCGTGTCCGTGGTGAGGATCGCATGAGCAGCGTCTTCGAAACGATTCGGGGCCAAGCCGCGCACCAGATCCGGCAAGGCGTTGGCGATAAGGCCGGCATCGAGCTCGACGCCGATCACTCCGGTGGACGCGGGAAAAACCTCCTCGGCCGCAACCTTAAGCTGTTTTGCGACGGCGTCGCAGCAGGCGATGGCGACTCGATCTCCGGTGCGCGTGGCGCAGTTGGCATTGCCGGCGTTGATCAGCACGGCGCTCACGCGCCCGCGCGATTTGCTCAAGTTGAAACGCGCGATGCGCACCGGCGCTGCCTGCACGCGGTTTTGCGTGAAGACGGCGGCGGCCGACGCGGGCTTCTCGGAAACAATCAACGCGAGGTCGTTCTTCGGATTCTTGCGAATTCCGGCGTAGACCGCGGAATAGAGATAGCCTTCGGGCAGTTTCACTCTGTGGTTTCTCCCAAAGCTTCATTTTCGTTCAGATGCTGCCCGTTTAGAAACGCCTCGGCCGGCATGCGCTTGCGTCCTTCCAACTGGACTTCCAGAAGTTCGAGCATCGTGCGGTTGCCGCAGTGGACGAGGAGGCGCTTGTGATCCGGCAAAAGACGGCCTGGTTTGCCATCCGCGCTTTGCTCGGCGGCGCGTGCTTTCCACAGATGAAACACCTGCCCGCGGAAATAACTATAAGCGCCGGGCCATGGAAGAAACCCGCGTGCACGATTGACGATTTTCGAAGCCGGCCAGTTCCAATCGATCACGCCATCCTCTTTTTTCAGGATGGGCGCCAACGTGGCTTGGGAATTATCCTGGGGCTCGGGTTGAATGTCGCCGGCTTCCAGACGGGCGAGAGTTTCGGCCAGCAGATTTGCGCCCGCGCGCGCCAGACGCTCGCTCAACTCCAAAGCTTTCTCTTCCGGCCCGATGGCCGTTTCCCACTTCAGCAGCATGTCGCCGGTATCCAGTCCCGCGTCGATACGCATGGTGGTGACGCCGGTGCGAGTTTCCCCGTTGGCGATGGCCCACTGGATCGGCGCAGCGCCGCGGTAGCGCGGTAACAGCGAGGCATGCACATTGATGATGCCCAGGCGCGGAATGTCGATGATCGATTGGGGAATGATCTGGCCGTAGCCCACCACCACCATGGCATCCGGATGCATCGCGCGCAATTGTTCGACCGCTTCCGGACGCCGAACGCGCTCCGGCTGGAAAACCGGCAATCCCAGGCGCAGCGCAGTCTCTTTCACCGCCGAAGCCGCAAGTTGCCCGCCACGGCCCTTGGGCCGGTCAGGCTGCGTGAAGACTCCGAGCACGCGATGCCGGTCGGAAACGATCCGTTCGAGCGTGGGCACGGCGAACGAGGGAGTGCCGAGAAAGACCAGGTTCATCTATCCCCATTCGCCGGCCTTAACGAGTTTGCGAACTTTACGCCGGATCAAGTCGCGCTTGAGCGCGCTGACGTGCAAGATGTAAAGCCGGCCGTTCAGGTGATCGATCTCGTGGCAAAAGGCGCGTGCGAGCAGATCTTCGCCGGTGGTCTCGAATGGTTCGCCCTTGACGTTCTGGGCGCGGACCACCACTTTCTTCGGACGCATCACTTGCTCACGAAAGCCGGGCAGGCTCAGGCAACCCTCCTCGCCGGTCTGGAAATCTTCCTTAACGATAATCTCAGGGTTGATAAGAACGATCTTCTGGCTGGGGTCCTCGGCCACCGACAGATCGATTACGGCGATGCGTTTGGAGATTCCGATCTGAGGCGCGGCCAGCCCCACGCCTTTGGCGGCGTACATGGATTCGAACATGTCGTCGACCAAGGCATCCAATTCCGGCGTATTGAAGTTGGCAATGATTTCGGCCGGTTTCTCGAGTACGGGTTCTCCATACAGTGTGATCGGGTGCGTCATCAGAAATTTCTTAACTGCTCTTTATAGCTTTCGAAATTGCGGCCCGTTTCTCCGATCGAATCGCCGCCGAATTTTTCGAGGAACGCCTGCGCGAGAACGATCGCGACCATGGCTTCGCCGATAACGGCCGCCGCGGGCACTACGCAAACGTCGCTTCGCTCGTACGCGGCCAAGCCGGGTTCGCGGGTGGCGAGATCCACCGATTCAAGCGGACGCCGGAGCGTCGAAATGGGCTTGAGAAATCCGCGGACCAGCACATCTTCGCCGTTCGTCATCCCGCCTTCCAGGCCGCCGGCTCGATTAGCGCCGCGAGTAAAATGCCGCCGCTCGCGGTCGTAATGAATGGTGTCCTGCACCTTCGACCCGAACGAGGCCGCGCCTTCGGCTGCCAATCCGATTTCCACGCCCTTCACCGCTTGCATCGAAACGATGGCCTGCGCCAGACGGCCGTCCAGGCGCGAATCCCATGTGATGTGCGATCCCAAGCCGGGGGGCGCGCCGTGAGCCACCACTTCGAAAACTCCGCCGATGGTATCGCCGGTGCGATAGGCTTGATCCACCACCTCTTTCATTCGCTTTTCGGTCTCCGGATCGACGCACGAAAGAAGGATCTCGGTCCGCTGGCTAAGCGCGACCAGTTCCTCCCATATCGCCCGACGAGCCAGCCGCACTTCGCCGATGCCGATGACGTGGCTCAGCACTGAAACGCCGAATTGCGCCAGCAATGCTTTGGCGAACGCGCCGACCGCTACGCGCGCCGCGGTCTCTCGCGCGCTGGCCCGCTCCAGAACGTAACGCGCGTCGTCGAAATTGTATTTGAGGCAGCCGGCCAGATCGGCGTGACCGGGCCGCGGGCGGGTCACCGGCTTGCGTTTGTCCTCGCCGCCGTCGATGTCTTCCACCGGGAGCGCTTCGGTCCAGTTTTTCCAGTCCTTATTGCGGATGATAATCGCGATGGGCGAGCCGATGGTGTGGGAGTGGCGCACGCCCGCCACGATTTCGGCGCAATCGGTTTCGATCTTCATGCGTCCGCCGCGGCCGTAGCCTTGTTGGCGACGCCAGAGTTCGCGGTTGATGGTGTCCAGGGAAACGGGGATCCCGGCGGGAAGGCCTGTCAGGGTCGCGACGAGGCATTCTCCATGGGACTCTCCGGCGGTTTCGAAGCGAAACATTCTTGGGGAAACTTCATCGTAGCGGAAAACCCGGCCTCGGTGGCTGGCGGCTCGAGGATGCCGCGCGTGGGTCTGAAAAGTGCAGTCATGGGAAGCCTCCTAGTCGCCGATCCGCAAGCCGTGGAGAAATTCCCGGTCCTCGCCGGTGAGCAACAGTTCTCCGTTGCGCGTTACCGGTTGCTCGGAGCGCTTGGGCGTCTCCCCCGCGGAGCGCTGCTCGGCAGTAACGCCGACCGTGACTTCCAGGGCCAACATCACGTCGTAGCCGGAGGCCTTGATGTCAGCTAAAACCTCGGCGATACGGTCCGATTCGCAGACCGTCTCATTGAAAGCCTTCTCGAGTTCCTGGACCATTTCTTGAAGTTCGGATTTCGTTGCCATGTCTGCTGCGCTCCTCGCCGCTCTTTAGAGCAAATCGATTGCCGCTCCGGGCCGCGAGCGTAAATGCATGAAATTGATGAGCTTAGCGATTCCCGGATGGGGCGGCTCACAGGGCAATCTGTCTCTGGGATGGGCCAATCACCGGCAAATTGTCCCATGGTGGACACTCTTGGAGTCGGGGATCGGGCACCATCGCGCCGCCGTCTCCGGATCTCAAAAGGCGCTTGCGGTCCGATAAGAATTGCGTGGGAGTAGGATGTCCAAGAACAGAGCGGATAGCGAAGAAGTAATCCGGCAGGCATTGCACGACGGCGATCTGTATAAGGCGCTGCTCGATCACCTGGACGAGGGTTTGTACATGGTGGATCTGGAGCGGCGCATTCTCTATTGGAATCGGGCGGCGGAGCGCATCAGCGGCTATTTGGCCCACGAGGTTGCGGGCAACCTCTGTTACGGCGACCTCATGATGCACTGTGACGCTTCGGGCGCGGTGGTGTGCGGCCGCAGGTGTCCGTTGCAGGCAGTGATGCTGGACGGAAAAGGGCGGGAGTGCACGTTCTTTCTGCGCCATCGGGACGGTCATCGGATTCCCGTGCAGGTCCGTTCCAGGGCCATACACGATTCCGGCGGCGCGGTGATCGGCGCGGTGGAAGTGTTCCGGGAAGCGCTGGGCGGGACCAGGCACTCGCTCAAGGAACTGCGGGCGTACGGCTGCCTGGACTCCCTCACCGGGGCCGCGAATCGCAAGTACGGGGAAATGCGCGTATCGCAAGCGTTGCAAGCTCTGAACAGCTTTCAAATTCCGTTCGGATGGTTGCGGATCGGTTTGGACCGCACGGAAGAAATGGAGCAACGCTACGGCCAAGGAATAATCGACGCGGCGCTCAAGACTGTATCCGGCACGCTGGATGGGAATCTGGGTCCGCTGGATGTCCTCACGCGCTGGACCAAAACGGAGTTTCGTCTGGAGCGGCATTACAGCTCGCGCCTGGAACTGGCCGAGACCGCCGACCGGCTGGTTACTCTGGTCCGGGCGTCCACGCTGGATTGGTGGGGAGACCGGCTTCCGCTGACCATTTCGGTGGCCGGTGAAACGGCCGAGCATGGCGATTCGCTCGAGTCGCTCGAGGCGCGGGTCGCGGACGTCTTCGAAAGCTGCCAGGCCAGCGGAGGAAATCGCGCGGCTATCGTGCACGCGACGCAGAGGGAAGAGAAGCCATGTTTGCCATAGTTGGAATTCTAGTCGTGTTCGGGGCCGTGGTCGGCGGCTATCTGATGGAGCACGGGAACATTCGAGTGTTACTGCAGCCGGCGGAGCTGATTATCATCGCCGGCGCGGGCGCAGGAACGATCCTGATCGCGAATCCGCCCGCGGTGTTGAAAGGCATTCTGGCGGGTTGCAAAGCCGTGTTCGGCGGTTCCAGATTCGGGAAGGCGCTCTATCAGGACGTACTGAAACAAATGTACACGGTGATGCAAGCGGCGCGAAAGCAAGGGTTGAACGAGCTCGAAAACGACATCGAGAATCCCGACAAGAGCAAGCTGTTCGCTAAGTGGGATCATCATCTGCGCGATTTTGTCTGCGACACCCTGCGCATGGCCATGACCGGCGGTCCGACGCCATTCGAACTGGATCAGATGATGGAAGCCGATATGGAAGTGCATCACCACTACGCGCACCAGCCCGTGAACGCGCTCAATACCGTGGCCGATTCGCTGCCCGGCCTGGGTATCGTCGCCGCCGTGCTGGGCGTGGTGATCACGATGGGCGCGCTGGGCGGTCCTCCCGAAGAGATCGGCCACAAAGTGGCAGCGGCTCTGGTGGGAACGTTCCTGGGAATCCTCTTGTGCTACGGCCTGCTGGGGCCGATGGCCGCGAAAATGGGCAAGGCGGCCGAGGAGGAGGGGCACTTCTATCAGGTAATCCGGGTGGTCTTGGGCGCTTTCCTCAAAGGCAGCTCTCCGATCACGGCGATCGAGTTCGGACGACGGTCCATACCGGGGAACATCCGGCCAAGCTTCCAGGAACTCGAGAAAGCCTGTAAGGGAAAGACCTAACCGGCATGCAAGACCTGGAACAAGCCACGGACGCGGTCGGCGTAACGCCCATCATCATCAAGAAGAAAATTGTCCACAATGGACACCATGGCGGCGCTTGGAAGGTGGCGTACGCGGATTTCGTCACGGCCATGATGGCGTTGTTCATCGTGTTGTGGCTGATGGGCGCCAGCGAGCCGGTGAAAAAGTCGGTGGCCGGATATTTTCGCGATCCGACCGGCCGCTCGGCCGATACCGGCAGCGGAGCGGCGGGCAGCGGCGAAAACCTGGATATCGGGAAGGCCGACATGGCCAAACTCAAGCAGAAGCTCGAAACCGCCATGAAACAAGCGCCGGAACTGGAAAAACTCAAGGACCAGGTCCAGATGACCGTAACCGGCGAGGGTCTCCGCATCGAATTGCTGGAGAGCGAGGTAGGCACGTTCTTCGAAAGCGGAAACGCGCAGCCCACCGGTTCGGGCCAGGAGATGTTGAAGATGATTTCCGGCGAGCTCGGCAAAATGCCCAACCGGCTGCTGGTGGAAGGACACACGGACGCTCGTCCGTTCGCCTCATCCAACGGATATTCGAATTGGGAGCTATCCTCGGACCGAGCCAATTCCGCGCGAAAATTGATGCAGGCGAACGGCGTGAAGCCGGACCAGGTGGCTGAAGTCCGGGGCTACGCCGCGCAGCAGTTGCGCAAGCCCGACGATCCCGGCAACGCGTCGAACCGGCGGGTGTCGATCGTGGTCAAGTATCGCGGGAACTAAGGATCACCCCGGAAGCAACCGGGCCGTAACTTGGTTACCGGCCCGTCGCGACAAAACCGGCGGCGGCGCGCTAGGCGGATCGAAAAGGGTTTGGTAAAATCGGACTTGACCGGTGCATTAAGTCTCGGTATGGATCGCAAGATACCACTTGATTCGAAGAGCGTCGGTGTTTATACTGGCTTTTTTCGACCATAAGTAGTTTGCATGACACCCAGGGAAGACATAGATCCACTGGCGCCTCAACGAGAGGCGGCCATGTTCTACGGGCTCTTTCTGCGCGGGCACTCGGCCGACACGCTGCGGCGCGACATCGACGTCCCGAAGCCTCTGCTGGTGAAATGGCGTAATGCGCGCCGCTACGAGTTGGGTTTCCGCAATTCCTTGCAACGCGTTTACCAGTACCGCAAACAGGTACTGGCAATCTTCGATGAGCTGGTCTTGAACGAAAAGACCCGAATGCGGCTTCAATAGCCTGCCCACCTGGCTCTCCCTCACCCTTTACACTGAAAAGACCATGAGCCACACTCCCGCTTCCTCCGTAGAAGAAGTGAACCAAGAATCGAAGGCGCGCATTCTCTCCACGCCTACTCGTCCGTTCGATCCGGTGGGCGCAACCAGCGCGTCCGAGATTCTCACGCGCATGCAGGGCACGGCGTTCCAGGGCAAGCAGCTCGGCCTGGCGTTCGAGGTTTGGAAGAAGATGCTGGGCGACCGGTGCACTATCATGATGGGCATGTCGGGCGCGATGGTGCCGGCGGGAATGCGAAGGCTGGTGGTTCGCATGATCGAAAACCGGCTGATCGATTGCCTGGTATCGACCGGCGCCAACTTCTTTCACGATCTGCACGAGACGCTCGGCAACTTCCACTACCAGGGTTCGCCGGCCATCGACGACGTGCTGCTGGCGGAGAATCTGATCGACCGGATGTACGACGTCCTGGCGGACGAGCAGAAGTTTCGCGATCACGATCAATGGATCGGCCGGTTCGCGGCGTCGCTCGATCAGTCGCGTCCTTACACGACGCGCGAGTTTCTGTACTTGCTGGGTTTGGAGCTGGGCCAGCACGCGAAAGAGGACGGGATCGTTTCGGCGGCGGCCAAGGCGGGCATACCGCTCTATTGTCCGGCCGTAGCGGACAGCTCGATCGGGATCGGGATCGCGGCCAATCGCTATGCGGGCGGGAATCGCTTCACCTTTGACGTGATCGGCGACGTGGTGGAAACGGCGCGCATCGTGGCCGAGTCGCGCGCCACGGGCGTGATCTACTTCGGCGGCGGAACTCCCAAGAATTTCGTGCAGCAGACCGAAGTGACGGCCATCATCATGAACACGGGCGTGACCGGGCACAAGTATGCGGTGCAGTGCGTCACTGACGCTGCTCACTGGGGCGGGCTTTCCGGGTGTACGTTCGAAGAGGCGCAAAGCTGGGGCAAGATCGCCAAGGACGCGTCCATGGTCACGTGCCATTCCGATTCCACCATCGCCATGCCGATTCTGGTTTCGGCGCTGCTGGAGCATCCCGAGCTGATTCAAAATCGCAAGCGCCCCTCGTTCCAGATGGGGCGGGAACTGGGCGTCACGGCGTGAGCGCGCTGAAAATCCGGATGTACCAGGTGGACGCGTTCACCAGCCGCGTTTTCGCCGGCAACCCAGCGGCGATTTGCCCGCTCGAAACCTGGCTCCCGGACGAACAGATGCAGTCCATCGCGGCCGAGAACAATCTAGCCAATACAGCCTTCTTCGTGCCGAACCAGAATGGCTATCATTTGCGCTGGTTCACCCCCAAGCTGGAGGTGGAGCTTTGCGGTCACGCCACGCTGGCGTCGGCGTTCGTCATCCTTACGTCGCTCAAGCCCACGGCGAATTCGGTTCGGTTCGAGACTAAGAGCGGACTGCTGACGGTGGCGCGCGAGGGCGATCTGTTCTCGCTCGATTTTCCGGCTCGCCCGCCGTCGAAATGCGAAGTCTATCCGGATCTGGTTCCGGCCTTGGGCGGAGCACCGGAGGCGATCCTGGCGGCCCGCGATTACCTGGTGATTTATGGATCGGAGGACGAAGTTCGAGCGCTCCACCCGAACATGGACAGGCTCGCTCGGATCGACCGGTTCGCAGTGATCGTCACCGCGCCGGGGAAGCAGGTGGACTTCGTCTCGCGTTTCTTCGCGCCCGCCAAAGGCGTTCCGGAAGATCCGGTGACCGGCTCCGCGCACTGCACTCTGATTCCGTATTGGTCCGAACGGCTGGGAAAGAACAAGCTGGGCGCGAACCAGGTTTCCCCCCGCGGCGGCGAGCTGTGGTGCGAAAATCGAGGCGACCGGGTGACCATCAGCGGGAAAGCCGTCCAGTTCTTCGAAGGCACCATCTGCCTTTAACCGGATGGCACAAGACGCAAACTATTCCGCGCAAAAGCTGACTCGGGACGGAATCGAGATCGTGCGGCTGGCCGATATCGCGGGCCGGACCGAGCTTTCGATTGCGCCCCCGATCGGGAACAACGCATTCGAGATGAAGGTGAACGGCCGGCCGATTCTGGTAACGCCCGCAGGAACCCTGGACGAGTGGAAGAGCAAGCCGGTGAACTGCGGCATCCCGTTTCTCGCGCCGTGGGCCAATCGCATGGACGGGGACGCGTATTGGGCCAACGGTAAACGTTTCGCGCTGAATTCCGAGGTGATCAACCTGAGACGCGATGCGAACGGATTGCCGATTCATGGGATGTTGCTGTTCGCCGATGCTTGGCGCGTAGTCCGGCTCAACCAAGACGCAGGGTGCGCCGAAGTCACAAGTCGCTTGGAGTTTTGGAAACACCCGGAGTGGATGGCGCAGTTTCCCTTCGCACACGCGATCGAGATGACGCACCGTCTGGCCGGCGGAGTCATCGAGATCCGCGTTGCGATCGAGAATCTTAGCGACGAGCGGATGCCGCTCTCGATCGGCTTTCATCCCTGGTATCAGATTCCGGGCTGCGAGCGCGATCGATGGACGGTCCACTTGCCGGTGCGGGAACATCACGAGCTTTCGAGCAAGATGATTCCGACCGGCAAGACCACGCCATACGATTTACCCGACCCTTTGCCGTTGGCGGGCCGTCACTTCGACGACGTATTCAGTGGCCACGACTCGGGCGAGGAATTTTGGGTGGAGGGCGACGGGCGGCGCATCACAGTGCGGTTCGGCCCCAAGTATCCGGTGGCCGTCTTCTATGCGCCGCAAGCGCGCGACGCGGTAGCCTTCGAACCGATGACCGGAATCATCGATGCGTTCAACCTGGCTCACGAAGGCGTTTACTGCGGTTTGCAGTCCATCGCGGCGGGCGCGACCTGGACGGAGAGTTTCTGGATTCGGACGACGGGGTTCTAGGAAAACCCGATCCAGCGGCCACCGATGCCGACGCCCGACCACAACGCCACGGAGACGATCGCGACCAGCTTACTCCAGACCGGACGGATTTTTTGCTCGTCGGCCATGGTCACTTTGCGGCGGATGGTGAAGGTGAACGCGATCGCAAAAGGCAGGAAGGTCATTTTCACCCAAAAGGCGCTGATGTGATAACACTTGATCGGCTCGGAAGTGAACAGCAGAGCTCCGGAGATCAACATCGCTACGAGGCCGCCGGTCAGCCAAGGCTGGACATCGCGCGCGAGCCGGCGCACGGGTTGGCCGCGCATTCCGAGGCCGAAAAGACGCATGTCCACGAGCAAAATCGCGCCGCCGATGACGGCGAGTCCCAAGAGATGAAAAGACTCGATGGCCGGGAACATCCAAAGCGATCCACGGATGGTCTCGCCGACGCGCCAGCCTTGAACCCATCCGAAGAACTGCAATAGAGACATGGCTAGGCCGATTTGTCGAACCAATTGTAAGCGATCATTCTGCCCGCGATGACGACCGAGGCCCAGAAGACCAACGACACGCCGCCCGCGATCCGGGCGCGCAGCGGCGGCGTGGGATCGAGATCCCATTCCGTCACGCGGCGATAAATGCCGGCGTGAAAAACCAACGTGTTCAAGCCCGCCAGGAGCAGCAGAATCATCTTCGCGCGGAAAAAAATGTTTTGGTAAGTCCGCACCGGGATTCCGTAAAAGAGCAGCGCTCCGGTGATTACCATAGCCACGAAACCGGCCACGATCCAGGGCAGCAGCCGCTGAGCGACCTGGGACACGGGCACCTCGCGCAGGGCCGCTCCGACTAGCCGCAGATCGAACATGACCGCCAGGCCCAGGAACAGGCACAAAGTGAGGACATGCGTGGATTCGAGGATCGGGTACAGGCGCAACGACCCGTGAAGCGCGACGCTCCCGCGGGTATCGCCGAGCCATTCGCAGAAGCCCAGGAGTGACACGTCCGCCGTGGCTTCACTTCTTCTTCGACTTGGCGGCCGGCGCGGAGTGGGCCTCGAACAGCGTCAAGTCGATGGCGTTGCCCATGGCCAGATAACCGGCGTCGTTGGGGTGCAGATGATCTCCGGAATCGTAGAGTGGCAAAAGCTTGGTGGGATTCTGGGGATCGCGCGTGGCTGCGTCAAAATCGATGACCGCGTCGTAATCCTTGCCGCTGCGCAGCCAATTGTTGAAGGCCTCGCGCTTGGCCTCGCCCTCCGCGGAGAAGTAAGCCGCGCCGTCGAAGGGCGTCAGGGTGGCGCCGAATATCTTCAACCCTCGGGCGTGCGCGCGCTCAACCAGTTGCCGGTGGGCGGCGATAATGTCGGCGGACGTCGGCGATGGACTCTGCCGCGCCATTCCGATATCGTTGATGCCTTCCAGCACGATCACGTAGGCCACGCCGGTCTGAGCGAGCACGTCGCGATCGAATCGGGAAAGGGCGTTGAGGCCGAACGGAATGGTCGCTTCGGTCAGCAGGCGGTTGCCGGCGATGGCCTCGTTCAGAATCCCATGCGCGGTGCCGGGATTCGCCAGCAGTCGCTTGGCCAGCACATCCGGCCAGCGGCTATTGGTGTTTGGAGTGGATCGCGTTCCGTCGGTGATGGAGTCCCCGAAAGTGACGATGGCGTTCACCGGGTCGGGCGCGGTTACTTCCACGCGCTCGAGAAAATACCAGGAGAGCATGGTAGCCGATCCGGGCAGATCAGCGACGCCGGCGAAATTTCCGGCGGACGACACGTAGTTGGTCTGCGCGGCAGCGAAGTGGCTGCTGAGCGGAGAGGTCGCCGCGATCATATTGTCGGGAAGAAACAGGTCGATGGCCAGGTCCGTCATCGCCGGAACAACCAGGTCCACCGCATCGCTCAACATGATGGCGCCCGCCGGGATGGTGACGGACGGACGTCCGCCGAAGTTGAGCGCGTGGCCGGACGCCTCCGCAATCTTCGAATCCTTATCGCGCAGCGCGATGAACGCAGCTCCGACCGTCAGGGGCGCCGTGCCAAGCGCATTGGTGAGCATCACGCGCACACGAGAGCCGCCGACGCTGACATGCACGATCTGCCGCAGCGTTTGGTTATTGATGGTTAACGGGGCAGGCGGGGGTGTGGTCGAGGTTCCCTGGGGTGGCGGCGTTACGGGCTGCTGGGGACGTCCAACCGCGGCCGTGCTCCAGGTGCCGACCCAATGCTCGCTCGCCTGGACGTACTGCGCCGCAATCACCAGCGCCGCAAAGACGATCAGCGGCGCATAGTTCACGCGTCGAGATCGGCAGCTACTAGCCTTCGTCATGGAATAGGTACCGCAGACGGCGATTAGAAGCCGTCCGCGGCGATGTTGTCAGGACTGATCCGCCCGTCTACTTCTTTTCTTCGTCGGGGGCGCCGGTGCCGGAGGAACCGAGGAAAAGTTTCTGTCCATTGGGCAGCGTAATGTCGCGCCCATTGGCTCTCAGCGATCCGTCCTTGGATTGATAGCCCTCCACCACGACTTCGGTTCCCAGAGCGATGGTGGCCTTGGTGAAACCGCGCCGCAACAGAACGTTGGGGCTGCCTGCTTCGACCATCCAATTGGTCACCGTTCCGTCCGGATTCTTGACGTCGATGTGAATCCAGGAATGGGGATTGATCAGTTCCACTTTCGTGACCGTCCCCACCAAGTGCACGGGGTGCTTGGCGTCAAACTCGGCCGCAAACGCGTGGTGGGCCCACGCTGGAACTGCCGCCAAAAGTACACCGAGGCCGGCAACCGCAATGGCCAGCTTTGTTCTCATTTGATTATCTCCTTCTAAGCCTTTATTACTAAATTTAGTCTGCGATGCTAAATCCAAGCGGCGAACGACTCCGCCTTACTTCTTTCCGTCTTCCGATGCCCGATCTGCTTTGCGGGCCCCGCCCATGATGTCCGTCATGGCATAATTCCCTTCCTGGCATGCGTACTCGTAAATCGGGCCCGCCGTCGCCAGGAATGGATACTCGAGAGTCCACGGCTTGGTAAACGTGGCCGGATCGTCGATCGTCACTCGGTAGAGGACGGTATTCGGAGCCACGCGCGTGAAGCGCTCAAGCACATGCAAGCTCGTGCTCGAGCCTCTAAATCTGGTCTTTTCCGTGAAATTGGCCGTGTCGACCACCAGCGTATCGCCGTCCCAGCGGCCGATGGAATCGCCCATCCATAGCCGGATATCCGGCGGCAGATGCTGGGTTCGATCCATGTGTATATAACGCACATCATGAACCATCTCGACCAGGATCATGACGGTTTCGGGCGTTTCGACAATCTGATAGTTGTTGTTGTACAAAACCGGAAGCATGGGCGGCCCGGACGTCGAGCCGAAACCCATGAGGCAGCGCTCGCCCAAGGGGCGATCCTTCACGCTGTTGAAGGAATTCCGGAAACGATTGGCGTTTCTTTTCGTGCCTTCCGGCGTGAGGAGCGGAATCTTCCCGTCCGACGGATCGATGATCAGCGACGTTCGCGCCACTCCGTCCACGCGCGCCAGTTCGGTGCCTCGATCAAAGAAGAGAGCGTTGTAGGCGTGGTCGCGATCGGCCTCCGGGTTGTCGCTGCGTTTGTCGCCGTAGAGGCCGTCGTTGCTTTGTTTTTCGAAGGCTTTCGCCTCGGCGTCGGTAGCCGTGAGTTTGGAGGCAAACTGCGCGGGGCGCTCCAGGGGCGTGATGGTCGCGTTGGTCCAAATTCCTTGCAAGTCGGGCAGACCGTCCGCCGTGCGCGGGACGGTCCAGGCTTTGTTGTGAGCGGGCGCGGAGACCTTGGCCGCCGGGGATTGCCCGAAAGCAGGCAGTATGATGGCGACTGCCACAGCGGGCAGGGATATTAGAGATCGATGAATCACGCGGACCTCCTTCCCTTCGGGCGCGCCTTGCCCGGCTTACTTGCCGGTTTTCTTCTCGAACTGTCCGTACAACAGATCTTCGACGAACTCCACGCACTTGAATTCAAGGAGCTGCGCGTTCTTTTCGACATGCTTGTACAGCGGCATGCTGATCTTCCAAGACCGCGAAAACACCTTGGAATCCTCAATTGTGGCTTCGTAATTAATAATATCAGGATTGACGAGGGTATAGCGTTCCACCACGTGCAGGGCGTCACTGTGGAAGTCGCCTGCCCGGTCGAGCCAGCTGCGCTCGTCCAGGCCCGTGACATCCACGACCAGCGTGTCCCCTTCCCAATGCCCGAAGGATTGGCCCATCCAGGAATCGTTCGGCGCAGGGCCTGGATCCTTCAGATAGACGTTGCGGAAGGCGCTGTCGTATTCGTAAGCGATGGCTAGGTATTTCTCGCTCTGGAAGATTTGGAACGGGTAGGGGAGGTAGGTGGCTCGGGGCACGCCCGGCAGATAACACTTGACCTCGGGATCGGCCTTGAGTCGATTGGCGTAGTTCTCTTTCTTCTTCGCCAAGGCTGCGGGAAGGTAGGGGATCTCGCCGCCTTCCACGACGCCCAGGCCGCCGGGCTCGGCCCCCTCGGCGCCATACTCCAACACCAGACCCTGCTGAGCCGCATGAGCCTGCAAGTCCCAATCGGCCGTGTTCATGGCCTGCCAGATTCCGTTGAGATTGGGCTTGCCGTCGGGCGTACGGGGGATCTTGGCCTGGCCGGCCGCGGGTATGCCGGTCAGAACGGAGACCGCTAGAGCTGAAACCATCGAGAGATTCAACAAACTTCGCATTGCGCTAATTCCTCCAGAACCACGACACTTGGTAATTTCTGTTACGGCTTTTTATCATACGCTGTTCGGCGGGTGAAAGGAAAGTGGCCGGGCGGAGGGGCTGCTTGAACTCGTCGACGCAGTACACCTTCGACCAGGACTGCGAGACACAGCAGCAATATCACTATCTGTCCCCGGTGAAAGGCTCCAAGGGATCCGCAGTGAGGATGATATACGCCGCCATGATCGCCACAGAAATAATGGCTATCTGTAATTTGGTGAGCATCGGCCGGTTTCAGACTAGCACGCACTGCACTGAAGTCGCTCCTTACCTACAGGGGACTCAGCGGTCGCCTGAACGAAAGCCGACGCTGAGCCCTCCGCATGTCCATTTCGTTGTTCCCGGCAACTGCCACCGCGTGATAGACTGCGCTACGTAAGCGAGCACACCAGGAGGCGCGATGCGGAAATTAGCGTTGATCTTTATTGCGGGCGCGGCGATCGCTCAGGCGCCGTCGTTCAAGCCCGTCGGCAGCATGAGCCAACTGATGGTGAACATCATCTATCCCACTTCCGACGCGCTTTTTTATATCGAGCGCAACCCGCCGAAAACGGACGCGGATTGGGGCTTGATCAGCAACCAGGCGCTGATGCTGGCCGAATCCGGAAACCTGCTCATGCTGCCGGGCCGCGCCCGCGATCAAGGCAATTGGATCACGGATTCGAAAATGCTGGTGGACGTCGGCGCCGCCGCTTACAAGCTGGCGCGCGCGAAGGATATGCAGGGAATTCTGGATCTCAACGACCAACTCACGGCATCCTGCGTGGTCTGCCATGACCAGTATCGGCCGGATTATCGGCACAGGCCGCCGGCACAGTGATTCTTCCGCGGTGATCAGTGCGCCGCGAGCCCTTCGGTCAGCTCGATGCGCGTGCCCACCGGATCCAGAATGAACGCGATTTTCAAGCCGCCCAGCTGCGGCATCTCGCGATAAGCCATATCGAACGGCACGCCGTCCGCTTGCAGTTTTTTGCAAAACTCCTCGAGGCCCGTCACTTCGAAACCAATATGATCCAGCGAGCGGCCCTTGGTGGGGGCCGGCGCCGTTGCAGCCTTGATGAAATCCACTTCGCCGCCAGGAATCATGGCAGCCAGAAATGTGTCGCGCTTGGCAGGCGTGCCGCCGAAAGTCTTGACGTACCATTGGCGCAGGCTTTCGGGATCGGTGGTGGCCTCGTGAATATGGTGGAACGCGATCGGAGTCTTCAGATTCGCATCTTCGATGAATTCTACCCTGACCTTTTCCGGAAATACCGCGATCAGCTTCCTATTCTCGGGGCGATCCATGGAGAACGTGATGTCGGCCGCCGAGAGCTTGGCCTTGATGTCGTCGTAGTTCTTCACGAGAAAGCCGAAGTGGTTCACGGTGGATCCATCCGACCCCTCGGTAGGCGGCGTCCGAGCTTTCTGGACCACGATGAAGACGCCCGGGAATTTGAGCAACTCAAGCGCTCCCGCGTGGGTCACTTCGGCGCCGAGCAGGTCGACCCAGAGTTTCTTTTGCGCGTCAGGATCGGCCACCACCAGGTGGACGTGTCCAACCGAGACGCCGTTTGCGTTCGGGGCGGCGAGTTGAGCACAGAGCGAACCGACGGAGGCCGCGACCAAGAGAAGGTAACGCATGGGTGTTAGACTATCACGGAAAGAGCTACGCTACCATTGAATCGAGTTCTCTGAAACGGATGAGCAACGTCGCTCCCACCGCTGCGCTGATCATCGCGATGGCGGCGCTGTGCGCGGGCCAGACTCCGAGTTGGACCGCGCCGCGCAGGCCGGACGGCCAGCCGGACCTCCAGGGAATTTGGAACACAACCACCATTACTCCGCTGGAGCGCCCGAAAGAATTCGCTCAAAAGCAAATCCTGACCGCCGACGAAGCGGCCGCGTACGAACAGCGTGTGGTCAGCCGTCGCGATGCGGAGCCGGACGGTCCCGATAGCGTCGCCGATCCAGCAGTGTGGTGGGAGCGCGGGACCAAGGTTGTATCCACGCGCCGCACTTCGCTGGTCGTAGATCCGCCGGACGGGCGAGTTCCGTCCCTAACGGCCGAGGCGCAGAAACGGATGCAGGACAGCCGCGCCGAGACCAGGCGTCATCCCGCGGATGGTCCCCAGGACCGCAGTCTGCAAGAGCGCTGCCTTCTGTCAAACGGCACTGGACCGCCCATGCTTCCCGGTCCCTACAACAACGACTATCAGATCGTGCAAACTCCCGGCTACGTGATGATCCTTATCGAAATGATCCACGACGTCCGAATTATTCCGCTGGACGGCCGCCCGCATCTCGCGCAGGATGTCCGGCTATGGATGGGCGATTCGCGCGCCCATTGGGAAGGCGAGTCGCTGGTAGTTGACACCACCAATTTCACCGACAAGACGCATTACCGTGGATCGGATCAGAATTTGCGCCTGGTGGAGCGCTTCACGCGGACCGGTCCGGAAACGATCCTGTACCAATTCACGGTCGACGATCCGACGGCCTTTACCAAACCATGGACCGCTGAAATTCCCATGCAAGCTACCGTAGGACCGATCTATGAGTTCGCTTGTCACGAAGGGAATCGCGCGATGGAAAACATGCTCCGCAACGCCCGCGCCGAAGAGCGGCAGGCCGAAGAGGCCGCGAAGTAAATTGCTAATAGGCTGCTGAAAAACTCCTGTGAGAGTCGCGCTGAAGACAAGCTAAAGCATGTCCCACATCGCTCCACCGGAGTGGCCGTGGCGGAGTTCCATATGCCGGCGAAGTCGGGGTGCCCGCCCGCGGTCTGCGGGGCTTGCGCGGCGACGAATTGGATGGACGAAACCGCCGCCAGGACCAGCGCCAATCTTCGTTGGGTCAGCGGCTTCACTTCGCTTTCTTCTCATCGGCCCGCGCTCCCGCCAGGATATCCGCCAGCGCGTAATTGCCTTCGTGGCAGGCGTACTCGTAGATGGGCCCCGCGGTCGCGAGGAACGGAAGCTCGCCGGTCCAAGGCTTGGTGAAAACGGTGGGATCGTCGATGGTGAATTTGTAGACGATCGCGTCCCCAGCGACGCGCGTGAAGCGCTCGGTCACGCGCAGATTCTCGTCCGATCCCCGGAATCTGGCCTTGCCGTTGAAATTGGTGGTCTCCACCACCAGCGTATTGCCCTCCCAATGCCCGCGAGAATCCCCGAGCCACAGGCGCGTGCCCGGCGGAAGATGGGGACGGCCATCCAGCGGAATGATGCGCGGTTCGTGGATCATTTCGCTGAAAATCAACACATAGCCGGGGGTCTGCACGATCTGATAGTTGTTGTTGTAGGGACCGGGGAGCATGGGCGGCCCGGAGGTTGGCCAAAAAAGACACCGCTCGGGCAAGGATCGATCACGCGGGCTGTCGGCGGGATGACGTTGCGCGTGGGCGCGAAGGGCCTCCTGTTTCTTCTGCGCCTCCGGAGTTAGCGCGGGGATTCGGCCGTCGGGCGGATCGACAATCATCGACGTTCGAATTTTGCCGTCGATGCGCGCCAGCTTGTCGCCTTGTTCGAAGAACAGTTCGTTGTAGGCGCGGCCGACATCTACTTCGGGGCCGCCGTCGCGTCGATCCCGGCTGCGTTGGGTCAGAGTCGATCTCTCATAGGCCATCGCTTCCGCTTCGGTGACCACGGGTTTCGACGCAAAGTCCGCGGGACGCTCAAGCTGGGTCAACGTGGAGTTTGTCCAAATGCCTTGAAGATCGGGCTGCCCGTCCGGCGTGCGAGGCGGGGTCCCAGGCTTGGCTGACGCTCCGTTTTGGGCGGCAACGGACGTAGGGAATAGCATCCAGATCGCCATGGCGCTTATTGCGGCAAGAATGGACGCTTGAGATCGCCGGTAGCTCATCGGGCCTCCTATCGGATTTTTATTACTGACCAAACTGGCGCAAATGATGATCGATGTGCCGATAGCCCCAAATCAGCCAGTCGGCCCGGCTCATTTCGCCGAAGATGGGATGCACCGCGAACCTCGTCCGATCGGCAAACGCGTGCATCCAGGCGCGCAACGTGGCGCAATCGCTGTCCCAGTTGGCCGGCGGTGTTCCGCCAGTGCCCTGCATGAGTTCGGGCCGTGTCGGCACGCCATGCGGCCAGGGGAAGGGACTGTGCAGAGCGGCCCACTTGAAAACAGTTTGTTTGAACAGATTGGTGTCCGGGCTGGCATACTTTTCCCCGGCGCCGACGCGGAACGAATCGTTCAGATGGCAGATCATCTGTGGGGCTGTCATGCGTCCCCACTTCGGGCCGGCATTCGGATCCAGCCGCGCGATTCTTTCAGAGCACTTCGTCCGGACGTTCGGCTCGGCAAGCGTGCTCATAACACGCCATCATACGTCATGCCGGACGCCTGTTTTCCGGGCGGCATCGGGTGTATGATTTGTTCATGCTGACTTTCCGCGCCACCGTTTTCCTTGCGGCCGTGTTGCCGCTCGCCGCCGCGATAACGCAACCGGTACAAGTGGACGAGGGACTGCTCACCGAAGTCGCCCCCACCAGCTCCGGCGTTCTGGTTTTCAAGGGCATTCCGTTCGCGGCCCCGCCGGTGGGCGATCTGCGCTGGCGCGCGCCTAAAGCTCCCGCCAAGTGGGGTGCCGCTCGCGATGCGAGCACGTTCGCTCCGGTGTGCATGCAGCGGCGTCCCGGCAACGCGGAAGGCGCCATGAGCGAAGACTGCCTGTATTTGAATGTCTACACCGCCGCCAAATCCGCCAAAGACAGGCATCCGGTGATGGTGTGGATTCACGGCGGCGCGCTGGTGAGCGGCGCGGGTTCGCTTTATAACGGCGAAGCGCTGGCCCAAAAGGGCGTGGTGGTGGTCACCATCAACTATCGGCTGGGCCTGTTCGGATTCTTCGCGCATCCCGAATTGACCAAGGAATCGGACCGCAACGCATCTGGCAATTACGGACTGCTGGATCAGATCGCGGCGCTCGAATGGGTTCAGAAGAATATCGCCGCGTTCGGAGGCGACGCGAAACGGGTCACGATTTTCGGCGAATCCGCTGGATCCTGGAGCGTCAATTATCTCACCGCCAGTCCGCTCGCGCATGGGCTGTTCCAGAGGGCTATCGGAGAAAGCGGCGGCGAGTTCGAGCCGGCTCGCAAGCTGGCCGAGATGGAGCAAGCCGGCGTGAAATTGGGCCAGGCGCAAGGCGCGTCCACTTTGTCGGCGTTGCGCGCGAAGTCCGCCGAAGATCTTATGAAGGCCAGCGGCTTCGCCACCGCCGCGAATGTGGACGGGTGGTTCCTGCCCGAGGACGTCTACACCATCTATTCGAAGGGCAAGCAGAATGACGTTCCGACGATCATCGGTTCGAATTCCGACGAGGGCACCATGTTCACGCCGCCCAGCACGACCGCGGCGTCGTTCCGCGAACTGGCCGCGAAGCGTTACGGCCCCGACGCCGAAGCGTTCCTGAAGTTGTACCCGTTCAACTCGGACAAGGAAGCTTGGGTGGCTCAAGCCGCCAGCATGCGCGATCAGACCTTTGGATGGGAGATGCGCACGTGGGCCCGGATGCAGACCAAGACCGGCAAATCCAAGGTGTATCTGTACTACTTCAGCCATGTTCCGGCCGGCAAGAACCGCGTGCCCGGCGCTTATCACGGGTCCGAAATTCCGTACGTGTTCGGCAACCTGCAAATCGCGCCGTTCGCGATGACCGGCAACGAATCGGAGCCGCGCCCTTGGCAGGATATCGATCACAAGCTCGCCGACGTGATGTCCTCCTATTGGGTGGACGTCGCCGCGAGCGGAGATCCCAACGGAAAAGGCCTGCCCAAGTGGCCTGCCTTCCGCACCGCTAGCGATGAACTTTTGAGTCTCGGCGATGAAATCGCGGTAAAGCCGGTGCCGCAGAAAGAGGCGCTCGATTTCCTGGACGCCTATTTCGATCGGCAGCGGAAATCGTCCGACGCGGCTCGAGCGAGTAAGTAGCGACTGGCGGCGATTAAAAGAAGCGGCGAAAAGGGTACTAACGCAGGCGGAGTGCATGATGACGCCATGCGCGGGCTAGTTGTGCGCAGGACGCAGGGGATCGGGACCGGGTAGCATGTCCATGCCATATCTGCTCAGAAGTTCAGGGGTCATCTTGATAATCCCAGAAGCATTCTTCGGCGGCAGAACGCGTTCGGTTGCCGGCGTCGCGAACTCCACCAGGGCCGCCTCAAGGCTGGCGGGCGTGTAGCCATTGAGGAAACGCGTGGTTTCACTGGTCACGCGGAAGGCGTGCCGTGTATTGCGCGGAACCATGAGGAAGTCACCGGTTCGCGCAGTCTTGATTTCGTCGCCGATCAGGAAGGTAATCTCACCATCGAGCATGTAGAAGGTTTCGTCGGACCAGGTGTGTTTATGCGGCCCTGGGCCCGAGTCCTTGCGCAATAACTCCTCCATCATGGAGAAGCGACCGCCCGTGTCTTTGGCTTCCGCGAGGACGATCCACAGTCCGTCCAGCCACCAATAGGCGGGCGCGGAATCGATGTCATGAATAAAGGGCTCCGAGCCGGGCATCGGCGGCTGGGGAGTGTTTGTGTTCATGGTAGTTTGCTCGGGTGAGGCCAGCGCCGCAGCATGCGGACGCGCTGGCCTTCTTGTAAAGCTTAGCTCAGGCGCAATCTTGGAAGCGTCCGTGCGGCGAACTGAGTAAAACTCTTGGAGTCGATCACCGCCATCGGCGACTCCGTCGACCACCGCAACGACATCCCAAGCCCTGCATCTGGACGGCATCCGTCACCCGAACTCTCGAAAAGGTGAAGCGCGCCCACAGGACTCTCGTTAGTGTTCAATCTGAGTGACGCAGACCACGAGCGCCTGACGCGGCCCGCACGCCGGACTTGCGATACTGGAACGCATGAGAGCCGCAGTCCTTCGTGAAATTGGAGCGCCGGTGGAATCCGCCGAGGTCCCCACGCCAGAGCCGGCCAGCGGCGAGGTGCTGGTTCGCGTCCACGCCTGCGGCGTTTGCCATTCCGATCTTCATCTCGCGGATGGAGATTGGGACATGCTGAGGCCCATCACCAAAATCCCCTTGATTCTCGGCCACGAGATCGTCGGTACGGTGGCGAAGTTGGGCGCGGATGTGACGACGCACGTCGTCGGCGACCGCGTCGGCGTCCCGTGGCTCAACTGGACTTGCGGCGAATGCGAGTTCTGCCTGGAGGGTCGCGAGGTCCTGTGCGGTAAGCAGCAAGTGACCGGGTGTACCGTGGACGGTGGCTTCGCCGAATTCGTAAAGGCTCCCGCCAGCCACGCCACCCCGATTCCCGCGGCGCTGAAGACCGAGGAAACCGCGCCGCTGCTCTGCGCCGGACTCACCGTTTACCGGGCGTTGAAACAATCGGGAGTGCAGCTGGGACACCGCGTGGCGGTGATCGGGATCGGCGGTTTGGGGCACCTCGCCATTCAGATGGCGAAAGCGATGGGCGCTTGGGTGTGCGGCATCGATGTCCTGGAGAGCAAGTTGAGGCTGGCATCGGAATGCGGCGCCGATGCGGTTCTCAACGCCACGACGCCGGTACACAAAGAAGTGAAAAAGCTGGGCGGGATGCACGTGGTGCTGGTGGTTTCCGGTTCGAAGGCGGCGTATGAGACCGGACTGCGATGTCTCCGCAAAGGCGGCACGCTGGCGGTGGTGGGCATGTCTCCCGAGCCGATCAGCGTATCCACCGTCGCGTTGGTGTCGCTCGAGGCGCGCATCATTGCCAGCGCCGTGGGCACGCGTGAAGACCTTAGGGAACTGCTGGATCTCGCGGTCCAGAACCCCTCAATTCGATGCCGCGTGGAAGCGCGCCCGCTCGCAGCCGCGGCCGAGGTTCTGGATCAAATGCGGCGAGGCGAGTTGGTCGGCCGCGTGGTTCTGACGCCCTAGACCCGGCTACTCATCGCGCACAAAAACGTCGTCGAGCAACCGGCAGCTTAGAGCCAGCAAATCGTCGACGCCGGTGCGCGTCATCGCCGATCGCGCGATGGACGCCAAGCGGCGCGAGATGGCTTCGGTGGCGGCCTGCTTTCGCGGCGAGGGCGGCCATTGGCCGATCACTTCCAGCCGGTATTCCAGGAAGCGGATGTCGGATTCGGCTAACGCTTTTGTCATCGCTGATCTTATCGGCCGGAAGAAGACCGTCGCGAGGTCGTGTCGCAATCTTCTTTGAAAACTCTCTCATCCCATCTCGCCCGGCCGATGAGAAGTTAAAAGCACTGGAACCGTTTCGCATCCAACGCGCCCACGCCGGGCCGGCAAGGTGCATATGCGTTCCAGCGAAAAAGGAGAAGCATGGTTCAAGTGGAAGAAGAAGGCACGCAGGGTGGCCATCCGCCAGGCACAACAACTCCCTGGGCGTTGGACGATTTACCGCCGTTTCCGGCTGTTGCAACGCGACTGGCGCAACTGCTTTTTCGAGAGGAGGTGGACATCACGGAAGCTGGAAGAATGGTGGCGGCCGATCCGTCCTTCGCAAGCCGGCTCCTGCAGCTGGCCAATTCTCCCTTGTTCGCGCTGGAACGCCAGGTGCGAACCATCTCGCACGCGATCGTGGTGCTGGGAGTGCAGCGCCTGAAGTCCATCACCCTGACGCGCGTGTTGGGCGACTTCGTGGGCCCCACGCTCAAGACCGCGGCCCTGCGCCTGTGTTGGCGAAACAGCCTGGCCGGGGCGATTATCTCGGAACGGCTGGCGCGCGCCTGTAAACTCAACCCGGATTTCGCCTACACCGCGGGCCTGCTGCGAGACATCGGCCGGCTGGGATTGCTGGTGAAGTATCCGGAATCGTATGCCAATCTGCTGGCCGTTACCGGAGAGAACGCGTTCGACTTGATCGCCTCCGAACGCGAGTTGTTCGACATTGATCATTGCGCGGCGGGCGCGTGGATGATGGAGACGCTGCCGTTCCCCCCGGAATTCCGGGAGGTGGCCGCGCGGCATCACGACCCGCCCAGCGGTCCGTTCCGCACGCTGCATCTGGTGCGAATCGCGGATCGGATGGCGGACACGTTGGGCTTTCCGGTGCTGGCGCCGGCCGTTCCACTCAGCGTCGAGGAAGTTCTCGCGGAACTACCCGAGCAGGCGCGTTCGCGCGTCGACGCGGATCCGGAGACGATGAAGGCGGAAGTGAATTCTAGAATTCAAGCCTGGAGCTAGTTAGGACTCTCCCAATTCTTGCTCGGCGACGGGCTCCGGAACACGCGCCTCGCCCTTGATTCCAGCACGCTTGCGCGCCGAAAACATCGCTCCTTGCGCGCCTCGGCGGGGCGCGAACTGACTTAGGCCGAGCGCCACGGGGATGTCATCGTAGATCGCCTCGATACCGCCGTTCATGAAATACGTTTCGTGCCAGAAGCCCGTGCCTCCGGTGTCACGAACGTAATCCTGCCACCAACTCTGATGCGGCATGCTCCGCGCCCAAGCTTCCATCGAATCGAAATCGCGCCAATACTGACGCATCCCCAAATGCAGTGGCAGCAAGGAATAGATGATGTTCTCGTGCAGCAGCAGTCCGTCCGGCTTCTCGTCCACGGACTTCGCGATGCGCGGCCCGAATTGAAGCAGCGTGACGAGGCCTTTCGGCGAATTCACCCGCATGCCGAGATAGATCACGACCAGATTCGGAAAGGACGCCAGGTCCACGGTTACTCGGTTAATCTTGGAAGCCATACGTCTCCTGAAACAAGAGCTATCATAAATGAGTTCCGGAATCCTGGAGGATCATTGACCGCGCCCCAAGCCTCGCGCCCCGCAACGGAAACCTCAGCCGACCGTGTTGCCGCCTTTCTAGCCAGCCTTTTCGGGTGGACGCTGGACGCGTTCGACTTCTTCCTGGTCGTTTTCTGTCTCACCGCCATCGGCAAGGAGTTCCACAAATCGGACGCCCAAATTGCGTTGTCGGTGACTTTGACGCTGGCGTTCAGGCCGGTGGGCGCCTTCATATTCGGATTGATGGCCGACCGCTATGGGCGCCGCATACCGATGGCCGTCAATCTACTCTTCTATTCGTTCGCGGAGGTGCTCACCGGATTCGCTCCCACCTATGCCACCTTCATGCTATGCCGAGCCTTGTTTGGGATCGGAATGGGCGGGAATTGGGGCGTCGGCGCGTCGCTCGCCATGGAGAAAGTGCCGACACGGTTGCGCGGATTCCTGTCGGGAGTGCTCCAGCAAGGTTACTCTCTCGGGTACCTGCTGGCGGCGGTCTGCTTCTTCTTCGTTTTCGAGCGGACCGGCTGGCGGCCGTTATTCTTCATCGGCGGTTTGCCGGCGCTGTTGTCGCTGTTCGTGCTCTTCCGCGTGAAGGAATCCGAAGTATGGCAGGCGCACAAGAACGAAACCTGGCGCGACCTCGCCGGCGCGATCGGCTCGAACTGGAAATTGTTCGTTTATCTGGTCGTGCTCATGATGATGATGAATTTTACGTCGCACGGCACTCAAGATATGTATCCGACGTTCCTCGAAAGGCAATGGCATTTCAGCCCGCGGGAACGGTCGGCCATGACGGCGTTCTCGATGCTCGGAGCGATGAGCGGCGGCATGCTGGTGGGCTACCTCTCGGACCGTTTCGGACGGCGGCGGTCCATGATTGTGGCGCTGCTGCTGGCCGTTCTCGTAATCCCGCTGTGGGTTTACTCGCCGTCCGTCATTTTGCTGGCTGTCGGCGCGTTCCTGATGCAATTCATGACGCAGGGCGCCTGGGGAGTGATACCGGCTCACTTGGCGGAGCTTTCGCCGAATTCGGTTCGCGCATTCCTGCCGGGGTTCGCGTACCAGTGCGGCGTGCTGCTGGCAAGTTCGGTGGTCTATATCGAGGCGGTTTTCGCCGAACACATGTCCTACTCGACTGCGATGGCGCTCACCGGAGTGACCGTCTTTTCGCTGGCCGCGATTGTCACCGCGCTAGGAAAGGAACGACGCGCCACGGTTTTCGGCACCGTCAAGGAAGCTGCGGTCAAGACTTAGAACCTCTTACTTGCCGCCTCTATAAAACACGCGCCAGAGTTTTCCCTTCTGGCTGTCAGTGATGTAGAGCGATCCGTCGGGGGCTTGGGCCACTCCGTCGGCGCGGGCGTCCGCATCGCTGGGATTCATCAGCGGCGACTTACCGGCGAAACCGCCGGCGAAGATCTCGAACTTGCCGGACGGCTTGCCTCCGGCGAACGGCTGGAAGGTCACGTTGTAGCCGTCCTGCGGCATGGGCGCACGGTTCCAGGACCCGTGGAAAGCGATGAAGGCTCCGCCGCGATAATGAGCCGGGAACTGCGCGCCATCATAAAACATGAGATCGACGGGCGCCCAATGCGCGGGAAAGCTCGCGATCGGAGACGTAAATTCGCTGCAGCGGCCCACCGTCTTGCCGTCGCCGCCGTACTCGGGATTCAGCAGCAGCTTTTGCTGGCCATAATCATAAAAACAAAATGGCCATCCGAAATTCGAGCCTTCCACCGCGCGATACATGGGCTCCGCCGGACGCTCGGCATTTTCCTGTGCGGTGAACTTGTCTGGCCAGAGGACGTCCAGTTGATCGCGATTGTTCATGACGATGTCAAGCGCGCCATCGTGCCAGACAATGGCCGGCATTTGGCGCAGGCCGGTGGCGTAGCGGACGCCGTCCTCCTGCTTTTGGCCGAGCTTGTTCTCGTCGAATTTCCAGATGCCGCCGTGCTTTTCGAGAATCGGGCACGGGTCCTGCCCAGGCACTCCCTTCTGGCGATCGCGGGATTGGCAAGCGTTGGAAGGAGCGCCGACATTGACGTAGAGCGAACCTTTGCCGTCGAAAGCGATGCCCTTGTCGCCATGCTGGAAACCGCCGGGAAGTCCTGCGACAACCGTCTCGGCGGGTCCGCCGGGCTTCAGTTGCCCGGGCGTCATCTTGTACCGTTCCACCGAGTTGACTTTGGCGACATACAAGTAGCCGTTGCGAATCGCGACGCCAGTGCCGCTGCCCTCGCCGAAGGTCTCTTTCATCTCCAACCGGCCGTCGCCGTCGGCATCGCGGAGAGCGACGATCCCGCCGCCGCCCTTGCCTCCCAGACGAGCGACGTACACATCGCCATTGGGCGCCACCACCGCGTGCCGCGCCGGACCTATACCATCGGCCGCCACCAACGCGCAGAAACCCGCGGGCAAAGTGACCCCTCCGTTGTTGCTATCGCAGGCCGGCGGTGCGGCGGACTTGAGATGGATCGCCGGGAATATAGCGACGACTACCGCAACTCCAAAAAGCAGACGTATCTTCAAGGTGTTCATTGGAATCCTCTGGGCGCATGTTCAAACAACCAATATAGAATAGACCGCGAAAAATCCGCGCGCTACC
>Ga0302325_10004417_pt1 | contig 32530 bp, 24 predicted proteins | sample Palsa_T0_2_FD_201948 | JGI IMG/M metagenome (GOLD analysis project Ga0302325, IMG submission 201948) | Peat permafrost microbial communities from Stordalen Mire near Abisko, Sweden - Palsa_T0_2 | ecosystem: Environmental > Terrestrial > Soil > Palsa > Peat permafrost | place: Sweden: Abisko... | reverse complement strand
ACGCGGCATGGCTGGTTCAGACTTGCGTCCATTGACCAATATTCCTTACTGCTGCCTCCCGTAGGAGTCGGGCCCGTGTCTCAGTGCCCGTGTGACTGGTCGTGCTCTCACACCAGTTACTGATCGTCGGCTTGGTGGGCCGTTACCCCGCCAACTACCTAATCAGCCGCACGCCCATCTTTAAGTGCCGGAGCTTTAATAGTCAGGTGATGCCACCCGATTATCTTATGGGGTATTAATCCAAGTTTCCCTGGGCTATTCCCCGCTTAAAGGAAAGTTGCGTACGTGTTCCGCACCCGTTTGCCGGTCGCCACCCAGTATTGCTACCTGTGCTGCCCCACGACTTGCATGTATTAAGCCTGCCGCTAGCGTTCATCCTGAGCCAGGATCAAACTCTCCATTGTAAATGTTGTTTGAAACTGACTATCAATTCTCTCGAAATGACGGTCATATTATCGTTTCTTTTCGCATGATATAACCCTTACCATAAATCCTAAAACTTATGCGCTGTTGCTTCCATTCTTTCAAAGATCTTTATCGGCTTCCTCGCCTACCGTTTTTTCGAACGGATTGCAAAGGTAAGAGCCTTTATGAATTCACCAAAAACTTTCTGCTGTTTTTTAACCCTAAGTTATTCACAAAACAGCTGTCGGTTATTTGTGCGTTTTCCGTAATTTTTAGAGCGGACGGCAAAGATACGATTAGTATTGTTATGAACAAATTTTTTCGACCTTTTCCTTTCTACCGCTTTTAAAGAACTGTTCCGATTATCCTATTGCTTTTTACGAGCATTCCGGCCTTCTTCTCTCTTTTTCCTCTTTTCCGCGGGCCGTGTTTTTCAAATCGGGTTGCAAAGATAAGCAGTTGAACATCGCCGCCAAATATTTTTTGAAACAATTCCTGCCTAATCCCGTGAAACATAGTGCCATCCAGCGTTTCAGCAAAATAAAAAAAACCGGCCGCTCCCGCGGCCGCAACTAACGGGAACGAATGCCGTGGACAGCGAATCACCAAAACAAACATCATAGGGAAACGTCATAGATACTAACAGGGAAGCATACCTGATAAAGAAAGAGCCCGTGTCCGGGCGCGGAGAAATCCGCCAGCCTGTTGTCTTTTTGCCGCAGGATGCCGGCAAACTCTTCTATGCTCAATTTCCCGCGCCCGACATGCAGCATCGTACCCACCAAACCACGGACCATACCCCGCAGAAAACGGTTGGCTTTTACGGTATAAACGAGACCATTTTCCCCCTCCGTCCAGGCACTCTCGAACAGGGTACAGAGAAAGGTTTTGACCTGGGTATTGCGCTTGGAGAAAGCCGTAAAGTCCTGGTATTCCATGAGCAGGGCGGCGGCAGCGGCGAGTTTCTCCCGATCAAGCGTATAAGGGTAGAACCAGGCACGATCATCCAGGAAGGGGTTTTTGCGGCCGTACAGGTAATAGCGATATTCCCGGCTGAGCGCGTCAAAGCGGCAATGGGCCTCGGGCGCGACCGGGCGGACGTCTTTCAGGACAATGTCGGCAGGGAGGATGGCATTGATATTATAGAGTTGGCGTCTATCGATAACTCCTTCGTAATCAAAATGAAAAAAGTTCTGAAAGGCGTGAACGCCCGCATCGGTACGCGAAGAACTCGTCAGCGTCAGCCGCTGACGCAGAAAGATCTCCAGGGCTTTTTCGACCCGATGCTGGATGCTGGGGGCGTTGTCCTGGATCTGGAATCCGCTATAATTGGTGCCTTTGTAGGCCACTTCCAAGAAATATCTGGTCATGGGAGCGCTTGAAAACAGCAAAGATAAGGGGGTCAGGGGTGACCCGTGAGTGTCTTAAACTTGCCGCTGTAAACGGGGTCGGCGAGCAGGCTGGAAAGTTCATGAAAATGCTCGTCCGCGGCAAAAAGCCATGCGGCTTCGAAGAAACGGTATTTGGCGGCGTCCGTTGTGAAGACCTCGCTGAGCGCCCGGATGTAACGGGTGTAGAAGCACTTCACTTTGAATGCTTTACGGGCAACGGCAATCCGGTCGTCGTCCCTGACAGCCTCCAGCATCTTCGCCCGGAGTTTGTCCACATCAAGGTCGTTTGCAAAATCATGACAGTCCGAGTTGACGTAGGCAATAGCAGCCTTGGCCGGACGCCGTTGGGTATCGGTCTGGTTAGCTGGCCTGACGTTATCGGCAGGTGGATTACCAGCCGGCACCAAGGGCCGGAAAGTAGTATTCTGACTCAACGCGGGGCTGTCGGCATTGGCATTTGGCCCATGAGAACGTGTCAGCGTGGCACGAACGGTGTCGACCGGGATGACGACGACGATGGTATCGGTTTTTTTGCCCTGGGACTGGTCGGCATAAACCAGCCGAACGGAATGAGGCGACCGCCGCTCACTCAATTTTGTAACATGCGTGATAGGTCGAAAGAGCGGGGTCTTGCCCAGCGAGTCAATGACAGGAGCGGCCTTGTGTGCGTTGCTGCCTGCCATGGGACGATAGAGCCGCGTAACCGTGTCGGGCGCCGGGGTGATGGTTCGATAAAGTTCAGTAGGCGTGTCACGCGGGGCGGGAGGCGGGACCACGGGCGGCGCGTTGAAAGCCACGCTTGTATCGGGTTTGGCGACGCTTGTGTCAGGCATCGTGGTGGGAATTGAAGTGGTCGTGGGGGCCGGCGTGGTCGTGGCGGCGATCATGGTGACGGCGGCGGTAGTATCACGCATAGCGACACTGGTATCGTGCGCGGCAACACTGGTATCGGCGACGGTCGGTGGAGCGGAAGGCGCGGATGCCGGGGCTGGACTTTTCGCCAGTGCGGGGCTATCGCTGAGCGCCTGTTCCATCGCATAAGTATTATATAATACGGCCGTATCATGTACGACCCCTGCCATCATGCGGGAAAAAGCGTCGTCCTTCTTGATCCCCGTGGACCGGAATTCGTCCGGGCCGCTTCCTTTGGTTCGCGTCTTGATCCAGTCATTGGCCTGAAGGTCAAACAACCCTGGTGCATCGCCGCCATGATCGCGGATCTCAAAGGCCTGATCCCTGCCGCGCACGCCAAATTCATAATGCTGTTCCGGCGCCGTCTGGCCGGGAAATCCGATAGTGATATCATACAGGCTGTCCCTTAACCGGGAAAGGATGATATGGCCCTCAGCCGAAGAGCTATAGAACTGACTGTCAAGGCGGACATAGAAGGGTTGCCGGTTGCCGGCATCGATGAAGACGAAATAATTTTGAGCACTACACTCGCCCGCCAGCAGAAAGAACAAAATAACCAAACCGAGCTTAGACATATTTTGGGATATTATCTCTCCAGCAGCTGCCCGCGGCAGAAGGGATCACTGGTAAACCTGGTGCAATTTAAGGAAAACGTTAGTTTGGCGAGGGATACATTTATTGAATATTTGCCATATCCCGGCTCCGCCGCGAGGTGGGAATGGGTGGGAACAGGGATGAAAGGAAACAGCCAAAGAGGGGAAACGATTATCTTTGACGCCTGAAAAAAATAAATATGTATTTGATCCAACATTTGAGTCATCGAACAACATTGCTCGCCACGCTGCTATCTGGTTTTATGGGCTGCTCGCTATTGGCACAGGCCCAGGAAACTCCCCCCGCAGGAGACGAACCCTGGAAAAAGATCTACCGGGCCACCGCTACCAAATACGACGATCTGGTCAATACGAAACTGGAAGTGAAGTTCGATTATGACAAGTGCTATATGTATGGCAAGGCCTGGGTGACGCTGAAACCCCACTTCTACCCTACCGATACCGTTTCCCTGGATGCGAAAGGCATGGATATTCATACCGTCGCCATAGACAAGGAAGGCAAGACCTCGCCACTCAAATACGATTATGACGGCATGGTGCTCAGGATCCACCTGGACAAGACTTATAAACGTACCGATAAGTATACGTTGTTCGTCGATTATACCGCCAAACCCAATGAGTTGAAGATCCACCAGGGCAGCGCGGCAATCACCGACGCCAAGGGTCTGTATTTTATCAATCCGAAGGGTGAGGAGAAGGACAAGCCGACTGAGATCTGGACGCAGGGCGAGACGGAGGCAAACTCCGTTTGGTTTCCCACTATCGACAAACCAAATCAAAAGACCACCGAGGAGATCACTATGACGGTCCCGGCAAAGTATGTCACGCTTTCCAATGGTTTGCTTGTGGATCAAAAGGTCAACGGCGATGGTACGCGGACGGATCATTGGAAGATGGACCTGCCGCATGCCCCCTATCTTTTCTTTATGGGGGTCGGCGATTATGCGATCGTAAAAGACTCGTACGAAGGCAAGGACGTCGCCTACTATGTGGAGAAGGCTTATGCTCCGGTAGCACGCCGCATCTTCGGACATACACCGGAGATGATCGCATTTTATTCGCGCATTACGGGTGTGGATTTTCCCTGGCCCAAATACGACCAGATCGTAGGCCGGGACTATGTGAGCGGCGCCATGGAGAACACCACTGCCACCCTGCATGCAGAAAACGCGCAGCAGGATGCGCGGGAGCTGACCGATGGCAACCAATGGGAGGACGTCATTGCGCATGAGTTGTTCCACCAATGGTTTGGCGACCTGGTGACGACGGAGAGCTGGAGCAATATCACCCTGAACGAATCCTTTGCCGACTATAGCGAAACGCTTTGGAATGAGTACAAATACGGCAAGGACGCCGGGGAGGCTGTGAATTATTCGGGCATCCAAAGTTATTTGCAGGACCCGAAGAGCGAAGAGAAGAACCTGGTGCGATTCTATTATGCTGACAAGGAGGATGTTTTTGATAATGTCAGCTATCCGAAAGGCGGCCGTATCCTAAACATGCTTCGCAATTATGTGGGTGACAGCGCTTTTTTCAAGTCGCTGAATCTGTATTTGACCACTAACAAATTCAAATCCGCGGAAGCCCAGCAATTACGTCTGGCATTCGAGGACATTACCGGCGAGGACCTTAACTGGTATTGGAACCAATGGTATTATGGAAGCGGTCATCCGAAACTGACCATCGACTATGTATATGACGACGGCGGGGGTAAGGTGCAGGTGATCGTCAATCAGACCCAGGAATCGGGTAAGATCTTCCGGTTGCCGATCGCTATCGATGTTTACAATGGCCCCACGAAGGAACGCCATAAGGTATGGATCGAGGACAAGACCGACACTTTCACTTTTGCCTGCAAAAGCCACCCTGATCTGGTAAATGTCGATGGTGATAAAATACTGCTTTGCGAAAAACAGGACAACAAGACCCTCGACAACTACATCCACCAGTATAAATATGCCGGCAACTATGTTGACAGGCGCGAAGCGGTGGAGTTTTGTGCCGAGCATATGGCTGACGCCAAGGCCAGCGACCTCTTAAAAGCGTCCTTGATGGATCGGTTTTATCGCATCCGCAATTTGACGCTCAACCGGATCGACAGCATGGTCGAGCACCAGGACGCGGCGCGCACGGCTTTTGAGCCGCTTATCGCCGCCATGGCCGAGCACGATGCCAACCGGCTGGTGAAAGCCAAGGCCATCGAGATCCTGGGCAGTTTTGGAAGTCCACAATACAAAGAGCTGTTTGTAAAGGCCACGACCGATTCCTCTTACACGGTAGCAGGCAAAGCATTGGAAGCATTGTCGGGGATCGATAGCCTCAAGGCGCTCGAGATCGCCAAGAAACTGATCAAGGAGCCGGCCAAGGGTGATCTGGCACCTGCGATCTCTATGGCGCTTATACAGAGTGGAGACGAAAGTGATTTTGACGCCATCAGCGCCAATTTCGAAAAAATGCAGGTCGGCCAGGCGAAGTTCCAGTTTATGATGCCTTATGCCACCATGCTTACAAAGGTCAGGAACACGGAGAAGGTGAAGCATGGCGTAGACCTGTTGATCACATTCAAAGAGGCGATACCGCAGGCTTATCGTGGTCAGACCGATCAATATTTTGACAATGCGTTGAAGGGCATTGCAAAGAAAAAGCAGTCGGAAGGACTGCAAGACCAGGCAGATTATATCAATAACAAGTTAGCAAACGAAAAGAAATAATAAAAAGCCCCGGTTCTCACCGGGGCTTTTTACTTTAGCTATTTTACCATGACCCGCCGGCACCGCCGCCGCCGCCGCTGCCACCACCAAAATCACCACCACCACCGCCGCCACCCGACCAGCCGCCGCCACCGCCGGACCACCCGCCGCCGCCGCCAAGCCCGCGACCTACCATGGTGCCCAGGAAGAAAGGCAGGAAGCCGCCGCCGCCGAAATATCCACCCCCACCCCCGCCCCCGCCGCGACGGCGAAAGATAATGACGAGGATGATAATAATGATGACGATTATTCCGATTCCGTTGCCACCGCCGGAACCACGTCGATGGCGATCTGCATAGCCTTCCGGTGCTTTGTATTCTCCGGCCGCGGCCTTTATCAAGGCGTCGGCGGCCTGTTCAAATCCGCGATAATAATTGTCATATCCGCCTTGTTTGAAATTGGGTACGATCTCGTTATCGACAATAGCTTTGGCCGTCACATCGGGGATAGCGCCTTCGAGTCCATAGCCCACCGCGATATAGACTTTGTGGTCCTTTATATCTGCCAGGACGACGATGCCATTGTTATTCTTTTTGTCTCCCACACCCCAGGTCCGCAGGATCTTGAGGGCATAATCATCGATTGATGCGTCGCCGATGTCCGGAACCGTAACGATGACGATATCGGAGGTGGTGCTGTCGTTGAAAGCGATAAGCTTCTGTTCGAGGGCAGCCACCTGGTCGCCGGTCATGACATGGGCAAAGTCGTTGACCCGGGTCGGCGGGTTGGGTTTAGCCGGAACGTCCTGCGCGCGGATGAGCGCGGGGACTGCCAGCAGACAAAGAGAAAAAAGGAGTAGAGCGAGGGCTTTTTTCATTGAAAAAATTTGTGCACTGCATTAACGGCCGAAAACGATATCGTCAGGCAATTCATTTGTATCCGTACCCTTGTCATAAGGAAAGTGCTCGCGCAGCGCCAGACCGATATCTGCCACCACTTTGGCGATACCGCCGGCATAATCGGTCTTGTTGAAATGACCGAGGATGCTTTTGACCTGGTGGTTCCAAAAGGCCGTTCCCACTTTTTCGTGTATGCCTTTGTCGCCGAAGAGGGCCAGTTGCCTGTCTTTGAGGGCCACGTAGACCAGTACGCCATTTCGGGCTGCGGTCTTCTCCATATGCAGACCCGCGAAGACCTCAGCGGCCCTGTCCAGGGGATCGACATACCGGCACCGGCTTTCCACGTATACCCGGATCTCGCCGCTCGTGCGCTGTTCCGCGGTCTGGACGGCCGAAACGATCTGCTGCTGTTGCGCCTCGTTGAACAAAGGCTTGCGCGAAAAGAAGGGGATCGGCATATTATTTTATATCGAAATGAATATCGGGTGCGTTTTCGCTGCCAGGGTCCGATTTATAATACGGCTTTTCGTGGAATCCGAAGATACCGGCGAAAATATTGTTCGGAAAGGTCTTGACCTTCAGGTTATAGGTATTGACGGATGCATTGTAATCCCGGCGTGCGACATTGATCCGATTTTCAGTACCTGCGATATTGGTCTGGAAGTCCGCGAATTGTTGGGTAGTCTTGAGATCGGGATAAGCTTCAGCAACGGCCATCAACCGGCTGAAACTGCCCTGTAATTGCGACTGCGCGCGCTGGTAGGCACCCAGGGAAGCGGAATCATTGACGTCCACAGTGACCTTTGTCGCGTTGGCGCGGGCATTGATGACATCCTTGAGCGTGGACTTCTCGAAGTTAGCCGAGCCTTCGATTGTTTTTATAACGCTACCGTAGAGATCAGTACGACGCTGATAATTGGTCTCGACATTACTCCAGGAAGTCTTGACGTCCTGATCGGTGGTCACCAGCCCGTTATAGCGGCCGCAGGCGCATCCCCCGAAGAGCAGTATAACTACCAATACTATAATTAAAGAAAGGTTCCTCGTACTCATTTTATTGCAATTTTTAGGTTAACGCAGTAAAATTAAGGTTTTTGCGTGCTGTCCCCAGCATTTTTTAGGCGTTTCCCGGGCGGAGCAATCACCTCTTCGGCGAGGCTCGTGATCCGGTCGGCAGAAAGCCGATGTTTACCGGCGGCTATGACTACCCGATACCGGAAGGTGGCGGACTGCCCCGCGGCGAGGCGGAAATTCAGCTTTTCACGGCCATTGCTGAAGATCTTTTCTCCGAGCGGATTGGCGGCGAAAAGGCCATACCCACGAGCGTGCCAGTAGGTGGGATAACCCGGGTTATGACTATTGTCGCAGATGGCAATGCTGAGGGTGTCGTCGCCCTTTTTGCCGTAGAGCATACACCATCGCCCGCGGGTGCCCCAGGCGCTGTCGCCCGTTTTACCTTCGCTGGTGAGGTAGTTGCCGTTGATATCCGGTGTGTTGCCGGCGGCCACTTTTGTGATATTTCCTTTGTCATCGATGAATTCGCCGGGGGTATTCGAAGGTATTTGCAGTTCTTTTGTAACGCGGAGACCGAGCATGCCGTCCTTCGCGTCGGGAAACGACACGCCGGTATCAACCAATGCGGTGAGGGTGGTAGAACGGTCGATGATCCATTCGTTTGCGTTGGCTGTAAAGTGGAAGGTCGTCCGTTCGAGCAGCAGTGGCTTTTTTTGCTGGTTGATCCAGTGGGCGGTATAGTGTAGATTGGCGCCGTCAGCGCTGACACTGTCGGTGTGTATCCAGCCGTATTGCCCTTTTTTGCCTGGGGGGATGGCATAACTGTTATTCCAGAAATCGAGGCCATTGACATTCTCATAGTTGAACCAGAGTCCGAAATGATGAGGATGATCGATGGGCTCACCGGGGCGGGGTTTGAGGGGAAAGCCGCGGGTTACCAGCTGTCCATCCGGCGCATATATAGGATAGAGGACGGGTTTTTCAAGCGAGTCGGGATAGATGAAAGTAGTAAAAGCTTTACCGCCTGCGGTGACGGTCGCAGTATGGGCGGCGGGGTCGGATACGACCCGAATTGGGAGTTGTTGAGCCTGAAGGACGCTGGGCAGCATGATCAGGAGGAGCAGGCGCTTGATCATATGACGGGTGTTTGCGTATGCAATAGCCTAAATTAGTACATTTAGCTTATAAACTCAATCCAACATGACAACAACCCGCAGGGAATTCATCCGTAAGAGTTCCGTGGCCGGAATGGCCAGTTATATGGGTGCGCTGGGTTTCACCGCCAGCAGTTACCGCAGGATACCCGGCGCCAACGACCGGGTGCGCGTAGGAGTCGTAGGTTTTTCGGACCGGCACCGCAATGATCATATACCCGCCTTTATGAGATCCTACCAGGAGATGAACTTCGATATCATAGCGGTATCGGATATCTGGAAAAAGCGCAGGGAAGAGGGCAAGGATTTCCTTGGCCAGAAGATGGGGCATCCCGTACAGGCCTGCATGAACAATGAAGAGCTTTATGGCATCAAGGAGGTCGATGCGGTGATCATCAGCACGGCGGATTTTCAACACGCGCTGCATACCGTGGAAGCGGTGAAGGCAGGTCGTGATACCTATACGGAGAAGCCGCTGGCAGAGACGATGGACGATGCGAAAGCGGTGCTGAAGGCGGTAAAGGAGTCGGGTAAGATCGTACAGATAGGTTCGCAGCGGCGGAGCGGGCCTAATTATCAGGCTGCGGCCGATTTTATTAAAAGCGGGAAGTTCGGGCCCATCGTCATGGTCGAGCTGACCTGGAATGTAAATCAGCCGGGACGGTGGCGTAGGCCGACGCTGGTAGCGCAGATGCGTGAGGAAGACACGGACTGGAAGCGTTTTCTGCTCAACAGACCTTATGAACCTTTCGATGCGCGGAAGCATCTTGAATTCCGGCTTTTCTGGCCATATAGTTCGGGGATACCGGGGCAGTGGATGAGCCACCAGATCGATACGGTGCATTGGTTTGCGGGGCTGCCACATCCGCGCAGTGTCTCCGCCAATGGCGGCATCTATGCCTGGAAGGACGGCCGAAAAAACGCCGACACCCTGACGGCCGTATTCGACTATGGTCCGCTGGATGATCTATCCTCTGGCTTTCAGGTGCTCTTTACCTCGCGGCAGACCAATTCCGCCGGAGAAACGAAAGAGATCTATTATTCGAATGGCGGGACGATGAATCTCGATACCAATAAGATCACGGCGACGGGCGGCCTGACGGAGAACTATGCCAAGGCGATGGGCATGACGGCCAACCTGCTACCGGATATATCGTTGACGGCATTGGCAGAGAAGATCTCTACCGACGCGAGCACAGGCGCCGACCCACTTACATCGGCGCATATGCGCAACTGGATGGAGTGCGTTCGCAGCCGCAAGCAACCGAATGCTCCGATAGAAGCGGGTTACGATCATGCCATCGCCGTCATCATGGCCAATGCTGCCTATCGGACCGGCGAGCGGGTCACCTTTGACGAGAAAACGCAGGAAGTCATGGCCGGGGGTAAGGTGTTCAAATATTAGCCTATGAAAGCCCTGGTGATACCGGGTAAGAACCGGCCGCTCGAATGGCGGGATGTGGACGATCTGCGGGCCGGGCCGGGGGAGGCGATCGTAAAGGTGCATGCTGCAGCGCTGAACCACCGTGACGTATGGATACAGCGGGGACAATATGCTGGATTGCGCTATCCGATCGTCGTGGGCTCGGATGGTGCGGGAGTGGTGGCGAGTTTGGGGACTGACACGGATGGCGATGTCGACCCAGTTGCGCGGGGGTCGGCGCTGGCGTGGATCGGCAAGGAAGTGATCCTCGATCCTGCTTTACATTGGGGGGAAAACCCGGCGTTTCAAGACCCGACTGGTTTCGGGGTTCTGGGCCTGCCGGATGACGGCACCTTGGCCGAGTACGTGAAAATACCGGTCAGGAACCTGGTGGAGAAACCGGCGCATCTTTCCTTTGTCGAAGCATCTGCCTTGCCACTAGCCGGGGCAACGGCCTACAGGGCCCTGATCACCCGGGCGCGTCTATGTCCAGGAGAGCGGGTGCTGATCACCGGTGTCGGCGGTGGGGTAGCGCTGTTCGCGATGCAGATGGCCATAGCTGTCGGCGCAAAGGTGTTTGTAACCTCGGGTAGCGACGAAAAGCTTGCCAGCGCGTTGAGCATGGGCGCAAATGGCGGAGTAAACTACAAGCACACCGCCTGGGTGGAAGCGTTACGGTCGATCGCGGGTGGTTTTGACGTGATCCTGGATGGCGCGGTCGGCGATAGTATGAGCGATCTTTTGGATCTTGCGCTGCCAGGAGCCAGGCTGGTGATCTATGGCGCGACACGCGGTAACCCTTCCAACGTGGTCGTTCGGCGGATCTTCTGGAAGCAGCTCAATATATTGGGCTCGACTATGGCCGATCCGAAGGACTTCAGGGCGATGGTCTCATTTGTTTCAAAACATGGGATCAAGCCCGTGGTGGACAAGGTCTATCTTCCCCAGGAGGGCGAGGCCGCCTTCAGGCGCTTGGAGGAGGGCCTGCAATTTGGCAAGATCGTAGTTGAGATGCATTAGCCCCTATTTTTTTATTGCCTTGAAGGTGCCATTGGGCTGGATAGCCATGACAGCGGTAACCTCGCCTTTATCGTTCAAAACAAATTGAGCGAAAAATCCATCCAGTGTCTTGAGCGCGAACTTATCGGGGCCTACATTGGCCAATTCATATTCGGGCTGGCCTGGCACGAAGAAATAAAGCGTATTTTCCTTCAAATACACTTTGGCCGTCACTGATGCAATGGTATATTCTCCCACATATTTGCGAAGCTGCTCCGCAGTCATTGCTTTTGCCTTTTGCGACCGGGAGAAAACGGCGGGATCCTTCGATGAGGCTTCCAGCGGCATGGTGACGCTGCTGATGTCGCCCGAAGGATCCATGCGAAATTGCAATTTGAAGCCACCTGTATGCGTAGTATCATATCCGTCTTTTGGGTCTTTTTCGAAGGGATCGAAGACATCATAGTGGTAATGTTTGAGCCACCAGGTCTTGGTACCCAAAACGGCGAAGAGGGAATCCTGTTGCAAGGAAACTTCGAAGCTGCCAAATGCGGAATTGGAATAGATCCCGGTGTAATCGGTGAGTGGATGAGTCGGGTGTGTTCCTGATTTTCGATCGGAAACGCTTTGGGCGGCGATGTCCTTTTCCGCCTTTTTGGCTTTGTCGTCTATCGCCTTAAGGAAGCCGCTCCAATCCCTATACGGCAGGTGGAGGAGGCGGTCAACGATCATATTCCGGACGATTGCGGGCACCTGGGATGCATTTTGGTTAGTGAGCACGATGACACCCACACTATCAGAAGGGAAGAAAGAGACGCTGGCAGAGAAGCCATCGATATTCCCGCCATGTTCTACGCGGTAGTGTCCCCGGTAGCTGGAAAGCATCCAACCGAGGCCATACGAGGAAAAGAAGACATCAGGAGTCTCTTTGGCAGGGGCTCCGCCGCCCATGCTCATTTGAGCGCTGATGGCATCGTTGACGTAGCTGGCGGGGAGGACCTCTTTGCCATGATATTTGCCGCCATTGATCCAGGTTGCAAGCCAGGTGCCCATATTCAGGACGTTGCTATTGATCTCGCCGGCGGGTCCGATATCGTGAATATCCTTGTAGTCCAATTTTTGGATGATGCTATCCCGTTTGAGGCCATATCCCAGTGAAGCGTCGCTGCTTTTTTGCAGGTCTTTGATGGAGAATCCGGATTCGTCCATACCGAGCGGCTTGAAGATCCTGTCGGATATATTGTCCTCCCAGCTACGCCCGGTGAGCTTCTCCACGACCATGCCCTGGCCCAGGAACATAAGGTTATTGTACTGCCATTTCTCCCTGATCCCCGCGGAAGGTTCCATGTATTGGATGCGTTTCAGAATTGAATCGCGTGAACTTGTGAACAGATACCAGGCGTAATCGTAGCGGGGCAGTCCTGTGCGATGGCACATCATATCGCGTAAGGTGATGTTATTGTTCAGCTCTTCGTTGAAAAATTTGAGTTCCGGCAGGTAAGTACGGACAGGTTTATCGAGGCTGACGAGCCCGTCTTTTTCCAGCAGGCCGACGAGGCTGCTGGTAAAGGCCTTCGTGCAGGAGCCGATTGCGAAGAGGGTGTGCGGGGTTACAGGCAATTTCCCATCCAGATCGCGGTAACCGAAACCCCGGGCGTAGACGATGCTGTCTTTTTCGACGATGGCGACTGAAAAACCGGCACAATGCCAGTCCCTTAGTACCCGAGCAAAAGTGGTGTCGAGCCCTGTGAAAAGATCGGCATGCTGGTGTTTTTTTTGAGCATTGAGGCTGGTGAAGATGCAAAGCAGGGCGACGGTGGTCAGATGGCAACGCATAAAGACGGGGTTTGGTAAAGAAATAGCCCGATAAATCTAGTGATTATCGGGCTATGTTTATGCTATTGTGATGAGTGGTGCTTCTCAGGCTTTGATGGCGGCTATGCCGGGCAGCTCTTTGCCTTCGAAATATTCGAGCATCGCGCCACCGCCGGTGGAGACATAACTGACCTTGTCGGCGTAACCGAATTGATTGACTGCAGCGACGGAGTCACCGCCACCTACCAGCGAGAAGGCGCCATTGGCAGTGGCTTCAGCTACGGCTTTGGCGATGCCCCTGGTGCCGCGTTGGAATTTCACCATTTCAAAGACACCCATCGGACCGTTCCAAAGGATAGTCTTAGATTGATGGATGACATTGGTAAACTGCTCGCAGGCATTTTCGCCGATATCGAGCCCCATCCAACCGTCGGGAATATTGTTGCTGGGGGCTGCGGAATCGTTGGCGTTGGCGTCGAACTTATCAGCGATGATCGAATCGGCAGGAAGGTGGATCCGGACGCCCTTGGCTTCGGCTTTGGCACAGAGCTCTTTTGCGGTGCCCAGCCGGTCATTTTCGCAAAGCGAGTTTCCAATCTTACCTCCCAGGGCTTTAATGAACGTATACGCCATTCCGCCGCCAATTATGATATCGGTCGCGCGCTCGAGGAGGTTTTCGATAATGAGTATCTTGTCGGAGACTTTTGCGCCGCCGATGATGGCAGTGAAGGGGTTCTGGGCCTGGTGGAGGACTTTTTCGGCGCTGGCGACCTCGCCTTCCATAAGCAGGCCGAACATGCGCTTTTCCCTGGGGAAGAACTGGGCGATGACGGCGGTGGAAGCATGGGCCCGGTGGGCGGTGCCGAAGGCATCGTTTACGTAGACATCGCCTAATTTGGCAAGCTTTTCGGCGAAGGCCTTGTCGCCTTTTTCTTCTTCTTTATAGAACCGAAGGTTTTCGAGGAGCAGGACCTGTCCCGGCTTGAGGGCGGCGGCTTTTTCAACGGCTTCCTTGCCGATACAGTCATTGGCGAAATCCACGGAGGTGCCGAGGAGTTGCTGCAGATGGGGAAGCAGGTGTCTGAGGGAATATTTCTCGGAAGGACCGTCTTTTGGCCGTCCGAGATGGCTCATCAGGATGACGCTGCCGCCGTCTTTAAGGATCTTTTTAATGGTAGGGATGGCAGCGGTGATGCGGGTGTCGTCGGTGATCTCTAACTTATCGTTGAGCGGGACATTGAAATCCACCCGGATAAGGGCTTTTTCATTTGCAAAGCTGTGGTCGCTGAATTGGCTCATAAAAATAGTAGATTAAATATGCGGCGGCTTCAATAAAAGAAGCCCGGTCTTTGGGACCGGGCTTTTTGGGAGACCTTATTTGGAGATCATTTTAGCGAAGTAGTTCAGGCTCCGAACGAGCTGGCTAACATAGCTCATTTCGTTGTCATACCAGGATACGGTCTTGACGAGTTGAGTGTCGCCGTTTGTGATGACACGGGTCTGGGTGGCGTCGAAGAGCGAGCCATAGGTGATGCCGACGATGTCACTGCTGACGATCTCATCTTCCGTATAGCCAAAGCTCTCGTTGGCGGCAGCCTTCATGGCGGCGTTGACCTCTTCGAGGGTCACTTTCTTATTAAGAACGGTCACCAGTTCGGTGAGCGAGCCGGTCAGGACGGGAACACGTTGTGCTCCGCCGTCGAGCTTGCCCTTCAGTTTGGGGAGGACCAGGCCGATCGCTTTCGCGGCACCGGTGCTGTTGGGCACGATGTTGGCGGCAGCGGCGCGGGCACGGCGGAGGTCGCCTTTAGGATGAGGGGCGTCCTGTGTATTCTGGTCGTTGGTATAGGCATGGATGGTCGTCATGAGACCGGAGACGATGCCATATTTTTCTTCCAGCACCTGGGCCATGGGGGCCAGGCAGTTGGTCGTACAGGAGGCACAGCTGATAACAGTCTCGGTACCGTCGAGGATGTTGTGGTTGACGTTGAAAACGATGGTCTTGAGGTCACCGGTAGCGGGGGCGGAGATCACCACGCGCTTGGCGCCCGCTTTAAGATGGAGTTCGGCCTTTTCCTTGTCGGTAAAGAAGCCGGTGCACTCCAGGACGACGTCTACATTATGGTCTTTCCACGGAATTTCGGCGGGATTCTTTTGGGCGTATATTTTTACTTCTTTGCCGTTGACGACAATGGAATTCTCGGTAGCCTTTACATCCTGTTCGAAACGGCCCTGTGCGCTGTCGTATTTCAGCAGGTGAGCCAATACTTTGGGGCTGGTCAAGTCATTAATCGCCACTACTTCTATCCCTGTGAGTCCGTGGATTTGGCGGAACGCAAGACGGCCAATCCTGCCAAAACCATTGATAGCAACTTTAACTGTGCTCATAGACGATAAATTTGAATTTTAAATTTTGAGGAAGCGAAGTTACTATTTTGATTATTATGAGATTATAAATTTTTGGCTATCAATTCAAAAGATCATCTAATTTTTTTATAACCAATTGCTTGGCAGGGTGAAAATGGGGTTGGAGATAATGTGGAGATTTAGGGTGTTGCCGGGCCAAATAGTTGATGCCTAGGAGTTAAAAAATTTGGCCGGTTTTCAAAACGCCTATATCTTTGCACTCCTTTCACGGAAAACCGGCAGAACGGTTTATACGAACGCCGCGTTGGTCAATCGGTTAAGACGCCTCCCTTTCACGGAGGAATGAGGGGTTCGACTCCCCTACGCGGTACTCAGGCCTCGATCTCACGATCGGGGCTTTTTTGCATTTAACAGCGAGGCGAACCCTTTCGTTAAAGCGGAAAAAGTCCCGCGCCGCCGGCGCTTATACATTATTCCAATGTTGAAGACCCTCTATGTCCCCCTCCCCCCGACCTTGCGCCAAGCCTTCATCCAGGCCCCGTTCCCGGCCTTCCCTTTTTACAAAATCCACGGTAGTCATAATCGGGCTTTTATCCATCATTATTCACCCGCTTTCCTCCAAGCGCTACGTACTCCATGCTCTTCCATCTTTGCGGCCAGTTCTTTTGCTATCTCTACTGATGTGCATGCCTCAAAGGCAGCTCTTTCATAATCATGCGCAGAACATCTTAACCATTTTAAAACAACAAATGCACGCGCATCCACCTTCCCTAATATCTTCCCTACTATTCTATCTTCGCTTTGCGCCTCTCCCTTTTGCCTTTCCTTCATCTCCGTTTTCAATTCATCCACAAGACCCGGGAAGCATTTCACAAGGGCTTCGATTTCGCTGGTTGGATGATCGATCCCAAAATGTTTCAAGAAATTCATACATACGACAACCTGCGCTTCCACTATATCCAGCAAACCTTTTATTGCACATCTTTCCCTTCGTCTATCCTCCCTTTCCTTCTCCTCCAGTCTAGCCCTTTCTTCCTTTACCATCTCGGCAGAACACCAGGCCATTTCGGCCACTTCTTCATCCGGATATTTCGTACCCCCGACTTTTAAAAATGTCCTAACCCAGGACCTTTTGCTGGCTTCGTCCTCCTTCATTTGTTGATATAACTTCTCCGCTACATCCATACAACTATTTTTAATACTTAATAAATTCGTATCCGGTTTCCTACCTCAGCCCAGGGGAGGATATCGGTTGGCTCTTTTAAGGAAAAATGATCAATGTCATACTGCAAGGATACGAATAATTCTACGATGATTAGACAGCCTAGGACTCCGAACACTTTAGGGGTAAAAATGTGGCGCACCTTTCTCCGCTGTCAATATATTTCATTTTTTGTTCTTACAGAACCAGCAATTTAGGAGGTGTTATCCTCAGTCCGCTTGACCACCAATTTCGGCGATCTTTTCTCTAAACTCTCTACCTTTACACATTTCCAAAGTTAATACGGTGACAGAGACGCAGCACATAGAATACAAGCAAAGCTGGCGGGACGAGTACCTGAAATGGATATGCGGCTTTGCCAATGCCCAGGGCGGTAGAATTTTTATCGGGATAAATGATGAGGGTGAAGTTATAGGGGTAGACGATTACCGCCGCCTCTTGGAGGACATCCCCAACAAGACGGTCAACCACCTCGCGTTCGTGGTCGATGTCAATCACCATATAAAGGAGGGCAAACATTATCTCGAAATCGTCATACCTGAAAGCAACGTACCTATATCTTATCATGGCACTTACCACTACCGGAGCGGCGCGACTAAACAGGAATTAAAGGGTGTAGCCCTGCAAAACTGGCTTTTAAAAAAAGTGGGTAAACACTGGGAAGACCTTCCGGTTCCGTCAGTGACCCTTGCCGATCTTGACGAGCCGACCATCCGTCGTTTTCTCAAAATGGCCGTTGCACATAAACGAATACCCGCAGAAGCCGCCGACTACTCCATTCACGCACTCCTGGAAAGCCTTCATTTGCTTACCAAAGAAGGCCACCTCACCAACGCCGCCGTATTGCTGTTCGGAAAGGACCCTACCATTGCCTCCCCTACCTGCAGTTTTAAGATCGGTCGCTTTGGCAAAAGAGACGATGACCTTCAATTCCAGGACGTCATCGAGTGTAATCTTTTCTCCATGCCCGATGAAGTCCTCCAGCGATTATCCGACCGCTACCTTCTCCGGCCCATTGCCTATAAAGGGCTCCAGCGCCTAGAACAGCTCGAATATCCCGAGCCAGCCCTCCGCGAAGCTATCTTAAACGCCATCGCCCACAAAGACCACGCAAGCACCTGGATCTTTTTGCGTGTGTATGACGACCGCCTCGAACTGTGGAACCCCGGCCCCTTACCTGAGGAACTGAGTATCGAAAAGCTAAAGGGCCGCCATTCCTCCTATCCCCGCAATCCACATATCGCCCAGGTCTTTTTTAAGGCCGGATACGTCGAGGCCTGGGGTAGGGGTACAACTAACATCATCCATGAATGTCTTGCCTCCGGTTTACCGGAGCCCAGCCTGGAAGAAGATCAGGGCGGCCTACGCGTGACCTTTCGAAAAGACATTTATACAAAAGCTTACCTTACGGGACTTGGCCTTAACGACCGCCAGGTCATGGCAGTACAGATCGCCAAGGAGAACGGCCACATCACCACTAACCAATACCAAAAGGAATTCAATATCACCGACAGGACGGCGCTACGTGACCTAAACGAACTTATCGAGAAGGAGGTCCTTTACACTACGGGCGCTAAAAAGAACCGCCGTTATCACCTCAAATCATGACCGTTCCGGAAACCCTGCACATTCCAGGAACCCCATTGTCGGAAAAGCGTCGGATAAATGTCGGATATGTCGGATAAATGTCGGACAAATCGATACCTCGCAACCTGCTTCCCCACCGCCCAATCATCAGGGGCCGCATCATCGTCGCCCGAAAAGCCCGGACGACCATGCCCATCGCACCAACTCTACTATATGTCATCCGCCGCTACAAACGTTAAAAACGCCACAAAGCCGACATAACTTTCCCGCCGACTATCCACATCTTTCTAATTTTAATTGCCTTATATATAATATTTTTTCAACAAACCGCGCCAGCGGTTCGAACTGGTTCCCCCAAGCGGTACTAATATGTAAACGCCTGTAAAACTAAACGTTACAGGCGTTTTTTGTGTCTTTGAAATAACGACTTCCCTTACGAATTGCAGCTTATTCGGCACAACACCAAGATTCTTGCAATAATAATTCATTCACTATTAATGATTGATCTACAAAATTCTAGCGGTAATGGCTAATCGAGAAAGTCCGCACTATTCGTAAGATTTTGTTGAACCATTCATTGAACATTTGTCATGAAGCAATTTTTAGCCTCTATGATATGGGAAAAATGATTTGGCGGATCAAATTGGTCTCATCATTTACCTTTGTTAGCGTCCAGTCAAAGAATATGAGACTCATTTGGAAAATCTCAGCCTCAAGGCAAGTTTCTTGCATTTGTCTACCTAACCTGGCGGACCAAACAGCCGCTTTCTGCGAATCCTTGACTAACCGGAAACCAGGGTAAGCAAGCATGTGGTTGGTACCCCATACGTATCCTTCCGGTTCCCCAGCCGCCTGGTACTTTTCAAAGTCAATGAATGCATCTTCCCAGGATTCAATGATTACCTTAGGTTCGGCGACAGTACTATAGTTGAATTCATAACAATGACGAAATAGAAGTACGTACTGCCCCGCCCACGGCTCCCTCCATAGCGTCTCTATATGAAAGTAATAATCTCTTTTGTAAGGCGTAAAACCATGAATCAATATGCCCACGTCGATGAAATCGTCTAACGTGAATTCTGAAAGATTTAAATTATCGTAATTAGCCATATTTTTAAGTTGTCTCTGCTTTTTTAGGCGATCGCATAAGTGGAGCGGCTGCGTGCTTATTGTAGCTGCTGCAATATCAACGGATCTTTTATTTCTTTATCGCGCGCCAGCAGAAGTACTTTGGAAAGCAGCTCCGCCGATCGTGGGTCATCATCCACGAAAGGAAGGAAAATGCGGCCGCGATGCTGGGATTGCACAGGAAGGATCGACAAATACCCCGATAGCACCCGATGTACCACTGCACTGCCAAGATGCACGCTGTATTCACCCATAGTGCCCTTGATCAGGGCATGGCTGCCTTCGATGGTAACATTGTCCAATTTGAAGAGCCGGATTGTTTCTTTTAGCAGTACCGATCGCATCTCTATGCTTGAGTGGCTTGCTTCGGGGTCCACAGCGCCGGCGTGAGCGACACTGACCACCAAATCAATATCGCGCATCACTTCGCTAAAGATCCGTGGATGGATCGAAGAGAAGGGAAAGTTCTTAAAGGTCTTCAGGTCCGTGAAAACGACGGTCTCTAGTGTAGGGCTTTCCACCTCTGCCGGCGAGAACCAATCCGCCATGGCATACATTTTGGCCGCAAAACCCTCCTTATGATAAACCTTTTGAAGACCTTCTTCATGATTGGCTTTCCAGCCGCGGGACCGTAAAAGCGCCATCGTCTGCTTTGGTTGGATCTGGTGACCCGCGTACCGGCGCGAAACCGATGTTTCAGCTAGTTCATCCTGAGTGGGCAGGTAAAGTTCCCGGAAGATCTGCTTGAATGGTTGCTGCAGTTTGCGATCGAACGCCAAATGTTGGTATCCCGACCAGGCCCCCGTCTGGTAAAGGTCGGTGCAATGGGCAATAAGTAGCGTATCGCCTTCACTAAGTTCGATAAGTTCGCCGCTTTCCGTCACGAGCGCCCCTTCCTTGTAAAACCCATGGCCTGCCCGACCTTCCAGGATGAAGATTAGTTTTTCGAGATGCCGCGCAATAACGGGATGGCTGAACAACTCCTGGATCTCGGCTTTGAGGAAGATGTCTCCCCGCACCATTGCCTCTTCAAGTCCCTTTCGAGACCTTCTGAACTGCTCGCGCAGGGTTTTCTTAAAAGCGTTAAGCTCTTCGACCTTTACATCTTTCTTGTATTTAGCCGGGATGGCTTTTAGCTGCTGCTCTCCTTTAAAAGCTACCACTTCTGCCTGCCCCTCCTCGTCGATGACCAGCCCGATGGCGACATCATCGAATTGCACTTGCGTCTCTTTGGCAAAAATGGCCTGCACCTGCCTGGTCTCCATCGCCCAAGTTAGGCGGATAGGGTCGGGATAACCCGCGTTCCGCGCTAAGTTATCCAGTGCGACCTGGACTGCTGCGGCTTCACTGGCCTGCTTTTGAGCGCCAAATTGCCGGCTGCCTTTCTTGAATTGCTGTATAAACTCGTACCGTCCCAGAATGTCCTTTTGTGGGTTTGAACGGTTCAGCGGTGCCAGCCCATAGATCCGTACATAGTCCTGATCCCTTTTTGAAGCAATCTTCTCCGTTACGTCCTTTAGGCTAAGGTTGCCCACCAATACGTCCGCATAGATTCGGGCCCGGCGGTGCCCATTGCCGTCCGTGATATATTTGGCGGAGTCGTAGACCAGCGGCCAGCGATCCTTACCGATTTCTTTATAGGCTTTTACAAACCACTCCTTATCCACCGCCCCATTTTTGAATTCCTGCACATCCAATGTAGAATAGCGGGCGATTTCGCTTTCCAGTTCGGTGCTCTGCGGATTGTACCCATCTGTCTTCGTATGCGCATGCATCCACCAAATCGCGTTGTCAAGCCCTTTCCAACCGAGAAAGTTACTAACAAGCCCCTGCCACTGAGGAGCGTACACGGCCAATTCGATTAATCGCTGTTCTGTTGCCTTTATCTCTTTCATCGAGATATCAAAATACGCTTGCGTGTCCGACTCAAGCGGATGACTATTCTTTAGCAAACTGCTGAAGACAGCCTGTTTGTCGATCGTGGAGCTGCTTCCAAAATAATAATAGCCCTTCGTCAGCGTCGTCTTACCCATACCCGCCATGATCTGCTTGAGTCTGTCGATTCCGTAAATACTACCCAGGTTCGCGGCCAGCGGAGATACCGGCGTGGGTGAATCCCCCCGTTTGAGCTCGATATCGAGAACGTGGTCCCGAACGCGATCGAACATAGGACGTAAAAAGGCAAATAGTTTGAAAAATTCAATGTCATGCGCATAGCGGGTTTTTCGAGTCAGGTCACGGATATTGTCCTCATTCGTCAAGGCACGGAGCATGTCGTGCTCATTGATAACCCCTTTATCGAAAGCTCGGCAAAAAAGTTCCAGCGGGGGCAACGAAAACTTGATATTCTCTTCCCTTCCGGCGTATTGCCGCCAGTGATATAGATTCCAAAATGCCCGTATTTGCTTTTCATCCATTTTGACCGGCGAAAGGTGACTGAAAAAAGAATGCAGACCATTGTTCTGTTGCCAGCCATCACCATGAGATGAATACCACCCCTCTCTGGGCTTTGCCATCCTAAACTCCTCACTTAGCGAAGAAAAGAATCGGACAGCCGCGCCAAGGAAAAACTCACCACCGTCTTCCATTGGGTGCAAGATCTCCAAAGCGTTAAAGACGCCTCTGATCGGACTGTTGTAGTGGCTTATATTCTCCAAAAACATCGCCGGGACAAAGTCCTTTTTGGAAGGTAGCATGTCGCCGTAAAGCTTTTCGTCGGCCCACATGGCGATGGACAAGAGCCCCAGATCCCGGGGCTCTAATTTCCAGTTGACGTACCACGCCTCCCAAACCTCCGGGAGAGGGTAGTTTTGATAACCTTCTTCTTTGGTAGCGAACTTCAGGTGGTAAATTTTTTCACGGAACAAATTGCCCAGCAGCACCTTTTCCTTTCCACCCATATAATTATGCACTTCATATTCATGTCCCCGATGTTGCTCGAGCAAGGCAGCCAGATCCCCCATTGCCGATTTTGCTATCGACAAAGGCACCGACAAGCCATAAGGCAGTTTCATCCGTAATCTTTCATACAAACTATTGCCATCGATGACAGGCCTGACCACGGGAGCACATTTTGCCGGATTGTATAGTCCAAATCCGTTGGCAGCGGAAAAGTCTTTTATTTCTTTTAAAGCCGTCAGTTGAGAGAGTAATATTTCCTCCTTGGGCGAGATCTTACGTTGACGATATACTTCCAGCCAGTCGACTGAAGCGGCCGGGGTGCGGCCTTCATTCTTTAACTGGAGAAGGATGTCGAGCCCAGCCAACCTTTGTTCGCCATCACCCGCTAACAGTTCCTGAACAACCGGAGCCAGCTTTTCTTCCTTTTGTCCTAGCAACAATGAGATAATATTTTTCCTGAAACCGGCCCCTTTTCGTTTTAGCCAATCGGGAAAAGGCGCCAGTTCTTCTGCCGAGAAAGACGCATGTTGCAAGGCCTTATAGCCTATTTCGAATTCGCTGCGGTCATTGAGAATCCTTAGTGCAAAGGTCCGCTGAAATTCCGTCAACGGTTTTTTTGGCTCAACAACAGTCCTGCCGAAATGATAGCGCGAGTACTGCGGCAAGATCTTCGAGCACAATTGCTGCTTGACTTGTGCATCCATATCTTCCAGGTAGCTTACGAGTATCGCCAGGCGGTCATGATATTCCCCGACCAGCGACAGCATGGCCTGCAAGATGGTCTTTCGTTCAAACTGTATCTTTGTCCAGGAGAAGATGAAACTTTCAAAGGTCTTCTCCTTGACGGTGACCTGTTGATAAACCTGGTGCAGCTGGTCAAATAGTTTAGGAAACTCCCTATTGTAAACGGCTTCATTACCAGAAATACTGGCCAATCTAAAAATTTCACCGGTAGCCAAAGCCAGCGTGGGCAATTCGCGGTCTTCTAAAGCAAGGATATACATGGGCATGCCAATCCTAAAGTGGGCCGCCTGGGACGCAAATAACAGGGCAAGCGACCGCTTTTGAACGTCACCGCTGCTATACAGCTCAAGCAGGAGCGGAATGGTCTTTTCCACATCGTAGACCGCCTGCGCCCATAGCGCCATATACACATCGGCATTATTCACCGACTTAACCGCATCAGGGATCGCATCCGGGTTTTCCAAATACAAAGATGCTTTCTCAAGGAAACTCCGGACTGTAGCTTCGCGTTCGCTTTCCCAGCCAAGCCCTGCCCAAACATCTATTGCACGGACGACCGAAGAAAACCGGGCCAGGTTTTGGTCGATAAGTACCCGCACAAAATATTTGAGCGCCCCGATACTTGTTTCATCCAATGACTCGAGGATGGTTTGTCGCAGTCCTTCCTGACGCTGTGCAGCCAGCAGAAGTTTCTCCACGATGATCCAGGCTTCTTTGGCCTCGCAATTAAGCAAGGCCTTGATAATGCTGCGTGTTACTTTTCCATCATTATCCTTGCTATAGACGATATCCTCCAATAACTGTAGCACTTCCTTGTTTCCAAGGTCGATGGCCGATGACCATAGGCGGAAAAGTTCGGGATTTATGTCTCCTATGGCGTGATTGTACTTAATCTGCTCCTGTAAAGTAAGAGCGTAATACGTATATTGATACCCTGAGTCATATCGCTGGCTGAATGTCTGGCGAAGCAGGTAAATCAGGAATACGATCTGCCGTTGGAAATACATGCTCCGATTCTCGGGTGACCTAAAAGAACGGCGATAGCTTCCTCCCTGATACATTTGATAGCGCATCTGCCGCCAGGCGTGGCGGGCGTATTTGGCTTTTTCTTCGCCGAAAAAAAAGATGAGCAGGTTGAAATTCGACTGCGATTCCCAGTCATCCTCAAGTAGTTTTTTGATCCGCTTATATCGCTCGCCGCTGAAGACAACAGACGGTATATTACTGTAGGTAGATTCGTGATCCTTACAGTCGGGGACCTGATTGATCAGAAGCAGGCCAAGTTGGGCGTTTTCCTTTGTGAGCAAAGCGGAGGCAGATTTGCCGCCAAATAGTTTGCCAAGAAATCCGCCTCCGGTCCCGGCCTGCGACAGGGTTTCTTTATAAGTTACAAAAGGATCGGGAATTTGTTTTTTTTCCAATAAGGACTTGAGCTCTTCTTGCATGGGATAGGGTTAAGAAGTTCGATATCACCAATAGCTGCCCGCTAAAAAGGTGAGTCGGATAAAAGTTATGATCGTTGTTGAATTGATGTTGATTGTCTCCTCGGGTTTGGTAAATTCCTGATCATCAGCAAATAAAACAAAAAGCCCATCCGCGAATGCCTGCACTGCCACTTTTTGTGCTTCTGCGGCATCGGCTTTAGTCTCATTGTAAATGCTCCCGAAACCGATCTTTCCAGTTTTTTCGGCGGTATCAATGGTTTCCTGGTCCAAAAAAGGAAGAAGATTCTTTTCGAGCGGTTTGCTATTAAATTCCCGTACCTGCTGGTCGACCACGGCCTGGATGAGCCGCTGTACAGTGGGGTGAGGACCGATATCTTCGATTTCTATTACCTTGTTCAGAATCAAGGCGTTCTTCCGACCAAGTTGTTTAGCGGAGACGGTTAGTTGCATTTGGGGCAATTAAAAGTTGGGGTAAGATAAGGTTTTTCTGAAAAGTTTGTTGCGACAGCTTTTCTCAAATATCAAGTCTGCGTCCTAATCGCAGGCTCCTTGTTTCAAGCTTACCCGACCAAGACTTCGAGCGCTGTTTAATTGTTAAACGGACCAACAATGCGCAGCAAATTCACATTAAGCACTTTCATTATATCAATTCTATGAGACTTATTCATTTGCACTTAGATTGGTTCCGTACAGTAGTTTGGTTTCCTACTGCGGATAGTCTGCTTTCACTCAAGTAGTCCTATATCGGTTAAGCTTGTGCATAAACCGTGCTTTACAACAAGATAAAAATGGCAGAAAAGGACTAAATTGAAATGTCAAACACATTGGCCTGCACAATGAATGATCAGAAATTGAAGGGCATTTAATATGGAGCCGAAAGTCATCCATATTACCAGAAAAAGGCTTGATCGTAGGGAAGCTGACGTGCGAGCGCTCTGGGAAAACGTCTTAAAACCAAAGTGGGAAAAGCGTTTCCGCGCACGCGCGGAAGGACTCGTGACCAAACTTACAAGGAATGAGAGGATTTCGCCTCCGGAATTCACCACTCGGCAAGAAGTACTAAAATCCGTCGTAAAAATAGAAATAGTGATAGTAGTTAGTGACAACAACTTGATTATCAGATGTGGCAAAAGTAACGGAGACAAAAAGCAGTGATCAAAACAGTGACCAAATCAATGATCAGAATTACTGCTTTATAAACAAATAGCTCTTATAAAATATTGATAACCATGAAAGAAAATTCACAAGACCCGCAGGGTGGAATTCGACTCCCCGACACGGTACGAAATGTGCCAGATGTGGCGCGAAAATCTAAAGCCATCTCCTTCGAGATGGCTTTTCACTTTATTTAGCCACTCATATCGCTCTAAATGTCCCGGATCAAGGATTTTGTGGCCACCCCTGGGAAAATTCTCCATGGAATCCTCCCGTTTCTCCATTCCCTTCGCCCCCTTGCGCGGTACCATTGTGTTCTACATCATTAACAACAAAACAAATATTACAACAATGGAAAAGTTTACAGTCCCCAACCGCGCGCAAGTCGCCCCTGCCAACCAGGCCAATTTTGACGCCCTCCAAAAAGCCCTCGGCATGGTCCCCAACCTGTAGGCGACCATCGCCTATTCCGACAATGGCCTTAGCCGTTACCTTGCCTATCAGAGTGCTAAGAGGCAGGGGCAAATAGGGAATGGGAAACCGCTCGACGAGATTGAGGGGTACGATAAGGCAGCGGATGCGGTGACGGTGGATTCGTTGAAGGGGCCGCGAAGTTTTGGTTGAGCGGGAAGAATTATATTGAACTAGAGTTGCTGCCGGAGAATGGCCGCTGATTCGGCAGTTGTCATGGGTTCTGCCCTGGGGAATCGAACGAGGAGCGTGAGGCCGCGCGGCGCGGCGGGATTTGGCAGGTCCGGGTGGTTAATTATTTCGAGGGTTCCGTCGAGTTGTTCGGTGAGGTTTTGGATAAGTTGGAGGCCCAGGGATGTCGATTGGGTGGGGTCGAAGCCGGCGGGCAAGCCGATCCCGTTGTCGGCGACGACTAGGGTGATGCGGCTTTCGGGTTCTTCCTTTAAAGCGATATTGATGGTGGGGGATGGGGCAGCGCTGTCGCAGAAAGCATACTTGATCGCATTCGTGATGGCTTCGTTGAGGATGAGCCCGAGGGGCACGCATTGTTTGGGGTCGAGGATGAGTTGTTCGACACCGATGTTGAAGGTGATGGTTTGCCGGGAGGCAATGGCTGTCTTCAGGAAACCGACGAGTTCGCGGATATAATCGCGCATGTCGATGGAGGCCATGTCCTGTGTCCCCTGATAAAGTTTTTTATGTACGAGACAGATAGTGTTGATGCGGGCGCCAATCTCTTCGAAGGCGCTGATAGCGATCTCATCCTTGAGCTGGTCGGCCTGCATGTTGAGCAGGCCGACGATGACCTGGAGATTATTCTTCACGCGGTGATGGATCTCGCGCAGCAGCCATTCCTTTTCGCCGATGAGTTTTTGCTGCAGGAGGTTCGACTTTTGGAGTTGCAGCGACATCCGGCGGCGGGTACGCCAACGGCTGTAGAGGACGACGGCGAAAAAGGCGAGGAGGGCCGCGCCGGCGATGAGGCAATTCCTTACGAGGCGGTCCTGTCGAAGAGCGGACTGTTGGAGCCGCGTTTGGAGGGCGGATTGCTTCTCGAGATCGGTAATGTGTTGAGCCGCTTTTTCGGTCTCGGAGCGGATACTCAGGTCGGCAAGTTGTTTGTTCAGCCGGTAGTTGGTAAGCGAGTCATGAACTTGCTGGTATTCCCGGAGAGCGGCCATCGCCCGGGGGAGGTTTCCCAGCGCGCTGTCTACCCGATAGCGGAGGAGCAGCGTTCTCTCGAGAAACATGGTTGGCAGCATGGCGCGGAAAGTGTTGCCGAGCAAAGTATCCAGCAAGCGACCGGCCTGGACATATCGCTGGTTTTCCGTGTAAAACGTGGCCAGGCAAACATTTGTTGAGATCCAGAACCAGGGGCCGGAAACAGAAACAGGAGGTTTGAGGGCAACGGCTTTTGCATAGTACCGCTCCGCCGAGTCGGTCTGGTGCAAGACACGAAAACACTCTGCCATAGAAAGCGGCCAATTGGCCCGGTCGGCGTCCCGCAGCGGGGCATTGGACCAAGGATTATCGAGTGACCGTAGAAAACGAAGGGCTTCGGCTACTTTTTGTTGTTCCAGCAAGATCTGTACATAGCGGAACAGGAGTACGCCTGCATATTCGACGGTAGAAGGGTCTTTGACAAAAAGGGCAAAAGCCTTTTTCGAAAATTCTCCGCATTTATCGAAGTCTCCGGTCATAAAATAGACGCGGGCAAGCGATTCGTAGCCGGCCGCGTCGACGACACCGTCGGGTGTTTCTGCGACGCGCATTGCGTCAAGGGCAAGGGCGAAGGCGTCTTTCAGCCGGCCTTGAGCAGTATACAGAAAGGAAAGGTTTTGATAAGGAAAGCTGGCGTGCTGGTGAAGCCGCTCGTTCAGTCGGATGGCCATCGCTTCATACCGGATACTGATATCGGGCCGTCGGGCATATACATAAGTGCTGGCCGATTCAGCCATTTGATTGATGGCGCCGCGTTGCAGTTCCTTATTGGTCACTGCCGGCAAGAGGCTGTCATTATCGATGACCAGCTGGTCCATCATCGACATCCCCAGGGGAATGAAGGTGGCATCCTCGGGGATCAGATAAACAATCTTACTGACGAAGATGTTCTCGTCGACGATGTCGCCCGAATGACGGATGTCCTGAAAGGTCCGCAGGGCGAGTTCGGCGGCTTCTTTCCTGTTCTTTAATGCGAGTAAATGGTCGGTAAACCGGATGTAGTTCCAGACAGTGGCGTCCCTGCTGCGAATGGTCGGCAGACGATATACAAAACGGTCGGAATGGGTGCTGTGGGCGCGAGAAGAGTCGTTGAGAACAGACCATAATTTGGATGCCTCGGTTGCTTGTCCCAGGCTGTGTTCAGCCGGAAAGGCGCAGACAAGGGTCCCCAAAGAAAATACTAAGGCGAAGGTCCGCATATGCGACTGGCGTTGTTTTCGGTGTCGATCCTGAAGTTAGGTCATTTCAAGGGAAATGGGATGGGCCGCCGCAGGATTTCGCGTCGCGCCATGATACTCCTTTCGAATACCTTTTCGAACCAGCATTTCAGCAATCTTATTAACCATGTCAATCGATGCCTCAATTTCCTCTTTCCTGATCGCAACACTTTCAATGTTGAATCCGAACGGGAGGGACATTTCCTTGCAAAAAATGGCAAGCTCGTCAGCAATATCCAAACAGACATTAACAGATCTTTCGAGCATATTTCCAGTCTGTTTCAACTCTTCCTGTAAGCCATCCGGGACATCGATGCCCAACCACTTCATAAAATCCAAAGTCTTTGCGGAGCCGCAGGCGGTAAGCGTAAAAATAATCGTCGGGACCTTGATGTTGCCCTTTTTGCAGGTATAACAAAGATCTGCCATCAACTGTTTGGCATAATCTACATTAAAAATGCATTGCGAAATGAAAAAAGATACGCCGCAGCTTACCTTATCCAATATCCGCTTGTCCTCATCCTTCAATTTTTCGTGTCGTTCCGGGATAGTTACAGCACCCATTACGGACTTGTCTTCATACCTGCTCCACAGCTTATGTGCTTCCGGTAAAGTTGTTTTAACAGGAAAATCGGGCTTCGGCACCCCCACAAAAACGGGATAAAAATGATGTTGTTGCACATCATCCAGCCAGCCAGCCAATTCCTCTTTTGAAAAATTCCCCGCAGGACGATAGATAACCTTTGGGATCTTCAGTTCCCGGAGATATTCTGTCGCAAAGGTGAAAGGATCGAAAGCTTTTAAAAAAGGAAAGGGGCGTTCCGCCGAAGTGCGGGCAGACTCATCCTGTACATCGTATACAATCAATGCATCAATATCCAGCGGCAAGAGTCTGGCAATCGTCTTTTGAGCGATCACAGTCGTTTTGTCGGGACTTGTTTCTGCTTTTGGTGGAGTGATACCGTAAGTTAAAATTCCCGATTCGCCTGATTTGATCTTGTTTAAAAACATGGCATTGCCGGTTATTATTGATAAAAGACTGCGGGCGATACTACCCGCAGTCATACAAAAATTAAATTGCGCCTTCGACACTGATCTGTTCCCGTGCCTGTTTGGCCGCAGCGACCATATTTTTTATCGCGGCTTTTGTTTCCGGCCATTTACGTGTTTTCAGTCCGCAGTCCGGGTTCACCCATAAGTTCCGCGCCGGCAGTAAATCCGCCGCTTTAGCTAAAAGGGAAACCATTTCTTCCGTACCTGGTACACGCGGGGAGTGAATGTCATAGACGCCCGGCCCGATCTCATTCGGGTATTCAAAATGGGCGAAGGCCTGTAACAGTTCCATTTGCGAACGCGACGTTTCGATGGTGATTACATCAGCGTCCATCGCAGCGATATGTTCAATGATATCATTGAATTCGCTGTAGCACATATGAGTATGGATCTGCGTCTTGTCCTGAACGCCACCGGCTGTGATCCTGAATGCGGCGACAGCCCAGTCCAGGTAATGCGGACGTTTGGCCCGGCGTAATGGCAGCCCCTCGCGGATAGCAGCCTCATCTATCTGTATGATGCCGATGCCTGCCTTCTCCAACGCCACTACTTCATCACGGATCGCCAACGCGATCTGGTTCGTAGTCACCTCACGCGGTTGATCATCGCGTACAAACGACCACTGGAGTATGGTTACAGGGCCGGTTAACATGCCTTTCATCAGCTTGTTCGTCTGAGCCGCGGCGAAACTGGTCCAGCGGACCGTCATGTCTTTTGGACGGCTTACATCACCAAAGATAACCGGCGGTTTCACGCAACGGCTCCCGTAGCTCTGTACCCAGCCATTTTTCGTAAACAGGAACCCATCCAGCTGCTCACCGAAATACTCGACCATGTCATTACGCTCAAATTCCCCGTGTACGAGTACATCGATACCCAATTCTTCCTGCCAGCGGATCGCATCAATGGTTGCCTGTTCTATTTCCTGCTCGTATTGTTCAAGGGTTAGCTCCCCTTTCTTCAGTTTCGCGCGTAGTTGACGAATATCATCCGTTTGCGGGAATGAACCGATGGTAGTTGTTGGAAAGGCGGGAAGATTGAAACGTTCCCGGTGTAATTTCTGCCGTACAGGAAAAGCGCTCTTACGGGCTGCGTCGATTGCCGTGATCGCCGCAACGCGGTCTTTAACAGCCTGCTTGTGCACTTTCCTTGATGTCCGCCTGCTTTCAATAGCTTTTTTATTCGTTTGCAGCAAACCGCCGTTCCCTTCGACAATCTGCTTTAAATCACTAACCTCACCCAGTTTCTGTTTGGCAAAAGCCATCCAGTTCCTGATCTCCGGATCAAGGGCTGTCTCCAGATCCAGGTCGATCGGGCTGTGCAGCAGCGAGCACGACGGGGCAACGATCACCCGATCGGCGCCTAATTTATCCACCGCCTTGCGGATCAGCTGCAGCGATTTTTCGTAATCGTTCTTCCATACGTTGCGCCCATCTACCACTCCCACGGAAAGTTGGACATGGCCGGGAATCAAGGCCAGCACTTCGTCCAGTTGCTCCGGGGCGCGTACCAGGTCGATATGCAATGCAGCCACCGGCAAGCTTACAGCTAATGCTGTATTGTCCAGCAACGCTTCGAAGTAAGTAGCCAACAAAAGTTTAACCCCGCTTACCTGGCTGGCAATAATTTGGTAAGCGTAGTCGAACGCTTCCTTATCTTTTTTGGACAGGTCCAACGCCAGGCAAGGTTCGTCCAGCTGGATCCACCCGGCCCCCAGTTGTTTCAGGCGGTTGATGACCTCCACATACACAGGCACCAATTTATTGATCAGATCGATCCGTTCGAATCCCTGCTCCTTTTCTTTGCCCAGCAACAGATAGCTCACCGGCCCGAGCAATACGGGTTTCGCCTTTGCGCCAAGCAGGTGTTTGGCCGCTGTATAGTCGGCAAATACCTTTTCAGCCGATATTTTGAAGGCTTGTTTAGCAGTGAATTCCGGCACCAGATAGTGGTAGTTGGTATCCAACCATTTCGTCATTTCCATGGCGGTGATATCGAGGCCATCTTTTTGATAGCCTCTCGCCATAGCGAAATACAAGTCGGTTTCCTGATTGCCTTTCACCGTAAGGACCGGCGAATAGCGCTCCGGGATAACGCCCAATAATAAACTGGTGTCCAATACCTGATCGTAAAAACTAAAATCATTGCACGGAATGAGATCGATACCGGCGGCCAATTGTGTCTGCCAGTTTTCCTCTTTGATCTTGCGGGCAACCTGGTTCAATTCCTGCAGGTCGATCTTGCCGGCCCAATACTGTTCACAGGCTTTCTTGAGCTGTCTTTGGCTACCGATACGCGGGTAACCGAGGTTTTGCGTTAGCATGTATTCGACTTTTTAAATGGTTTTTATCATTGTAAAAAGCTCCTGAAGTATTTCGGGATACTACGCGAAAAAAAATGTTGGGGAAGAAAAATGAGTATATGGCAATACACATCCATCTGACCTAAAGCTTCAATCGCGAAAGCATCGTCAATTCGGAAAAGGCAGGTATCTGACTTTACAGTTGCGCGACAGTTCGTGATTTGCACACGATTCCCTATTAATCTACAGCTAAGTAAAACCTTTCCGATTAGTGAAATATATAAAGAGCTTAACATATACCAACAACAGTATAATATTCCGCCCAAAAATACAAACGAAGAAAATACTACCTGCGAAAGCTACTTAATAAGTATATTTATCTTAGACTATCGCCTTTGGCC
>Ga0302325_10004413_pt1 | contig 32553 bp, 23 predicted proteins | sample Palsa_T0_2_FD_201948 | JGI IMG/M metagenome (GOLD analysis project Ga0302325, IMG submission 201948) | Peat permafrost microbial communities from Stordalen Mire near Abisko, Sweden - Palsa_T0_2 | ecosystem: Environmental > Terrestrial > Soil > Palsa > Peat permafrost | place: Sweden: Abisko... | reverse complement strand
CTTAGTGACAATCTTGCCCGAGGATGCGACGGTTGCCCAATCGTCGGCATAGATCTGATTGAGCTTGTCGATATCGCCAGCTACCATTGCATTCCCCATATCCTGTCCGAGTTGCCTGATAGCGTCGACATCGGTCGAATCACTCGCAGGGGCGCTCTTGCCATTGCCCATCGCCGCCGCCCCCCTGATGCTAGCGCTCGCCCACCATACGAAAGCTGAGAGCAACAATACTGCGGACCACTGCCCGAAAATGCTCTTTCTCATTTCGTTGCCTCCTTAGCGGTGACTGCCACTCCCGGCAGTATCCGAGAAGGGACCAACGCTGTCCATGACCTCCGAGGTCATGGGAGAATAGGTGCGAGCCGGATGGCTCCGTCGTTCATGCAACTCACTAGCTTTGCGGTGATCGGGCGGCCGTTAGCGCAGCGCGCGTGGCTTCATCGGCGGGGAAAAAGCTTTCGATGCGCATTTCCTGCAGAGCGACATCCTGCGCGGTTCCGAAGGTTGTAACCGTACCAAATAACCGCAGCGTGGAGTTGTTCCATCTGTAGTTGATGGTCAAAAACGGGGGAGGCGAATCGTCAAAATCGAGCACACGCCAGCGGCTGGGCACCGCCGGATAGCTGAGCAGCTCGTCGAGAAAACACTTCATCGTCTGGTCCGACGGGTTCGCGGCGGCTTCGCGATGCACCCGCTGAATGATGCGTGCAGCCACACTCTCCCAGTTTTCGATAAAAGGACGCAGCCCCTGAGGTTGGAATACAAGGCGGACTCCGTTGTGAGGCGTTCCGGAATCGCAGCCGGGGAAGAAAGCAAGAAAGCGCTTTGCGCCAGTATTCATCCTCAGTGTGTTCCAATATCGATCCACGACCAGTACGGGATACGGCTCAAGTTGCGCCATGAGAAGCTCCACGGCACGGCGCGCCGCCTCTGCCTCAGGCGTATCGAGGTGGGTCTGACGATAAACTGGTGCGTAGCCCGCCGCCAGGAACAGGTCATTGCGCTCGCGCAGCGGAACCTGAAGAGTCTCGGCCAGCCGAAGGACCATCTCCCGGCTCGGCTGTGCCCGGCCCGTCTCGATGCAACTGAGATGACGCGTTGACATCTCTGCATCGAGCGCAAGGTCCAGTTGGCTCAGGTGGCGAACAGCGCGCCAGCGACGTAGCAGGACGCCAAAACTCATACTAGGCATTGTAATGACGAACCGCAGACGCGCGGATGACGGTCCGGATTATAGGAAAAATTGTTCTCCCGAGGACCATAAGCGTGCTTTTCTTTGCGCCGCTCGGGCGTGCCGCGCTTTGCGTCGGTCGAGTTGAGGCTGTCAACACCGCGGCCTTGGCATGTTCAAGGTCGGGCAAGCGCAGGATGGACTCGTTCCGGTTGCGTCTAGTGCTGGAATTGGGCTTCTGCTTCATCGCCGTGCCTCCGTGCCAACGTGCCAACGATCAACGTTCAATGATCGAGGATCAACGATCAAGATCAATCATCGATGATCGATTAACGATGATCAGAGCCGTACCCCGACGGTTAGGCGAGAGTTGTCCGTGATACGGGAGCGGGCGGGGGAGACAAAGGGGGGTTGTGGGTTGTTCGCTTCTGAACAGCCCAGTTCGGAAACGAACATCGAGCAGCCCTTTTTGCCCGTGCTGATCAGGCCTTACTTCCTGCTTTTCAATGGATTGTAAGTTCCACCGTTCCGGCTTGAGAATTGCATTCTCTTCCTTCTTAGGCCATTGTGGCCAAAGTTTCTCGGCCTAGATTGAGTGCCCTCGGAAGGCATTATTATGACCGCGCTGCTTCAGGATGTCCGCTACGCCCTGCGCATGCTGCGCAATAACCCCGGTTTCACCTCTGTCGCGGTGCTCACCTTGGCGCTCGGCATCGGCGCCAACACCGCTATCTTCCAGTTGCTCGATTCCATCCGCCTGACCGCGCTTCCGCTTAAGAATCCGGACCAACTAGCCGAGGTGCGCATCATTCAGTCGCATGGCCGTACCGGCAATTTCTCGGCTCCGCACTCCAACCTAACCAACCCGCAGTGGGAGCAGATTCGCACTCGGCAACAGGCATTTTCGGGCATGTTTGCCTGGAGCGAGGATCGTTTCAACATCGCCCCGAGCGGCGAGACACACAACCTAGACGGCCTCTATGTGAGCGGAGATTTCTTCCGCGTGCTCGGCGTGCCGCCCCTATTAGGGCGACTTCTCACCACCGAAGACGATCAGCGCGGTTGCGGTTCGCCGGGCGTTGTTCTCGGCAACGCATTCTGGCAGCGAGAATACGGCGGGGACGCCTCGGCCATTGGACGCAAGATGACCATCGAGCATCACCCCTTCGAAATCATCGGCGTCACTCCCGCCAGCTTTTACGGCCTGGAAGTTGGCAAGCAATTTGACATTGCGGTTCCGCTTTGCGCGGACCCGCTAATTCGGGGCGAGTACGCGCGCCTGGATGTGCCTCACGAGTGGTGGCTGTCGGTTATGGGCCGCCTCAAGCCGGGCTGGTCCATCGAGCGGGCTTCGGCTCAGTTGGCCGCGGTATCTCCGCAAATATTCGAAGCAACCGTCATCACCAAGTTTGGCGCGGAAACCGAGAAACACTATCTCACGTATCACCTCGGCGTGCTCCCGGCGGGTACCGGGGTCTCGGACATGCGCAGAGATTATGAGACGCCACTGGACTTGCTGCTGGCCATCGCTGGGTTTGTGCTGTTGATCGCCTGCACCAACCTCGCCAGCCTGATGCTGGCACGAGCCAGTTCGCGCGAACGCGAAATCGCCATTCGCCTGGCTCTCGGAGCTTCACGTGGACGTCTAATCCGGCAACTGATGGCCGAATGCTTTCTGCTCGCGGCCACCGGCGCCGCGATCGGCCTTGTGCTTTCGAAATCAGTTGGCAAGTTTCTGGTTTCATTGATCAGCACGGGGCAGAATCGCGCGTTCGTGGATCTCACCCCCGATTACCGCGTGCTCGGCTTCACGTTGGGTCTCGCCATCTTGACCTGCTTCCTCTTCGGACTCGCTCCCGCCTTGCGCGCCACCCGCACCGGTTCGGCGGAAGCGCTGAAAGCCGGAGGCCGCGGCAACACTGCCGGCCGCGAACGCTTCGGTTTGCGCCGCGCGTTGGTGACCGTTCAGGTCGCGCTTTCGCTCGTGCTCCTCGTGGGCGCCCTTTTGTTTTCCCGCAGCTTGGGAAAGCTGCTGGGTGTCGACCCGGGCTTCAGGGCCAAAGGCATCCTCATCACGGATTTGGACCTCACTCAACTGAAGCTCAGTCCCGACCGCCGTCAACCGTTCAAGCGCAATCTGCTCGCACAGGTGCGCGCGATTCCGGGCGTGGACGCCGCCGCCGAGACCGAAATCGTTCCGCTGAGCGGCAACGTGTCCAACAACGATGTTTGGATGGACGGCCAGGATTCTAGCCAAAAGAAAACGGTGGATAAGAGTTGGGTGAGTCCCGGTTATTTTCAGGCTCTGGAAACTCCGTTTCTCGCCGGCCGCGACTTCGACGAGCGCGACACGGCGACTTCTCCGAAAGTGGCCATCGTCAATCAATCCTTTGCGCGCATCCTCGGCCACGGAGCCAATCCCGTCGGCATGAGCTTTCATTCGCCGGTAGGACCGAGTCATCCGGAATTCATCGTTCAGATCGTCGGATTGGTGCAGGACACCAAATATTACGATCTCCACGATAAAAACGTCCCCATTGCGTTCATCCCAGCTGCGCAGGCCGCGGACCCCAATGATTTCGACACTTTCATGATCCGCTTCCACACCCCACCGGGAGACACCATCTCCGCCGTGAAACGCCGGCTGGCCGAGGCCAATCCAGAAATCAATCTCACGTTCCACGTCTTCGAATCCGACATCCGCGACACCCTCGTGCGCGAGCGCCTCATGGCCACACTCTCCGGCTTCTTCGGCTTTCTTGCAGCGGTGCTTGCTGTCGTTGGCTTATACGGCGTGATGTCTTACATAGTGCAGCGGCGAACCAATGAAATCGGCATCCGCATGGCCCTCGGCGCCGGACGTCTGAGCATCTTAGGTATGATCCTGCTCGATGCCCTCTTGCTCTTGGCTGTCGGCACTGTCGTAGGACTTGGGCTCTCGGTCGCACTGGGGAAGGCAGCCAGTTCCTTGCTGTTCGAGGTGAAGCCTGCCGATCCACTCACGCTGGGGCTGGCGGCGGCTCTGTTGGCAGCAGTGGCTGCAGTCGCCAGTTACATACCGGCGCGGCGCGCCTCGAAAGTAGATCCCATGGTGGCGTTACGCTGGGAATAACCTTCGCCCCTCCGGCAACCATCCCATAACGTAACCGGATCCTGTTTTCGAAAAACTCGCGCGAACCATTCGCACTACGATCGACCAGGAATCGAGCCAGTCAGAAAGCGAAGCGCCCAAAACCAGACCCCTTTTGCGATGATTTTGACCTGAATTTGCGAGCTTACCACCGCTTGAGCACAGCGCTGCGCGTCGACGATGCCCCAACTGCCGAGTGTTCTCGCGTCGAGGGCGCAAACTACGGTCCAAGCGAGCGCAGGTAGTCTCGCACCTCTGCCTGCCCAAAGTATTCCGCGCCACCTTCGGCTGTTCCGTGGTAGAGGTCGTCTTTGACGAATCGATCAGCGCCACGTTCGACCAGAAGCTTCACCATCGGCATGTGTCCATACTGTGCAGCCATGTGGAGTGCAGTAACGCCTTGACCGTGCGTCAACCCACCGAAGGTACCCTTCTGGTTGACGTTGGCGCCGTGATCCAACAACCACGCGGCAGCCTCTGTGCGGTTGCATGCTGCCGCCCAAATCAGCGGAGTACCCCGATATGGGTCGGCATCCGGCCGCGCGCCGGCTCGCACCAGGCGCTCCAGCACCGTTACGCGGTTGCTCTTGCACGCCCACACGAGCGCTTCGTCCAGCACCTCCTGCGGATCTGTCGACGGCTGCCAATCCGGGAAACCGCTGTGCGGGCGATAGAAACCTCGGGCGGCGCAGGCTTCGGGTGTTAAGGCACGTTCGCCGCTAAAGCAACCCTCCACCAGCTTGGGGATGCCAAGCCCGACCGCTGCGCGAAGATTGCCTGGGGACACGGTGTGGCACCCCAGCAAATCGGCGACCTCGCGATGCCCCCAGAACAGCGCAGCGATCAAGGGAGTGCCGCCGGCGCCGTGCGCTTCGGCATCTAGATCCGCACCTTTCGCAAGCAAGATGCGGGCAACCTCCGGTTGGTTCGCGTATGCCGCTGCATGGAGCGGTGTCCAGCCGCGATCATTCGCGTCATTCACGTCGGAACCCGCTGCTAGCAGCGCCTCGATCGCAGCCACACCGTCTTTCCAGTCCGGCTTACCGGCGAAGCTGACAGCGAGATTCAGCAGTGTGTTGCCATTCGTTCCGCGCTCATTTCCCAAGCGGGGATTCGCGCGCAGCAAGGCCTCGAATCTGGCGACGTTACCCGACTGCAGTGCGCCGAAGGCGGCCATGAACGGTTCGGTAGCTGCCGCGTCCGTTCCGGATGCCAATCGATTTACCCGGGTCGTCAGCTCGTCCCAGGTCTCGAACCCGTGCTCCCGTGCGTAGACCAGCCGGGCATCTTCCTCGGTGAATGGAGCTTGTCGGATCTCCTCGTCCGTCCAATCCGCAAAACGCGGATGCCATTCACGAATCTGTTCCAACGCCGCCGGGCCGGCCGATTGGCGCGTTCGCAACAAACCATGAACCCGGTCGCTGATCCACGCCACGTCGGCGATGAACAAACGGGTGTGGCGGGAACGCGACCACGGCTCGGCGTAGACCTTCAACTTGGGCCAACTGGCAAACCCTTGCTCACGGGCGAGCACGAACTGGGCATCGTGCAGCGCCACCAGTTGACGGACGGCTGCATCGTCTACCCTGGTCCAGACGCTATGGTGGCGGCGTAGGCGAGAAATTGCGTCTTCGTTTCCGGCGCGAATCGCCCGCAAGAACTCGCGGGCCTGCTTCTTTTGCTGTTCGAGATTCAAGACTCCTCCTTCGTATGCCTGGTCCGCATGACAGGCGAAAGAGGATCAACTAAGAGGTGATGTCTCAATGAGGCAGGTGGGCGCGGCCCTTTCCGCGGACAGGACGCGTCCTGCAGGCGTCAGGACGAACTCTACCATAGGCGAAGCATCCTGCGCTGGCCGAACTCCTGTCTCGCTTCCCTCCGGGTTGGACAGCGAATACCTTGCGTCGAGGTTGCTATGGTCGCACAGCGCGCCCTTCAGTGTTTTGTGGCGCTGCTCGTGGCGCTCGACAACCGGATTCCTCTTGGAACACTCAATCACGTAAAAGGCGTCAGGGTGGTGTTCCCTGCCCGCAAACCTCTGGTCATCCCCTTGATCGATTTCACTCTGGTCGCAATCGGACTTGCTGCCACCGCCTTTGGGATCGAACGGCGTCATCTTCGGCTCGGCTTTTCCAACCCGCGGAAATGATCGTATTATTACGCGTGCTCTGGCCTTGGTGGGCGCGCGAGGATTCGCGATTGGGACAATCCCTTCGAGGACCGAACCGCGGCTATGTCGAGAAACGGAGGCAACTGCTCCGCCTTGTTGTTCTCCTTATACTCGCTCCCCTCTGCCGGCCGCAGGAAGCGGCGCAGAGCGTAAGCATCCGCGTGCGGGCCGATCAGTCCCAGGGTTCGCTTTCGCCAATCTGGAACTATTTCGGCTACGACGAGCCCAACTATACCTACGCTCAAAACGGCAAGAAACTGCTCGGCGAATTAGCGGCGGCCAATGCCTCGCCGGCCTACGTTCGAGTTCACAATCTGCTGACCACCGGCGACGGATCGGCTTCCCTAAAATGGGGATCTACCAACGTCTATACCGAAGACGCGTCCGGGCATCCGATTTATAGCTGGGTGATTCTGGATCAGATCTTCGACGCGTTTCAGGCAGCCGCGGTCAAGCCGCTGGTCGAGATTGGTTTCATGCCGCAGGCGCTTTCCACTCACCCGGAACCTTACCGCCACAACTTTCCCCACGACCGTGTCGGCGACATCTACACGGGATGGGCCTATCCGCCGAAGGATTACCAGAAGTGGTCCGAACTGGTTTTCCAATTCGTTCACCATCTGCGCAGCCGTTATAGCGATGCCGAAGTGAAGACCTGGCTGTGGGAAGTATGGAACGAACCCGATATCGGATATTGGAAGGCAACGCCCGAAGAGTATTTCAAACTTTATGACTTCACGGTCGAAGCGGTTCTGCGGGCGTTGCCTGCGGCCCGGATCGGAGGGCCCCACAGCACCGGACCCGCCCATTCGAAAGCGGCAGACTTTCTCCGGGCATTTCTCGAACATTGTGCGCGCCAGAAAAATTACGCGACCGGCAAAGTCGGATCGCGTCTGGACTTCATCAGCTTTCATCCCAAAGGATCGCCGAAATGGCAACTCGACCACGTGCAGATGGGGATCAGAGGTCAACTGGCCGCGATCGAGCAGGGGTTCCAGATCACGGCATCTTTTCCGCAGTGGCGGCATACGCCGATCATCCTGGGGGAGTCGGACCCGGAGGGTTGCGCCGCCTGTTCGGCCAAGGAAAATCCGCAGAATTTGTACCGCAACGGACCGCTGTACGCCGCCTACACCGTGGAGGTTCTCAATCACATTCTGGCATTGGCGCGCCGGGAACACATCAATTTCATGGGAGCGGTAACCTGGGCCTTTGAATTTGAAGATCAGCCTTACTTCGCCGGTTTTCGCGAACTGGCCACCAACGGCATCGACAAGCCCGTCCTCAACGCCTTTCGCATGTTGGGGTTGCTCGGCACTGAGCGCGTGGAGGTAACCAGCTCAGCGGCCCTGGCAACCGAGGACGTTGTGCGCAACGGCGTCGGGGCCGGGCCTGAGATCAATGCCATTGCCACTCGCAAGGATCGGGAGATCGAGATTCTGCTGTGGAACTACCATGACGACGATGTTAGTTTCCCCGCCGCGCCGATCGATTTGGTCGTCACGGGCTTGCCCACGGATCGAAAACGCGGACTGCTCGAGCATTTCCGTGTCGACTCCGACCATAGCAATGCGTTCACCGTATGGAAGGAGATGGGCTCTCCGCAAGCCCCATCCGGGAGCGAGTCCGCACGCCTGAACAGCGCCGGTCAATTGCAATTACTGAACTCGCCGGCATGGATCGCAATCGAGCAAAACAGGATCCAGTTGCAGTTCAACTTACCGCGGCAAGGTCTTTCCCTGGTGCGTCTGTCCTGGTAACCCGAGACTCGGCTAGCTGCTAGGCCTCCAGCTTCCATTCCTTGCCACGCGTCCTTCTTGACCGAGTCGCGCCAGGTCAGAGTTGCCCGTCGCTCGGGAGAAATCTCAGCTCCCGCGAACGACGGACTTCCAGCTAGGAGCCGACATTCCGCCCAGAGAAATGGGCCGTATACGCCCTATAATACGGAGACCTTATGCATTCGGTTGCTCGGGTCGCACTGCTCGCCCTTCAGTGTTTTGTCGTGCTGTTCGTGGCGCTCCACAATTGGATTCCTCTTGGACCGCTCAATAACGTAAAAGGCGTCAGGGTGGTGTTGCCTACCCGCAAACTTCTCGTCACCACCTTGGTCAATTTCACTCTGGTTGCGTTTGGACTTGCTGCCACCGCCTTTTACTTTGACAGAGTCTTCCCGACCTGGGTCTTTCGGTGGTTGTGGATCACCTACGGACTTGCGTGCTACGGTTCATTAGCGGCCTGGTGGGTACCGTACCTCCTTCGCCCGGATCCACAGCGAGCCGCTCGGTACCGAACCATGTACGCAGGGACACATGCCTTTCTGCCGGAGCGCAACGGCATCCGGCCGAATACTCTGCATGTGCTGTTTGACATTGTGACCGTCGCCATACTGATTGACTTGGCCGTGCTGACGGCATAGCCGGCTGACCAAGCTTTCTCGGAGTTGAAGGCGACCATCGAATGTGTCTTGGAGGGAAGGTACTAATACTAATAAGGCTGCACAGGATCAAGCGAGGTTTGCGGTCAGGCGCGCGATCGCACCTTCCCTTGGTTTTCGAGGATTCGCATCAGCGCTCGCTTTCCCGGCTCGCGATCTCCTGTGACCAAGAACGCCATCACCGCTCCCTGGAACGCCTGCAGCAGTTCTTCGACGGTCAGACGGTCGGGCATATACCTCATGAGGAGCTCGATCCACAGCCTTTGCTGCTCCGCATAAAACAGCTTCGCGCGTTTTGAACCCGACCAGGCGCGCCTGGACAGATCCATCACTAGCAAGAGCACGCCTCTTGATTGCGGAGCAGTGGTGCGCTCCCAGAGAGCACTTACAACTGCCTCGACCGTCACTCCCGGTGGAAATGCGTCGGGAACAAGTTGCGCGCGTAGCCGGTTTTCGAGGCGCGCAATCGCTTCCTTCTCGATGTTCTCTCGCCCGCCGAAATAATGAACCAGCATGCGCTTGCTCGTCCCCGCTTTGCGGGCCAATTGGTCCAGACTCAAGTCGAGGGTACCCGCTTCGACAAATGCCGCCAGGCACCGATCGAGGAGCAGCTCTAAATCCGGCTTTTTGCGACGGCGCATCTTGTGTCCTGATGTACCATGTGGTACATTTAGTGAACCATGCGGTACATAGCAGCACCGCGCGGTTCATCTTAGCACCTGAGGAGCTCGTATGAAGATCCAGGAATGCGTTTGTCTGCTTACGCTCGGCCTCATCCTCTGGATTTTGGGGACCATCTACTACGCGTATGCTGGTCGGGGCGTTTTAGAGACGACCGCGTCACGATACTGGGTGAGCTTTGCAATATCTCCCGTCCTCTGCTCGGCGTTCTGTATCCTTATTCTTCGCTGGCGTCACGTCGCCCCCGCCAACTGGGCCGTCGCCATGCTCCTTCTCGCCATACCCGGAATGGTCGGAGAGGCGGTCGTGCTCTCGAACCTGGGAACGTTCATGCCGAGAATTCAGGAAGCATCGGGCGGCCGCTACGGCGCTTTTCTGTTTGCGACCTACGCCGTCGTTCTCGGCATCGCCGAATTCGCCACGCTTCTCTCCGCACGTTAGTTCGTTAGCAGAGAGCAGAGGGTCAGCCACGCGAAGCCGGCGGCAGAAAATGAGCTCGTGGCGTTCGGTTTCACGTTCGCCAGCATTCCGGAAGCTCTTTACCCGACCCGCAACCTTGCGGAGTGCTGTTAAATCCCAGCTCTGGCCACATGCGACCAAGCCCGTTTTGCAGGAGTTCGAATCGTCTCGGAATGTCCGTTTTCGTCGTCGGTGGTTCGCTTGGCGGTTGGTTGCATAGCCTTGCATTGATATGCTGGTGCGGGAGTTCTTATGGATATTTACTGCGTCGTGACCGGGCAGAACGAATCCGGCAAGTCGGTCATCATGCGCGACACGCCCATCAAGCCTGTGTGCCCTGCTCTTCTTCCGGGCTACGAGTTTCATCGCCTATGGGGAAGTGATTCCATCCCGGAACTTCCGTCGGACGGAACTGCACCACCGCAGTTCCGCTATTTCCCCCCCAAGACTGGTTTTCGCTTCGGGTTCTTCACGATACCGCCGGATACGACGACCAGGGTTGATCCGATCGGCAGAGCGTCTGCTCTCGAAGAGATTCAGCAAGAATTACCGGGGCTGATCGACGTCTTGGAACCGGATCATCCGGGCATGCACACGACCGACACGGTGGATTTCGACGTCATTATTTCTGGTGAGGTGTATCTCGAATTGGATGACGGAGCTGAGGTTCTTCTCAAGGCGGGGGACTGCGTGATTCAGAACGGAACTCGCCACGGCTGGCACAACCGATCCTCGGAGAAGTGCGTGATCTCGGTCGCGCTCGTCGGCGCGGAGCGCAAACCGTAGTCCATCCCCAACCACCCGACTCGTGCTTCGCGCGTGGGTTTTAGAGCTCTCCCGCATTTTGGCAACCCCGTTTCGGGTGCGTCGAGCATTGTCCACACCGCGGGACCGAGGGTTGGGGAGGCGATATAGACTAGCCCGATGAACTCACCTAGTCCGATCGGAGTTCCCTCCGCGCAACCCGCGCTGGCCGCTTCCAGCAAGCGTCTGGTGCCGTGGCTGATCGCGGTTGCGTTTTTTATGGAGTCGCTGGACACCACGATTCTCAATACCGCGGTGCCGACGATCGCGGCCGCTCTCCGCGTCGCTCCGCTCAGCATGAAGTCGGTGCTCGCCAGCTACACTCTCAGCCTGGCGGTGTTCATTCCGATCAGCGGCTGGATGGCGGACCGGTTTGGAACGCGTCGCGTGTTCGCCTCCGCCATCGGCATCTTTACCCTGGGGTCATTGCTCTGCGGCATTTCGAGCGACCTCCATGTGCTGGTCGCCTGCCGCATCCTACAGGGCTGCGGCGGATCCATGATGGTGCCCGTCGGCCGGCTCACCCTGGTGCGGGCGTTCGCTAAGTCCGAACTGGTCCGCGCCATGAGCTTCGTCGCCATCCCCGGTTTGATTGGTCCCATGCTCGGACCGATCGCCGGCGGCCTGATCGTCGGATACCTTCACTGGAGACTTATTTTCTTCGTAAATGTTCCGATTGGCCTCGTCGGTTTGTGGATGGTTTATCTGCACTTGCCGGACTACCGCGAACCCACCCACCCTCTCGATGTCGCCGGGCTGATACTTTTCGGTTCTGGTGTCGCGCTGCTTTCCTACGTGCTCGAGGTGTTTGGCGAGCACACACTGAGCGTACGCGAAATTCTGGGTCTTCTCGCGCTTTCCATTCTCTTGCTCGCGGGCTACGCATTTCACGCCACGAAAACCGCCTATCCGATGCTGAATCTTGTCCTGTTTCGGCTGCGCACGTTTCGCGCGGCAGTGGACGGCAGCTTCCTGACTCGCCTGGGCATCGGTGGCATCCCGTTTCTGTTTCCGCTCTTATATCAGGTCGGCCTCGGGTTCACACCGATTCAATCCGGCCTGCTCATGATGCCACAGGCGATTGCAGCCATGAGTCTCAAGGTCACGATGCCGCGGATTCTGGCGCGCTTTGGATATCGCGCCGTGCTGGTTTCGAACACACTGATCATCGGCCTGTTTATCATGCTTTTCGCTACCATCGGGAAGGGTACGCCGGTGTGGCTGGTCGTGGCAGAGGTGTTCAGCTACGGGTTCTTCACGTCGCTGCAGTATACGAGCATGAACACTCTTGTCTATGCCGAGGTGTCGGAAGAAGAGGAGAGCAGCGCGAGCTCCATTGCGAGCACGGTGCAGCAGATGGCTGTCAGTTTCGGCGTCGCTGCGGCGTCGCTGGTGACGGTCTTCTTTATTCCCGAGCACTATCGGTCGAATCCCGCGCAATTCATTCACGGCATCCATCGGGCGTTCTTTGTGCTGGGCGGGATGACCCTGCTCTCCACGATCGTGTTCCACGAATTGAAAAGAGGAGACGGGGATGCGGTGAGCCAGCGAAGGAATTTACACGCCGGATAGCTGTGTGAAACGTTCGAACAACCAACTCCGCTCTCGACCGAGCGCAATGGATCCGAGGATCAGACACTTCGACTCAGGAACCGATCGTTCGGGGCAGGAGTTCGGATCAGTCTGGTCAGTTCGGGCCGGTCGCGATCAACCCGTGTTTGGGGGTGGAGAAAGTCTGCACCACGAAGAAGAGGACCACGCCCAGGCTTTCCTGTTTCGTTGAAGCATTCCTTCTTGGCTGGCTCGGGAGCTCGATTTCTCCCCTGTTCGATTCCCGAAGTCTGCTCACTATTGCTCACCGCGGTCTTACCTTCTGACCTGCATTCGGCACTGACCGCCTGTAACTATGACCCTTTTTCAAGCGGGAGTACCGTCAAACTGGGAGAAGACGCTTGTGCGGCGCAAGCCATTTCCGACGTTTTCATCATGATCATCGCATTTGCACTCTTGGTGTCCGCCGATCCAGTCATCATCGAGCAGTTCAGCCATGCCTTAAAAGAATTGTCGATTTCGCCCGATGTCTGTCGGGAAGCGCCAGCTTCGATCCGCCTGTTAACCGACCGGAAGTTCGATGCCGTTCTCATTGATCTTCAGCTCAGGGAAGCGTCCGGAGCGATTCTGGACTCAGTTCGTCTTTCTCCATTAAACCGGACGGCGGTGACGTTTGCCATCAGCAGCGAGGATGCGGCAGCTACATCAGCCATCCGCAAGAGATCTGGTTTTGTTTTCGAGAGACCCCTTTCGGTGCAGTCCATCCGACGCACACTGAGGTCTGCGTACGGACTGATCCTGCGAGAACGGCGGCGCTATTTCCGTTCTGCGGTGGCAATTTCGGTCACCATCCAGAGACAAGGCATGCCCGAGGTTCGCTGCTCGAGCGTGAACATCAGTGAAGGAGGCATGGCCGTGAGTACGTCGGTCCCGCTCGGTGCCGGAGAAGAAGTGCAGGTTCAATTCACTTTGCCGGATCACAAAGTACCGTTGGTGGCACAATCGAGAATCTGCTGGTGGAAAACGGGCCGTCTCGGTGTTCGCTTTGTGTCTCTTTCGGACGAGGACAAATCTACGCTCCAGGACTGGCTGTCCCGAAAGCTGGAAGCCTTGCTTCCGGAATTTGTCACCTGGAACTTCCGTAAGACAGACGCGTAATCCCCACCAACCTCGGCGGATCAAGAGCAGGAGCAGGACGCGTCGGAGACACGATCTTATTTCCCCGCATCGGTCTCCGGCCTGTCGTTGACCGAATGTAAGAAGTTCAGGGGAGCCACCAGGGAATAAAATTGGGAGAGAAGATTCGGGAGTTTGTAGCCCGCGCCCCTTCGTGGTGAGTTCGCTTTTAGTGTGCGCAGTCGGGATCGTTGTGCATGGCGTTTCGTCGTCGCTGCTTGTGTTTTGGTCTGGATCCGGGCATATCCGGAGCTGGTTTGCTACGGAGCTGGTTTGCTTACCGACCTGCTTTGCTTGCCGACAGCGATCGAACTTCCTTCGCGTTCGATTTGGTTTCGATCGGCACGCGGCTGTGCCCCTCGACCTAAAACGGTTCTCACGCTGGGCGCGCGCGCCTAGCACAATCCTTTCGTAACTCTTTCTACGTTCCTTTGGACGCTAGAATTCATAGATGTTGCGGGAGAATAGTTGTACGACATGAATCAGCAAGCATTCCAGCAGGTGAGCGCGAACAGCCCCGAAGCGATTCCGGTCCAGATGCGCCGGATCGAAGGCCGGGAATGGTGGTTGTGGGGATTCGCCGTTGCGGTAACCATGGCGTTGACCCTGGGGATCATTTCGTTCACCTTCCCTTGGTTCAATCGGGAGACCGATGTTGCCTACTGGTTTGATCTCAAGGAATGGGTACGCGGCCTGGCGGCGCTGGTATTACTGTTCGACATTTACGCGATCTATCAGCACCTGCAACTTCATCGCATTCGACGCCAACTGGCGGAGCGCGATCAGCTTTTTCAGCTGATCAGTGAAAATGCCGACGATATGATCGCGCTGGTCGATGGCGATGGCCGCCGGCTCTACAACAGTCCCGCATATCAAAAAGTTCTCGGGTATTCCCCGGAAGATTTGAAAAGCACTTCCTCGATCGAGCACATTCATCCCGATGATCGTCTCCGAGTATTGCAAGCCGCAGAAAAGGCGCGCCTGAGCGGCCAGGCAGAACGGATGGAATACCGGGTGCTCCACAAAAACGGGACCTGGCGCACCCTGGAATCGACCGCGAGCCCGATTCGAAATGCAAAGGGCCAGACCGACAAACTGGTCATCGTGAACCGTGACATCACCGATCGGAAACGGGCCGAAGAGCTGCTGGCCCACAATGCGTTTCACGACGGGCTCACCAACCTGGCCAACCGCGCTTTGTTCATGGACCGGTTGCAGCACGCTCTGACGCTCTCCAAACGGCACCCGAACTACAAATTCGCGGTTCTGCTCATCGATATCGACGAATTCAAAATCGTCAATGACAGCATGGGACACTCCGCCGGGGACGAACTGCTGATTCAACTCGCGGAAAGATTGAAGGGCTCGGTGCGGCAAGCCGATACGGTCGCGCGTCCCCGCGCGAGCGGCGTACCCGAACGGCCCTCGAACGACGACACCTTAGCCAGACTCGGTGGCGATGAATTCACCATACTGCTCGACGACATCCGAGACCCGATTGAGGCGGTTCGAGTTGCGGAACGCGTGCAAGCGGAACTGACCAGCCCTTTTGTCGTCAACCGACAGGAAATCGTAATCTCAGCGAGCATCGGCATCGCCGCCAGCAGCAGCCCCCAAACCGAGGCAGAGGAATTGCTACGCGACGCGGATCTCGCCATGTATCGCGCCAAACGGGCCGGCAAAGCCCGCTGCGAGGTATCGGATCCCGCCATGCATGCGAGCGCAGTGCGGCGGTTGAGCTTGGAGACGGATTTGCGCAGGGCTCTCGACCGGGGAGAATTCCGCGTTTATTACCAACCTATTATGTCCCTGCAAACCGGCAAGATCGTGGGCTTCGAGGCCCTGACCCGGTGGCAACGTCCGGAGGGCATCGTTTCACCGATCGATTTCATCGCGGTGGCAGAGGAAACCGGGCTCATTATCCCCATGAACCGGCAGCTGTTGCACGAAGCTTGCCAACAGCTCCGATCTTGGCAGACTGAATTTCCTTCAACCCCGCCCCTCACCCTGAGCGTAAACATCACCTCACGGGAGTTCGCGCTGCCCGATCTACCCAACGACATCCGCAAATCCATTGTGCAGACCGGTGTTGATCCCAGTTGTGTGCAACTCGAAATCATCGAGACGATCGCCATGGGAGATGCGGAAAAATCCGGTCAAGTGCTGGAGCGGTTGAAGGCACTCGGTGTGCGCTTGAGCATCGATGACTTTGGCACAGGTTATTCCTCCCTCAGCCGCTTGCGCCGGATTCCGGTTGATACTTTGAAAATTGACCGGACCTTTATTTCAAACATGGACCGCGACCGGGAAAACCGTGCGATCGTGCGGACCATCATTATCCTGGCCCACAATCTCGGCCTGAAGGTGGTCGCCGAAGGCACGGAGACCGAGGAGCAGGTAAATTTGCTCAAGCACCTCGATTGCGAAATGGCGCAAGGATATTTTTACTCCCGGCCCGGCCCCGCCGAGGCGATGTTGAAGCTGTTGGCGAGCAACCGCAGCGCCCGTGCCACATCCGTCGGTGGTTAGAATCCAATTAGAAACAGGCAGTCCTCTTTTCGAGGTTTGAATGCCGGTCTCCTGGCCGGTTGATTTCGGAATCTGAACCTCGGGCTGCGGCCCACAGTCACGCCGGCGTTTTCACCGATCGAGCAACCACTTCAAAAAGTCGTCGGTACTCGCGGATCCTGAGCTGCGAGGTGGGCGTTGATCCTTCGATCGGCAACCACTCGCGCGTCGGAGGTCCGTCTGAGTCGGATCGGGTCATAATCGATTTCGCCGACAAACTAGCCCACTCGGACCATGGCATACGCTGCTTTTCGGAACGATATGAATCCGAACGAAGTGCCGCGGCGAACATTTCGAAGGCGCTCGAAAACCCGTACCGGAACCTGACTCAACCCATCAGAAAGCAATCCGCAAACTGCCCTGCAATAGTATGATTCCGGCTACGGCCGTGAGCCCTTGGCCCGGGGGCCACTGGAATCTGCCCGAGGGACCGACCCGCGCCATCGTGATCGGGCGATCGAGGCCGGCGCGAAATGCACAGCGAAATGAATCAAGCTCAAGGGATACTGTTCTTTACGGGGCCATCATTTAGGCCATCGGATCGAGAGAGTAAGGCAAGCTGCATGCTGTTGTTGAGGAGATGAAACCATGGCCGCTGCTCCGACCACAAATGCAACTCCCGCGGCGCCCGCCGAACATGCCGCGACCCCGCAAACCGGGCCGCGCTGGCCCTGGCTGAAATTCCTCACGCCCGTGCTCGTGCTGCTGCTCGCCGCAGCCGTCATCCTCACCATTACGCGTGACTGGAACGCCTGGGAAGGCGGCCGGCTGGAGCAAGTCACCGACGACGCGATCGTTCGCGGCGACCTCACGCCGCTGAGCACCAAAGTCGCAGGCATCGTCCGCGACGTAAAAGTTAGGGATTATCAAAAAGTTCGCGCGGGCGAATTGCTCGTCGAACTCCAGGATGACGACTACCAAGCCCAGCTCGCCCAGGCTAAGGCCGCAGTCGACGCCGCGAAGGCCGCGATCGAAAATAATCGTAAGCAGCGTGAACTGCAGGACACCCGGATCGAGAAAGCGCTCGCCGGGATCGACCAGGCTAAGTCACAGATCGCGGCTGCCGAAGCGGGGATCAACGCCGTGCACGCCGATGTGGTCCGCAGCAGCGCCGAACGCACGCGTCAGGAAGCGCTGCTCGCCACTCACGCCGCGACCCAACAAAAAGTGGAGACTGCCGTAGCCGATGAGCAGCGCTTTGCCGCGCAAGCCGCCAGTCGCGAAGCCGATCTTGCCGAAGCCAAAACCGGCCTGCGCAGCAACGAGATCGGGGTGGAAGCCGAACGCCGCAGCAAAGAAGTGCTGGAGTCGCAGGAGCAACAACTGCTAGCCGATCTCCACGCCAAAGAAGCCGCGCTCACCGTTGCCCAGGTGAATTTGGGTTACACCGAGATTCACGCCCCTGCTGACGGGACGGTCGGCGAACGCCAGGTGCGCCCGGGACAACTGGTCTCACCGGGGACCCAGGTCCTGACCTTTGTAGCGGAAACCAAATGGGTGCAAGCCAACTATCGCGAGACGCAACTGACGCATATGAAAGCAGGCGATCCAGCCGAGATCCGCATCGATGAATATCCCGATCGAGTGATGCGCGGAAAAGTGTTGGAAATTGCACCCGCGAGCGGTTCGCAATTCGCACTGCTGCCGCCGGACAATGCCACCGGCAACTACACCAAAGTCGTGCAGCGCATCCCGGTGAAGATCGTACTCGACGATCTGACGCAAGCCGCGCAATTGCGCCCCGGACTCTCGGTGACCGCCACGGTAAGGACGTCGCACTAACGGAAACGCGAAAATGTCCACGCAAATCGCAGTGCTGCACCCGCCTTCAAAAACCCAAATCGCCAAAGCGATTTCAGCAGGCCTGCCATCTGAACTTTCGCAAAGCCCGCTGCTCGGAATCCTTGGCGTGGTCATGGGTGCGGGAATCGTCACCCTGACTGGTCGCATGCTGACGCTCGGAACCGCCGACCTAAAAGGCAGCCTGGGCATTGGCGCCGACGACGGCGCCTGGATCGGCAGCGCCTACAACGTCGCGTTGATGTTCATCGGGCCGTTCACTGTTTATCTTGGGGGATTGTTAGGCGCTCGCAAAGTTCTGTTGCTGGCCGCGACTTCGTTTACCGTGCTCTGCGCATTTCTGCCGTTGATCCACAACTATAGCCTGCTACTCACCGCGCTCGTTCTAGCGGGACTGACCTCCGGAGCCTTCTATCCGCTGACGTTAACCTTCGCGTTAAGAAATATTCCGCCGCGCTTCCTTCCCTTCACCCTCGCGCTCTACGCCACCGCAGTCGATGGCGCCGTGAACATCGCTCCATCACTTTACGGCTGGTATCGCGACCAATTCTCCTACCACTGGATGTTCTGGGGCTCCGCCGTGCTCACGCCCATCATGGCCCTCTGCATTTACTACGGCGTTCCCGCGCCGCCGCCGAGAAAATCCGCTGCCTCTCCGCCGAGCTTCGCGGGTTTTCTTTACGCTAGCGCCGGCTTCGCGCTGCTTTTTGCCGCGCTCGATCAGGGCCAACGCCTCGACTGGTGGCACTCTGGCCTCATCACCGCGCTTTGCTCGGGCGCAGCGGTTTTCTTGCTCGCGTCGCTCATCCGCCGTCTCCGCAGCCCCAATCCCCTGGTCGACCTTCCCTACCTGCGCCAATGGAACACCGTTGTTCTCGGCTTCGACCTGATACTGTTCCGCTTTGTCCTGCTATCGACCGTCATCCTGATCCCACAATCGCTGGCCGTGCATGGATTCGAGGCCGATCAAATCGCCCCGGCGGTATTTTGGTCCGCGGCCCCGCAACTCATGATTGCGGTGATCGCCGCCCTGCTGCTGCTTTACGGACTGGATTCCCGTTGGCTCATGGCCGCCGGCTTTACTTGCATTGCCGCAGCCTCGCTGCTCAACGCACACTACACAAGCGCGTGGTCCGCGGCAGACTTCTATCGCTCCGAACTGCTGATGGGAGTCGGCCAATCTTTCGCCTTCATCGGACTGGTCTCGACCATCGTCCTGCAAGCGATTTTCACCGGCGGACTTTCCAAGCCGCAAGCCGCCCTCACCTTCTCCGCCTTCTTCCACGTGGTGCGCTTGCTCGGCGGCCAATTGGGCGTCGCCTTCATGACGCACTTCCTCGCCATTCGCGAGCAACTGCACTCCAATTTGCTTGGATTCCACGTGCAGCAGGGCAACTGGACGAGCGAGGCTGCCATCCGGCAAATGACAGCTGGACTCGCGGGCCAATCCTCCGGACTGGCTGCCGCCACCGGCCGGGCCGTCGGATTGATCAGCGCCCGCGTTCGCCTGCAGGCCTACACCCTCACCTTTATCGACGGCTTTCACTTGATCGCCTGGGCCTGCGTCGCCGCCCTTTTGCTGGTCGCATTGCTAAAGAAATCTCCGCTGCATTATGGCGAACTCGGCTTCCCCGAGGAACCCACTCCAAGGACAAACTCATGAACAAGCTCACGTGCGCGCGCCTGGCGCTCCTGTGCCTTTGGTTGCCGCAAACCCATGCCGCAACCGCCATCGCCCAAGAAACCCCCGTGCAAGAAGCGAAATCGCCAGCCCCGCGCCATCTCTCGCTCGACGATGCGGTGCAGATGGCGCTGAAACACAATCACGTCGTGCGCATCAGCCAATTTAAAGTCGAAGAAAAACAACACACCAAAGATCTGGCGCGCAGCGCCTACTTCCCCGTCCTGCGCAATGACAGCAATCTCGCCTACGTCACGGATACGCAATTTATCGGGATTCCTGCCGGCAGCCTGGGGATCGTCGGCGGCACCCCCATCCCCGGCAGCACGGCGATCCTCAACCAGGGCGGTAGGGCGCTCGTCACCAGCGGCACCGGGTTAACGCAACCGCTCTCTGAGCTCTGGAAAATCAGACCCGCCAACGACGTGGCCGCCGCCGACCTGAGCGCCACGCGCGATCAGGCCCACCAAACCGAAAACGCGGTGGCGCTGAAAGTTCACCAGCTCTACTACCTCATCCTGGTCGCACAAGCGCATCGCGAAGCCGCGCAAGCCAAGGTTCAAGCCAGCGAATCTCTCGAAAAAGAGCGCGTCGAACAAGTAAAATATGGCAGCACCCTCGAAGAAGAGGGGATCGAAAGCCGCGCGCAATTTCTCGAAGACCAACAGGAACTTTTAACCACGGATCTCGAACTTTCCGACCTGACCATGCAGCTGGACGATGCCATTGGCCTGCCGCTTACCACCCCGCTCACTCTCGATGCGAACGTCAAACCGGTGAGCGCGACCTGCGACCGCGAACAATGTCTCCGCGTCGCCCTCGAATCGCATCCCGAAATCGCCGAAGCCCGCGCTGAAGTTGAAAAAGCCGACGCCGCCATCCGCCTGGCCAAACGCCAATACATCCCTGACGTCGAAGCCTTCGCCCGCTACAGCTACCAGGACCAGGTCCCCTTCGTGGCCAGAAATTTCGGCACCTTCGGCCTCCACTTCGGCTACGACCTGTTCGACGGCGGGCGACGGAACGCCGCCATCGCGGAACACCGATCGCAATTGGCCGAAGCCAAAGAAAACCTGGCCCGCATCAGCGAAGAAGTAGGACTTCGCGTGCAGACCGCCTGGAACAGACTCGAACGCACCCGGCAAATGGTCGAAGTCTCGCAAGAGCTATTGACGCTGCGCGTCGAATCCCGCCGCGTCATCACCGAGCAAATGGAAAAAGGCGCGGCCCTGCGATCGCAATCTGACGCCGCCCGCGCCCACGAACTGGACGCGAAGACATTGCTCCTGCATGCGCAACTCGACTACATCCAGGCGCGCGACGAAATGACCGAAGCCATCGGCCAAACCCCGGACTAAGGGTGCCGAATGGGTTGCATGAAGTGGTGCGTAGCCGAGAGAAACGAGACCCTATGAGAGTCGTTGTTGTCGGAGGAGGATTTGCCGCGGTCAAGTTCGCGGAAACGTTGCGCAAGAAAATGCGCGTTTCCGAATGTGAGATTCTCCTGTTCAGCCGCGAGAATCACATGGTGTTTCACCCGCTGCTCGCGGATGTGGCCGGGGCATCCATCAATGCCGACGCCGCTGCCGCGCCGCTGCGCCAAATGCTGCCGGGAGTCGAGTGCCGCACGGAACGAGTGCAGCGCATCCTGCTCGAGTCCTCTCAAATCGAGTACGACGATGGTAGCGGGGTGCCGGTGGGTATGAAATATGACCACGTGGTGGTGGCCTGCGGCGCGGAAAGCAATCTGGGGATTATTCCCGGCATGAGCGAACACGCGTTTGCGTTTAAAGTGATGCGCGATGCCATCGAACTACGCCAGCACGTGGTGCGGCAAATGGAACTGGCCGAAGCCTCGAGCGATCCGGAGCGCCGGCGCTGCCTGCTCAGTTTCATCGTGGTGGGAGCGGGATTCAGCGGCGTCGAAGTGGCTGGGGAAGTCAACGAACTGGTGCGCAGCAGCACCCGGTTTTATCGCAACTTCCGCAAGGAAGACGTGCTCGTGACGGTGGTGCATTCGCAGGACCAGATTCTGCCCGAAGTGGCCCCCAGCCTGCGCGAATTCGCCCGAAAGAAAATGGAGAAAAACGGCGTCACCATGCTTTTGAATACGCGCGCGGTCGCGGCCACCCAGGAAGGCATCGAGCTAAAAGATGGCAAGATGCTGCGCGGTTCGACGATCGTGTGCACGATTGGAACGGCGATTTCTCCTCTGGTGCAACAGCTCGATGTGCCCAAGGAAAAGGGACGCATCCGCACCACTCCGGAAATGCGCATCGAAGGCCAGACTCACGCCTGGGCCATTGGCGACTGCGCCTACATTATCAACGCGTTTGACGGCAAGCCTTCGCCGACGACCGGACAATTCGCCGAACGAGAGGGCCGGCAAGCAGCGTTGAATCTGATCCGCTCGGTGAAGGGCGAAGCCACACTTCCATTCCGGTTCAAAGCCCTGGGACAACTCTGCTCGATCGGCGGATATCAGGCGGTTGCGGAAATGTTTGGCATGCGCATTTCCGGTTTCCTCGCCTGGCTCATGTGGCGGGGCGTTTATCTTTTGAAGCTGCCCACGTGGTCTCGCAGATTCAAAGTGGCGCTCGATTGGGGATGGGATGTGCTTTTTCCTCGCGACCTGGGTTTTCTGAATACCGACACGGCACAAAATGTGACCCACGCGTACTTTCGTCCGGGTGATTTTATTCACCGCCAGGGGGAGTTGGCGCGCACGTTCAGCATCATCGAAGAGGGCGAGGTGGAGGCGCTGAAAGCGACGGAGCAAAACGCGGAACCTCAAATCGTCGCCGTTCTCAGCAAGGGAGACTCCTTCGGCGAAGCAATGCTCGTCGGCAATCGACAACACGAAACCAGCGTTCGCGCAAGAACCGCGGTGCGCCTGACGCAGATTGGCAGCGAACTGTTCTCGCAACTGGCCGAAGCATCGGCGCCACTCCGCGAACTCCTTTCCAGCGCGTTGACGCGCCGGTCCGGCGATTTTTGGCGGCGCCTGCCCCTGGCCAAATCGCTGCTGGCCGACGAACCGCTCGAATCTTTCCTTGATCCTCTCCCTGCAAAACTCCTGAGCAAAGAAATAACGCTTGCCGAGGCGGTGGTTGCACTGAACGAAAGCGTCAGCGGCGAACTGCTGATCCTCGACGAGAAACAGCAACTGTGGGGCACGCTCGACCGCAACGATCTCTACGGCATCATCGCGCGCATTGCGGTCATACCTGCGGAAACGCGCGGCGACGCCACGCGGCTTAAGTTAAGCGAACTACTGGTTGCGAATCCGCTCTACGTTTCGCTCGACGATTCGATCCTGGTAGCGACGACTACGATGCTCGATCACAGCGCCCCGTGGCTGCCGGTGGTGCAGTCGAAGGGCGATCTCCGGCCCGTCGGCTGCCTGCGCGGAGAAAAGATCGGCAGCGCCATGATTCAGAAGCTTGGCGAAGTGAAATCGACACCGCCCTACGCCGCCTGAATTGGGTGGGTGCCAACCTCAAGGTGTTCACTGCCCCGGCGCCCGCCCCGCCGCATCCGGTCCGAACGTTCTTCCGGAATGTGTGCCCAAACGGGTTCGATTATCAAAGACGCCAGGCGGGAGTTCCGCCGGAAGTAAAACCAGTCCCCCATTGGACAGTCACGCCGGGGGCAGGCGCCCGACAAACGGGCCTGGCCCGGCATGAGCTTCCGCACGTCCCTGCTTGACCTACAATCCGAGCCGAACGTCCTGTGTTTGGCGGCTCTTGCCCCTGAGTCTTCCGGGGTGATCTCCGGGACGCCCAGACGGTTGCGTAGACGGTCGGTTGTCCTTGCGGGTTAACCAAGAAGTAATACAGCGAACACTGTAAAGGCACCGTATTTGGGTTCGTTGGATAATACCCAGCTACTCATGCGATTGCATGAAACCTAAGCAGGCGGAAGACTTAGAAATGAGCGCGATCCATTTTTTGATTGCCGATGATCATGATCTGTTCCGGCGCACGGCGCGATCTTTCATTGAATCGCACCCCAATTGGCGGGTCTGCGGCGAGGCCGGAGATGGGATCGAAGCGGTTGAGAAGGCCAAGCGACTGCGTCCTCAGGTGATCCTGATGGACATCAACATGCCTCGCATGGACGGTTTGGAGGCGACACGAATTATTCGCCGGGACCTTCCCGATTGCAAGGTGATCATTGTCACCCAGAATCATGAAACAATCGCCCGACGGCAAGCGGCCGCGGTCGATGCGAGAGGCTCGGTGACGAAGTCGGAATTTACCCAGGAGTTGCCGACCACCATCAAAAGGCTATTCGAGAGCCCGGTCCCAGAAACCGTCGAAGGCACTCGGGCAGAAACCTCCCTCACGCCGGCGTGGATGCGCGGCGGAGGGGCGCTCGGCCGGTTGGTTCGTGAATTCGATTGGACCAAGACCCCGCTCGGCGCCATCGAACAATGGCCACAGAGCCTGAAAACGGTGGTTCGCACCCTGCTCACCTCACGCTTTGCCATGTGGATGAGCTGGGGACCAGAACTCACCTTTCTCTACAACGACGACTACGCGCGGATGACCCTTGGCAAGAAACACCCTTGGGCACTGGGAAAGCCGTCTCGCGAGGTGTGGAAGGAAATCTGGGACGACATTGGTCCTCGGATTCACCGCGTCCTAGAGACCGGTCAGGCGACCTGGGATGAAGCGTTGCTTTTGTTTCTGGAGCGGAGCGGATATCGCGAGGAGACGTATCACACTTTCTCCTACAGCCCCTTGTCTGGAGACGACGGTACGGTTGCCGGACATCTGTGCGTGGTAACCGAAGAAACCGACCGCGTAATCGGCGAGCGCCGGCTCAAGACACTGCGCTCGCTGGCGGTCGAGTTGAGCAAGTCGATCACCGAGGAGGACGTGGTCTCTTGCATCGCTCGCTGTCTCGGCGAAAATCAGAAGGACTTACCGTTTACGCTGCTCTATCTCTTCACCGAAGATGGGAACGAAGCCCGCCTGGCGTGCCAAACCGGAATGGCCGAACCTCACCCGGCCGCGCCCGGGTCGATCCATTTGAGCGAAAAGAATCAACCCTGGCCAGTCGGCGAGCTCCTCACTGGGAAAGATTCCATCGTCGTCGAGAACCTACCGGAGAGGTTCGAGTCGGTCCCTTCCGGCTCTTGGGACAAGTCGCCTTGGCGAGCGCTTCTGCTCCCCATCACCAGTCAGGGTCAGGACAAGCCCGCTGGAGTGATCGTCGCCGCCCTCAATCCATTCCGCCCTTTGGATGTCAGCTACGCTGGATTCATCAATCTCGTCGCCGGCCAGATCGCCGCCAGCGTCGCCAACGCACGCGCGTATTCGGCGGAAAAAAAGCGTGCGGAGGCTCTGGCCGAAATTGACCGCGCCAAGACAGCATTCTTCAGCAACGTGAGCCATGAGTTTCGCACGCCCCTGACTTTGATGCTGGGGCCGCTTCACGACCTGCTGGCAAGAAGTCAAACTCACCTTTCCCCAACCGCCAAGGAACAGCTCGAATTGGTGAGTCGCAATGGCGCCCGGCTCTTGCGCCTGGTCAATACCTTGCTGGACTTCTCGCGCCTGGAAGCAGGACGGGTGCAAGCCGTCTATCAGGCTACGGACTTAGCCGGGTTCACTTCGGAGTTGGCGAGCGTGTTCCGCTCGGCCACGGACAAGGCGGGATTGCGACTCAGGGTGGATTGCCCCGATCTTGGCGAACCAGTCTATGTGGATCGCGATATGTGGGAGAAAGTCGTTCTGAATCTGATTTCAAACGCGTTCAAATTCACTTTCGAGGGGGAAATTGCGGTCAGTGTGGGTCGTGTGGGGAACATGGCCGAGCTCCGGGTTCGCGACACCGGAGTAGGAATTCCTGCCGAAGCCATCCCGAAATTGTTCGAGCGATTCAATCGGGTTCCGAACGTGCCGAGTCGAACTCACGAAGGAAGCGGGATCGGTTTGGCTTTGGTCCATGAGCTGGTGAAGCTGCACGGCGGCTCGGTGAGGGTCGAAAGCAGGACGGGGGAAGGCTCCACATTTGTCGTCAGCATTCCCTTTGGACAAGGTCACTTGGCCTCCGGCCAATTGGGTGGCTCTCGGAGCTTGTCTTCGACCGCCGTGGGCGCGAAGCCGTTTGTAGAGGAGGCCCTGCGGTGGCTTCCTGACTCTGCCGCCGGCGCCGACGAGATCCTTTCCGTACAGGATGAGTTGCTGCCGGTCCCGTGTCCCGCGGTGTCGGAGACTGCCGTTCGAGCTCGCGTCCTTATCGCTGACGACAACTCCGACATGCGCCAGTATCTGGCCCGTCTATTATCGGAGCAGTACCAAGTGGAAACTGTTGCTGACGGGCAAGCGGCCCTCCAGGCCGCGCAAACAACGCCACCGGATCTCATCGTGAGCGATGTAATGATGCCGATACTCGACGGCTTTGAGCTTCTGAAGGCGCTGCGGGCCGATGAGCAGACGCGCACGATTCCCGTCATCCTTCTATCGGCTCGCGCCGGCGAAGAGTCGCGCGTCGAAGGAATCCAGGCCGGGGCAGGCGATTATTTGACCAAGCCGTTCTCCGCGCGCGAGCTGCTGGCTCGCGTCAGCGGCAGACTAGAGATTGCCCGACTGCAGCGCGATCGAGAAACGCAACTCAGGATCAGCCAGGCGGAGCTCGAGCAGAGAGTCCAGGAACGCACGCGGAAACTGGTGAACGTGAGCCAGGAGCTCCGGGAATTGTCTGCCCGCATTCTGCAGGCGCAAGACGAGGAGAGACGCCGAATCGCGCGGGAACTCCACGACGGGGCCGGGCAACTTCTTGCCGCGCTCGGCATGGAGGCCTCCAATTTAGCCGGCGAAAGCGACCGGCTGAGCGCACGGGCCGCTTTGTCGCTCACCAACATCCAATCCTTGGTCGCACAAATGACCAAAGATATTCGTACCATGTCTCACCTTCTCTATCCGCCCCTGCTCGACGAGGTTGGCCTGCAGTCCGCCCTCACGGAATACGTCAATGGCTTCGCAGAACGGAGTGGCGTTCAGGTATCGCTCGACTTCCCCGCCGCGATCGAGCGTCTAGATCGCGACTACGAGCTGTCATTGTTCCGCATCGTCCAGGAATGCCTCACGAATATCCATCGTCACTCAGGAAGCAAGACCGCGAGCATCCGCATCGTTCGCGATGATGGAGCGCTGGTGCTGGAGGTTCGGGACGAGGGCCGGGGTATGCCCGAGGAGCGATTGTCAGAAATTCAGTCGCGAGGTTCGGGCGTCGGGATCCGGGGCATGCGAGAACGGACTCTGCAATTATCCGGGACGATGACAATTGAGTCCGACGGTTCGGGAACCAGAATCCATGTGGTAATTCCGACCCCCCCAAGCTGTTCCGCGGGAAAGAACCGGGAGTGATGAACCGGTCGAGACACCAGTCTGACGGTTTTCGGCGAATCACCTTACTACCCAGGGTAGAGCCTCTCCTCAAATCCAGGCGGTTGTGAAGGCACCCGCAAGCTTCAGCCTGGGCGGCAACAGAACCGTCAATCTGCTCCGATTGGTTCGATATGCGCCGACAGGGGAAGCCGTTACTGAACGGAAGCTTAGGTAACTTGTCTAACCGCATCCGGATCCTAGAATCTACCAAGGCGGCTTGTATTTCCACGACCTTCGTGATCGGAGGTGCCGGCGCGCAGGGACGAATGGCTCGCCTTGGCTCCCGTTTGAGTGAAGTGCGTTTGCGGAAAATATTATGGCTTGGGACGTTTCTGGGAGGACTGCCAGCGATCTGGATGAAGCGCCATGCCCATCGAACTAAAGACCAAGGTAAACCTTGCGCTTAGCTTAGCTTTAGCAGCCTTGGCTGGTATGGGCTGGCTTTCGCTGCGGGAAAGCCAAAACCTAACGGAGGCCGATCGATGGGTTTCCCATACGCGCGATGTGCTCGAGACCAGCGAATCGTTTCGCTCGCATCTTTCTGAGGCTGGTATCGCTCGACGAGTTTTTCTTCAGGGCGACGGCAAACAAATCGATGTCTTGAACGCTGCGGTCAACGCTTCCCTCGCAGACCTCCATGCCTTGCGCAACCTGACGACCGACAACCAGGAGCAGCAGAAGCGGCTCGACCGTCTGGAACCTCTGGTACACGCAAGGATCGCCGTTCTCGAGAAGTCCATTGCTGCTCATCGACGGGTCGCAAACGATGAATCCCTGCAGAATGATCTAACCAACGAATCCACCCGCGTCCTGACTCAAATTGCCGAACAGACGCGAGAGTTCCAGAACGTCGAAAGAGACCTCCTCAGACAGCGGTCGAGCAAGGTGCAGGAAGGCGCTCAAAAGACATCCAGGGACGACACGATCCTGAGCTTCTCTGTATTCTGTTTCATCGTGATCGCTACGGCAGGGCTAAACCGTGAATTATCTCGCCGCAAACAAACCGAGCGGACCATTGTCGAACAAAAGTCGTTGTTGCAGTCCATTCTTGACACTTGCAATGATGCGATCGTCGTAGCCGACAGTACGGGAAACCTCATCTTGCGCAATCCTGCCGCTTTGCGAATGCATACCGACCTGGTGGACCGCGTGGGGGAGGATGTTCCTCGTAAGCTCGGATTCTACAGGTCGGATGAAACAACGCTATTCTCTTATCAAGACCTCCCTCTCTGCCGAGCACTCAAGGGAGACCATGTAGACAATGTCGAGATATGCCTGCATCCCGCCTGTGAACCAAAGGTTCGTTGGGCGCTCGCGTCCAGTCGTCCTCTAATCAGCGAGGCGAAGAGTCTCGGTGCAGTCGTATTCTACCGGGACATCACGGAGCGGAAAGAATTAGAAAACAAGCTTGCAAGCTACACCGAGGAATTGAAATCCTCAAATGTGGAACTGAAGAAGGCCCAGATCGCGCTCGAGCAGTTGGCCTCGGCGGATGAACTCACGGGTCTGCACAACCGGCGCGGGTTTCTCGCGGTTGCGGCCCAAAGTATTAAGCTTGCTCATCGTTCTCAAAAATCCTTTGCCTTAGTTTTTGTGGATTTGGATGGTCTGAAGAAAATCAACGATACGTTGGGACATGGCGACGGAGATCTGGCCATCACCGATGCTGCACATGTCTTAAGTGACAGTTTTCGACACAGCGACGTGTTGGGCCGTCTGGGCGGCGACGAGTTCGCGATTCTGATGAGCGATGCCGATCAGGAGAGTGACCGAATTGTGAAAAAGCGGCTGGCTGGCAAGGTCGACAAGATTAACGCCGCCGGTCACCGTCGTTACACTCTGTCGCTCAGTATCGGGATGTTGATCTGTGACTCTGATGAAGAAGCGCCGCTCGAGACTTTGCTCAGCAGAGTCGATGCACTCATGTACGAGGAGAAGAAAAAGAAGGGTGCGAATCGAAGTTTTGCGGCGGGAACACCCTCGCTCAGAGGCTAGAGGACACAGTCGAAGCGTCGAAGCGGATTCATCGGGACCGCAGCAAGGAGCATAATGCGGTTGGGGCACGGGTATAAAGCTTGAACTCACAAAACGCGCACTGGGTGAGGTGCCCGCGTTTGCTGTACCAATCCGAATGAGAACTTCCGATCGGATCGTGTAAGGCCAGACTGTCAGGCAGTAATTAGTCTTGCGGGAGTTTTGAGAATTTGTCCCGGACCGACTCCGGAATCGTCTCTTCCAAGCGGCGCGAAAGCCATTCCTGTAGCTTCGCGGTTCGATGCCGAGAAAAAGAAGCGAACTGCAACCCGATCCCCCGCTCTTTGGCCCAGCAGACCCTGGATTCGAACACAAACTGGAAGTCACTACCCGGCAGAATGAACTGCAGCTCTACCAGGTCGCCAGGCGTCAGCGGGGTGGTGGTGTAAATCGAAATTCCGCCCTCGCTGAGGTTGACGGTTTGGCCGTGAACTGTTTGCAGGGCTGTCCTAAGAATCGCCACCGGAACGGCAACCGGGCAGCGGAAATAACGGCGTCTCTCTCTGACGATCAAACCGTAAGCGGCCTTTAGGCTGACCTCGATCGAAGCCGGAGAGAGAGGTCTTCGCATGATGAAAGTTGAACCAGCCCGAAATGCCGCAGTAGTTTTGACTTCGCTATCGGTAACGGTGAACACCACAGCATGTTGATTCGATGGGGAATTACGTACCCCTTCGAGGACCGCTTCGCACTGACTCCCAAGCTGGAGATCAACAATTACAGCTTCGAATTTGGCCCGGTTCAGGCGCTCAAGCGCTGAGGCAACGTCGGAACGTTGCTCCGCGAACAAAGCGAATCGTTGGAGTGAGTCGGTCAGTTGCGTGATCGCGATCGCATCATTCGACACGAGCAGAACTTTCCCGACAAAAGAGGAGGACGCTGGATTCATGGGACAGGTTTCGTGCGGAGCCCTTTCGTCTGGCCGGAGGTCGCCATCCTCTAGCCAATAAAACGACTTTCGGCGTTGATCCCCTTCACGCCCAGAGAAAAAATGCAGAAAATGGGACTTTTTCTAAGCGCGACCCAGTCTAGGCCGCGATCATTGGGGTCCCGGGACGTCGGAGGCAAAAGCCCCGATGTTTGTGAGATCGTCCCGCTTGGCTGCAACGAAATCTTGACTGCCAGGTTGCCGATTCCTACTGCATGGGTATTTTGGCATGAAGCAATCCGATCCGTTGCAAATTGGACTCAGCGGACTATATACCGTACTTTGCGCTCAGGAAAGCTCGAAGCTTGGGAGGAGTCTGGAGTGCCAATTCCTGCCAAGTGCAAATTCTTAACCTTGTTCTCAGCTCAATCGGTTTCACGCACTTCATCACCGCATACCAGTGCTCGATTAGGTCCATCCGTCGAGCGTCGACTAGAACGCAAACCGAGCAGTCCAAAGCATAGGCGGCGAGTACATTGCGAATGACTTGGTACGAAAGGTAGCGGGTGCGGGTCTGAGGTAGTTCCTTCCGATTGAATACTTTCACAAAATCTCGATACGCGAGGAACGTCTCTTTCGCAGCGCTCTGAAAATCGCTCTCCGTCAGCTTTGCTTCAACCAAGAGATTTCCGAGCCGCATGTCAACTTCGGTGCGGTCCAAGCGACCGTTATTCAGAGGGACAAAAGCCCTGTATCCAAAAATTGGACTTGCGGCAGACTCAACGTCCAACAGCGCCAATACTCCACCATCCCGTAACAGGCGGGGATGGCAGAAAATATTCATCAGCAGAGCGTCAGAGCTCAGAGACGTATCAAGCTCCCTCCAGCGTCCGCGTTCGGTAACCGGAAGAGATCGCTTGCCGAGCGTGTGGACCTTCGTCAACCGTTTTCTCCATTCCGGTTTTACCCGAATTGCCTGGTAGCTTCGATCGAAGAAGTTTCCGTGCCGCGAATCGTCCTCATATGGAAAGAAGCAAACTGTCGGGTTCTCCCCGTAACTGAAACAGTGAGGAATCAATTCAGCCTCAGCGTATTGCCTGGCTTGGTGGGCGAGAGCACATCGCAGGGCAGCAGATCCAGTCATGGCCGTTCTTGCCACTTCCACAGCTTGGTTCCAAACCTAAACGAGTGTCTGCCTGTTTCGAGGCTGGTGCGTTGAATTCCCCTCGCCGCCAGGGCTTAGGTGCGCCAAGTTGTGCCCGAAGCTCCTGAAACTCTTCTTCATTCAAAACATCCGGTCCTCGCGACCGGGACGCCGCGACAAAGCCTAGTAATCCTAGCATATTCGCTTTTTATTCGCCTGATTATATAACTAGGGGCCGGTATCCTTGAGAAGTTTGGACACCGCAGAACATGAAGCAATGAGAGTTGCGAGTCACCGAAATCGAGAGATTGCAACAAACATTTGACCGTTGCGCTGCTGCTTTGCACAGCGAGAGCAAACGCCGTCTGACTCGTCCTGGTCCGGTTAGGACTCGCGCGCGGTCTTCGTTTTGGGCGCTTTCTTCACAGGACGTTGTACTCGTTCGCTCCTAGCTCCTCGTGAAAAATCCTTAGTCCCTTTCTGTGCCGCGACAGAGGCCCGCAGGTCTTTCAACAGATCGGAACCCGGAGTGACGACATGAACGCGGGCGGCCTCTCCCGAACTCTGCTGTAGCCATCGATTCAATTCTTCTGGACTGGCAACCACGTTTCGGCCTTCGCGACGAACTGGCATTCCTTCTTTCGCCCAGCGGGCAACCGTGGATTGGGGCATGGCGAGGAATTGGGCGATCGCTGGCCAACCGCGAAGCTCGGAGGATGCCATCGGTGGACTGGTTGCGTTCTTGCCTTTGAGTTTGGTTTTCATACGTCACCTATGAAAAGAAACTCGCTTGAGGTTGGGTGATCTCGACCGGTGCTCTGCATTCTGCGTCATCGTTGGCGTCTCGATTAATGCGCGAACTGACGAGGTAACAATGTATCAACCGAGCATCGAATGGTTTCAGGAATCCCGAGACCGCAGTCGTATCTGTTGCGCCCGGATCGAGCCATCCCATAATAGTTCCTACTTTCCCCGGCTCTCTTCTAATTATGCACGGCGCGACTTATGGTCAGGCCCTAACTAATGGATGGATCTCTCTGATTCAATGGATGATGATACATACTTTCGCAAAAAGGAAAATATGTCTTATAAGAATATTTTCGTTTACAACAAATTTCCTATCTGCGAAACAGGGACAATCAACCGGGCCCAAGTTGCGATTGATCTACCCCTATGATGCAGGCGTGTTCTTGTACTGCAGGCGGGAAGGCGACGTTCCGATCGTGTCCAACCTGCAAGCCTATCTAGACCTCTATGCCCGCGGGGGACGGGATCTCAAGCAGGCTGACTATTTATTGAGCAGCGCGATCGAGCCACGCTGGAGAGCCGCATGATTCCGGAGCCACAGCGGACTTAGGGATCACGCAAGAACAAGTTCACAGTTGTGGCTTGATCGTGTAGTTCCACTCGGGCAGAGTTTCGTGGCGCTGCAATCTGAGGGAAGCCATTTGATGGGGAGTGGGTTTGAGACCGCAAGGATAG
>Ga0302325_10004412_pt1 | contig 32561 bp, 28 predicted proteins | sample Palsa_T0_2_FD_201948 | JGI IMG/M metagenome (GOLD analysis project Ga0302325, IMG submission 201948) | Peat permafrost microbial communities from Stordalen Mire near Abisko, Sweden - Palsa_T0_2 | ecosystem: Environmental > Terrestrial > Soil > Palsa > Peat permafrost | place: Sweden: Abisko... | reverse complement strand
ACTCCTAAGAATGCCTCTGCGGCAGCTATGTAGTGCCAGACCTCTTCTGGATTGCGCTGAAAGGCTTGCGCTAACAAAGCTTCGCCCTTGTCCCGCTGTCCTTGCCGGATATACCACGCTCCAACCAGCGCCTGACCCGTGTCGTCCTTGGAATCCGCCGCCAGCATCTTCTGGAAGCAATCGGCAGCCCGGTCATTCTCGCCGGCCTCCGCGTATACCTGACCAATGCGCTCCCAGTCGCTGCCTCCCGGCTTGCCGCTCGTCACGCGGTCAAATATTGCCTGGCCCCTGGGCTTGTCGCCCGACAAATAATAGACGCGTCCCACTGCAATCAACTCCCAGGTTCCCTTGCCGGCTAGCCGCTCGGCCTCGGTCAGAGCGGACATGCCTGCTTCTTTAGGCGGTTTACCCCGAATCGCATCAATGCCAAGCCCACCCTTATCCTTGGCTATACCAATTCCGATACCCACCAGCAGCGCTATTGCGGCCAAAGCCGTCACCCTGACTATTTTCATGGACACTCCTATGTCGTTTTTATGCGGCGATGTGCTATTGGAGGAGTATGAGCGCACCGAACTGCCCCGAGCAATTGTCATTTGGATTACCAGTAGGAGGAAAACCATGACGCACGCACTAAGGCTTGGCGTATCTCTCGTGGCTGCTTTTGCTTTGGTAACCGGGGCCATTGCGGCGGAAGAGCATAGTGCCCCGAGAGCGCCGGCCCCGAGGGTTCCGGTTCATCCGCCCGAGCCTCATGCCGGCCCCTCAGGCTATCAGCGGGTTACGGAACCAAACGGGTGGAACGCGCGGCCGGCGACCGTTGATCGCGCGACGTATCAGCACAACTATCAGGCCGCGCGCAAATACAGCATCGGCGCCTATCATCGTCCGGCCGGCTGGGTCTCACGCCACTGGGGCTATGGTGATCGGTTGCCGCGCGCCTATTGGGGGGCGCAGTACATCATCGGGGACTATTGGCTATTCGCGCTCGAAGTGCCGCCAGCCGGCTATGAGTGGGTTCGCGTCGGCGATGATGCTCTGCTGATAGACGTCAACACGGGCGAGGTCCTGCAGGCGGAATACGGCGTCTTCGCCTGAGCCTCTTTGCCTTGACTACGCGGTAAAGTTGTCGAGGCGGCGGCTGCGAACGCGAGCCGCCGCCTTCGATGATTCTTTAGGCAGCTGCCGCGCCGGCATTGGAGAGCAATTCGGTGATCTTGACGTGATCGGTGCGATCTCTTTCCCATTGCTGCAGCGTTAAGCCGTTGGATTCGAACAACGCCCGAATCTCTCCGGTCCGCCAGTCCAGCATCTGATTCAGAATGGGCACCATGATGCTGAAGGCGTTGTCGCTGAGCACCGTGCTTTGAGCAATGTGCGCGAGCTGCTTGTTCTCCGACACGGCGATCGTGAATCCGTCGCGATTATTCACGTGCAGCATGACATGCACGTCGGAACTACCGTCGCCGACGTAGATCGTGCGATCGGGAGCTATGCCTAAGCGCTGCTCGAGCTCCTCGATCACGGCGACCTTGCCATAGCCCGCAGGCACGCGCTTGATCGCGCGCACTTCGCCTGTGGCCGCATCGAAGTCCAATTCGGTGCCGTAGATGTTTTCCGGCGGCACGATGCCAGCGAGCGCTGCAACGATGATTTCACGCGGCGCGGCCGAAATCACAAAGAAGGAAAAGCGACAGTCCGGCAGGCCTCGATCCAGAAACTCGACCAACGCCGGGATCGCACTCTTGAGACGAACGCGGCGGCCGGTCTCGAGCAGATGCTCCACGCGCACGCCGCGAAACTGCGGATCGTGACGAATCAGGTATGCCAGCTCGCCGCCCTGCTGCACCAGGTTAGTCTGCGCCAGGCCCGCGACGCGCTGCTGAAAGCCTTCGATCCCGAGCAACTCACACAGCACCAATCCCGAGTCATTGAAACTCAGAGTCTGGTCGAAGTCCGACGCGAGTAGGAAATGTTTGGGGTGCGACGTGACCAAGTTCTTCGGCTGCTCCTGCGCTGCAATAAGGTCCAGATGGTTCGTAGTACGTATAGAGGATAATACGAACTACCTGCTGGCAATGTGAATTTGGCTTGAAACTGTGAATTTCAAGGGTTATTCACTGCAACGCAGCATCATCGCCGGCAGCCCCCAAGGCTGCCCTGCCGCTAACTAGCTGATCCTGAAGCACTATCCTTGCTGCGCCCGGACAGTTGCTATGATCCGCCGGCCTACAAACTCACTAATACCGGCACCCGTAATGTTTATTGCTAGCAGGCGCGGCGTTCGATGAAGCTCGCAGTCGTCGGTGCCGGCTCCATTGGTGGCTATCTGGGCGCGCGTCTGGCGCTGGCTGGCGAAGAAGTGACCTTCGTCGCGCGCGGCGCCAGCCTCGAGGCGATCCGGCGCCAGGGCTTCAAACTCATTGAAGAGGACGGCAGCGAGCGCATAGCCGATACCGTCAAGGCTGCCTCGATTGAAGAATGCGGCGCACAGGACACCATTTTGCTCGCCGTGAAGGCGCATCAGGTCACCGCGCTCGCCAAGCCGCTGCGTCGCCTGTTTGGGCCCGAAACCGAGGTGGTCACGCTGCAAAACGGCATACCGTGGTGGTACTTCTATAAGCTGCCAGGGCCCTTTGAGGGTCGCGCAGTGCGCGCGGCTGATCCGGATGGCAGCATTTCTGCGAATATCGACAATGAGCGCATCATTGGGACAGTCGTCTATCCGGCGGCGGAATTGATTGCTCCGGGTGTCGTGAAGGTCATTGAGGGCAATCGCTTCACGCTCGGGGAGCCCGATGGCAGTAAGTCCGAGCGCGTGCAGCGCCTGGTGGAAGCGCTGACCCGAGCTGGGTTCCGGGCATCGATCGCTGGCGATCTGCGTGCAGAGATTTGGGTCAAACTGTGGGGCAACGTGGTATTCAACCCGGTAAGCGCATTGACGCATGCGACCTTAGCGAGCATTTGCGGCTTTGAACCCACACGTAGCCTCGCGGTTGCAATGATGGAAGAGACGCGCGCCGTCGCCGAGAAGTTCGGTGTGCGCTTTCGCATCAGCCTCGAGAAGCGCATCGCCGGCGCCGCCGCGGTGGGCGAACACAAGACCTCGATGCTGCAGGATGTCGAAGCCGGCCGACCGCTGGAGCTCGAAGCCCTGGTCGGATCGGTGGTTGAGCTCGCGCGTCTGGCCGAGATCAAGACCCCATATATCGATGCCATCTATGCCGCAACCAGCCTGCTCGCCAAGACCTTAGTGGACTCGAGGGGACGGCTCAGAATCGAGGCGGCCACAGCATGAGCTCAATCCCGCAACCTCAAGCGCTCGCGGCGCCCATATCGATTGGACGTTGGGGCCAATTGCTTGTGGGCATTCTGTGCATGGCGATGGTGGCCAACCTGCAATATGGGTGGACACTGTTCGTGGCGCCCATCGATGCGCATTTCCACTGGGGACGCGCTGCGATCCAGGTCGCCTTCTCGATCTTCGTGCTGACGGAAACCTGGCTCGTGCCCTTCGATGGCTATCTGGCCGATCGCTTTGGTCCTAAGCTGATCGTGTTGGTCGGAGGAATTCTCGTCGGGCTCGCCTGGATCATGAATTCCCAGGCCGATTCACTGCTCGTGCTCTACATCGCCGCAGCCATCGGCGGAGTTGGCGCCGGCGCGGTCTATGGAACCTGCATCGGCAATGCGCTGAAGTGGTTCCCGGATAAGCGCGGACTCGCGGCCGGATTGACTGCCATGGGATTTGGCGCCGGATCCAGTCTTAGCATCGTGCCAATCGCCGCGATGATCAAATCGAGCGGCTATCAGCACACCTTTCTCTATTTTGGCATCGGGCAGGGACTCGCCCTTCTTATATTGGCCTGGTTCCTCATGCAACCGAGCGGTGCCGTCGCCGCCTCGCTCGCGCGCGCGGCGCAGGCTGCGGCTCCGATCAGACGACCGACACGCAAGGAGTTCAATCCCAGAGAGATGCTGCTGACGCCGGTGTTCTGGGTCATGTACGCCATGTTTGTGATGATGGCTGTCGGCGGGCTCATGGCGACCGCGCAGTTGGGCCCGATTGCACTGGATTTTCACGTCGCTGATGTGCCGGTCAGCCTCGTCGGCCTGACCCTGCCGGCGTTGACCTTTGCACTCTCTTTGGACCGGCTGCTCAATGGCATCACCCGGCCAGTCTTTGGCTGGATCTCGGACTATCTCGGACGCGAGAACACGATGTTCCTGGCCTTCGCTCTCGAGGGCGCGGGCATCATTCTGCTCAGCCACTACGGCCGCGATCCGCTCGCCTTCGTCGTGCTGAGCGGACTGGTGTTCTTCGCCTGGGGCGAGATCTACAGCTTATTTCCCGCAACCTGCAGCGATGCATTCGGCACGCGCTATGCGGCCACCAATGCCGGGCTGCTGTATACGGCGAAAGGTACCGCCGCATTGCTGGTGCCGTTGACCTCGGTATATGCGGCGGCGGGCGGCTGGAGCTCGGTGTTTCGGGCGTCGGCAATCCTGAACTTCGGGGCCGCCATCATGGCGCTCGCTGTGCTCAAGCCGCTACGACTGCGCATGAAGCGACGCGTCGATAAGCTCGCGGATGTCCACTGAGTCCACCTTACGGGATCTGCTGAGCAGCGGCGAGCGAGGTGCCGCGGCTCTATCGGCCGCCAGCGTGCCTGATCTAACCTATGGCGAACTGCGCGGCCAGCTTGCGGAAACCGACGCCGCGCTTCGCCGCATCGGGATCGGTGCGAACGACAGGGTCGCGATCGTGCTGCCAAACGGGCCTGAAATGGCCACCGCTTTCCTTGCCGTTGCATCAACTGCGGCTTCGGCGCCGCTCAATCCGGGTTATCGGGCCGAGGAATTCGAGTTTTATCTGTCCGATCTTGGCGCCAAGGCGCTGATCGTCGAGGCCGGCAGTAGCTCGCCGGCGATCGAGGTTGCGCGCAACAAAGGCGTTTCAATCCTCACGCTCTGCCCGCGGCCGCAGCGCGGCGCTGGAAGCTTCTCGCTCGAGACCTCAGGAATCTCGCTGGGTGCGCCGCAGCCTGAGCGCACTCCCGCACCCGATGACATCGCGCTGGTGCTGCACACCTCGGGAACCACATCGCGGCCAAAGATCGTGCCACTCTCTCAGCGCAATCTGTGCGCCTCGGCGAAAAATATCCGGCGCACCTGCGCCTTCACGCCAGCTGATCGCGGCCTGAATATCATGCCGCTGTTTCATATCCACGGACTCATCGCGGCGGTGCTCGCACCACTATCGGCAGGCGGCAGCGTGTTCTGCACGCCTGGCTTCAATGCGCTGCGATTCTATGGCTGGATGGAGGTGGTGCAGCCAACCTGGTATACCGCGGTGCCGACCATGCATCAGACGGTTCTGGCGCGCGCACATCATCATGAGGCGACCCTTGCTGCGCACCGATTGCGCTTCATTCGTTCCTCATCCTCGGCCTTGCCGCGCGCGGTGATTACCGCAATGGAAAGCACATTTCGTGTCCCCGTGATCGAGTCCTACGGCATGACCGAGGCCACGCATCAGATGGCCAGCAATCTGCTGCCGCCCGGTATTCGCAAGCCCGGCACCGTGGGGCCCGCGGCCGGCCCGGAAATCGCGATCATGGATGAGAGCGGCAATCTGCTTGCCACAGGCATCACCGGCGAGGTCGTGATTCGCGGCGAGAACGTCACCAAGGGCTATGAGAATAATCCGAAAGCCAATGCCGAAGCCTTCGTCAATGGCTGGTTCAGGACCGGAGATCTGGGAACTCTGGATGCAGATGGATACGTCTCGATCACAGGGCGTTTGAAGGAGATCATCAGTCGGGGAGGGGAGAAAATCTCGCCCCGTGAAATCGATGAGGTGCTCATGGATCACCCGGCCGTGCAGCAGGTGGTCACGTTCGGCATTCCGCACGACAAGCTGGGCGAGGAAGTCGGCGCGGTCGTCGTCCTGCGTGAGGGTATGTCGGTCACGGAAATTGAACTGCGCGCATTCGTGGCTGAACGCGTGGCGGACTTCAAAGTGCCGCGCAAACTGCTTTTCATGGACGAGATTCCCAAGGGCGCGACCGGCAAGTTGCAGCGTATCGGTCTGGCGGCAAAACTCGGCCTGGGATCGCGGAATTCATGACGGGAGGCAGTCCCATGCGACCGCGTACTTTAGGTCGTTCCACGTTGCGGGTTGCCCCGCTTTGTCTGGGCGGTAACGTATTTGGTTGGACAGTCGACGAAGCCGCATCTTTCAAAGTGCTCGATGCATTCGTCGGTGCCGGTCTGAACTTCATCGACACCGCGGACGTGTACTCGCGCTGGGTGAGCGGCCATCAGGGCGGCGAGTCCGAGACCATCATCGGTAACTGGTTCAAGCGCAGCGGCCGGCGCAACGATGTCGTGATTGCAACCAAGGTCGGCATGGAGATCGTGCCGGGCAAGAAGGGCCTGTCTCGCACCCATATCATGCGCGCGGCCGAGGATTCGCTGCGACGTCTGCAGACCGATCACATCGATCTGTATTTCTCACACATGGATGACGCGAGTGTCCCGCTCGATGAGACGCTCAGGGCTTACCAGGGGCTGATGGCCGCCGGCAAGGTGCGCGCGATCGGCGCCTCCAATTACACAGCCGTGCGATTGGCCCAAGCACTCGAGGTCAGCCGCAAGGCCGCTCTGCCGCGATACGAAGTCCTGCAGCCACACTACAACCTCTACGATCGCTCCAAATATGAAGCCGCGCTCGAGGCGCTGTGCCTGGCACAGCATATTGGCGTAGTCGCCTATTACGCGCTCGCCTCCGGATTTCTGAGCGGCAAATACCGTACGGCCGCCGATGCGTCGAAGAGCGCGCGCGGCAAGGATGTCGTCGCGAAGTACCTCAATGAGCGTGGCCTGAAAATCCTCGCTGCACTCGATGACGTGGGTCATCGTTATAACGCCTCGCCCGCGACCGTGGCACTGGCTTGGGAAATCGCGCGGCCGAGCGTCACGGCGCCCATCGCCAGCGCGACCTCCGTAGATCAGGTGAAGGAATTGGTCGCCGCGACGCAATTGGAGCTGGACGAGGCCGCAATCGAGCAGCTCAACGCTGCCAGCAACTGAGCACTGGCGAGGCCGGCAGATTCCTACAAATCACTTTTGTAGGACGGTATCCCGCCCCATTGAAGAGCAGTCTCACGGTACGTCTGGCAGCCGACCGTCGTCCCGCGCTGACCAAAAAACCTGACAGCCTTCTACTGCCGCTCAAGGGCGGCGCCGCGCACGATGTGTGCCATGGCAAGAAGCACTATAGACACATTCCGGCGAGGCCTCATCGGGCTGATTGGGCTGCTGTGCGTTGTCTCGGCGAATGCCGCATCGGACAATAACAATACCAATGCGCTCACAAATGCCCTGCTACGCGCTAACGTAGCGGGCAATCATTCGAGTCGAGTGCACGCCGAAAGCACAACGGCCACACACAGCGGTGCGAGCGCGTCGCGCTGGCAGCTCCAACAGGATCGTGTGTTCGTACCGTCGCCGGCGTATTTGAATAACGCCTCCACATCGGTTGCCAGCGTCGTGTTCAAGCGTTCCTCGATGAGCACGATGGCTAATGAATCGCCCACGACCTCCACTGTCGCGCAGTCATTGAGTAGCGCTCGCTGGGACGACACGCCGCAGGTGATTCAGGCCGCCAAGCAATTCAAGCGTCGCGGGTTGCCGCTGGTGCATCTGTGGGAGTCAGACCATGCGCTGCTGGCGCTCGGCTTGAACCAACGCGGCAAGCCAGGCCTCTACATTACGCAGAAGATCGGCCAATAGTGGCTAGCCGCGAGCGCCTGTTCAGCGCGCGTAAAACCGAAAGATGATCGTGTTGCGATAGGTCTTACCCGGTCGCAATACGACCGAGGGAAAATCCGGATGATTCGGTGTATCCGGAAAAGCCTCGGCTTCCATGGCGAACCCGGAGCGGCGCGCATACACGATGCCGCCCTTGCCGGTGAGAGTGCCGTCGAGACCATTGCCGGTGTAGAACTGCAGGCCCGGCGCCGTTGAAGATACTTCCATCACGCGACCTGACTCCGGGTCGAATGCCGTTGCGATAACGCCGAGCTTTCCCAGCGGCTTATTCATGATCCAGTTGTGATCGTAGCCCTTGGCGCCGACCTGCAGCTGCGGGTCGGGACCACCGATGCGCGCGCCGATGGCGGTTGGCTCCCGAAAATCGAAGGGCGTGCCGGTCACAGTTCTGAGCTCACCGGTTGGAATCAGACTCTCATCGACCGGCGTATAGCGATTAGCGTTGATCTGCACAACGTGATCGAGCACATCGCCGTGGCCACGCAGGTTGAAATAGGTGTGCTGCGTCAGGTTCACGACCGTGGGCTTGTCAGTGGTGGCCTTGTAATCCAGGCGCAGAGCGTTGTTCTCGGTCAGTGTGTAAGTGGCAGTGACTTTCAGATCTCCAGGGTAACCCTCTTCGCCGTCGCGGCTCAGATAAGTCAGCTCGAGGCGCGGCCCCTGCGCTGTGACCTTCGCCAGCGCCACCTTCCAGATGACTTTATCGAATCCGACCTTGCCACCATGCAGCGCATTGGGGCCATCGTTGACGGCTAGCTTGTAAGTCGCGCCATCGAGCGTGAACTGGCCATGGGCGATGCGATTCGCATAGCGGCCGACCATCGCACCGAAATAGGTCCGGTGCGCCAGGTAATCGTCGAGCTTGTCAAAGCCCAATACCACATCAGCGTAATGTCCGTGCCGATCGGGCGTGGTCAAAGAAACGATGGTTCCACCATAGGTCGCGATCTTGGCGGTCATCCCATGATGGTTGCGCAGGGTATAGAGCGCCACCGACGTACCATCCGCGGTCTGACCGAACGGCGCGCTGGCGATGCTGTCCGTACGGCCTGCGTCCTGTGCACCCAGCGTCGGCATTGACGCGCCCACAGCCATTACGGCCAATAGAATGAAGAGCCTCATATATCCCCCCGCTTTCTGTCCCGCGGCTGCAATTCTAATCCTAAACCTATCGCCGCAGCAGCCACGCCAGCAATGAGAGCGCCGCACTCACGATCAGCATGGTCGTGATCGGGAACATGAACTTGAATCCCGGCCGATCGATGACGACGTCGCCGGGCAGATGGAACAAATGCAGTCGCTGCAGCCAGGGCCACAGTAGCCCGGCGATGATGAAAATCGCCCCTATGACGAGTAGCGCGCGGCTCATTTCGCCAAGCCTAACCCCGCACAGGTACTGGCGAAAGAGACAGTCAGCAATGTGCTAAATTGCAGGGTACCGAGGCCTCCTGGATAAGGAAAACCATATGGATCGCCGCGAGTTCGTCATCAATAGTCTTGCGCTCGGCACTTGCGCGACGGCGCACTGCGCACGCGCGCAGACCAGCGCTGAGGCAACCCCGCTCGCGGTGTTGGTTCACACCGATAAGCCGCTCGCAACGATCGCGCCCGACTTCCTCGGTCTGGGGTTCGAAGTCTCATCCGTTGCCCGACTCGGGGTGATGAATCGCGCCGCCCGCGTCCACGTCGAGCTCATCCGCACCTTGAGCCAGCACGGCATTATCCGCATTGGCGGCAACACTTCAGACTACGCCCACTACGCGGCCCGCGATCCGGCTGTCGCCAGCGCCTATGCGACGGTGATCAACGATGCGGTGCTCAAGGACCTCGGTGCCTTTCTGGATGCGACCGGGTGGAATCTCATCTGGGGATTCAACCTCGGCAGAGGCACGCAGGCCGAGGCTCTCGCCGAGGCAGCCGTCGTGTTGCCCAGCGCCGGGCACCGACTCGTGGCCTGCGAGATCGGCAACGAGCCGGACTTGTTTGTAGGCGCCAAGCATAGAACGGAATATAGCTACGACGCGTGGCTCGGCGAATATAGGCTCTACAAGAGCGCGCTGCGCGCGCGCTTTCCACACATCCCCTTAGCCGGTCCTGATGCTGCGGGCAATACCGATTGGGTGACGCGCTTCGCCGCCGATGAAGGCACGGACGCGGCTCTGCTGACAGCTCACTATTACCGCGAACATCAGAACGACACCAGCACGATCGAGAAATTGCTGGCCGCTGATCCGAAATTGCAGGGCAGGATGGATCAATGGCACGCGGCGTCCCAGAGCTGCGGACGGCCCTATCGGATCTGCGAGGTGAACTCTTTCTCCGGCGGTGGTCGCCCCGGTGTCAGTGACACGATGGCGGGCGCGCTCTGGGTGCTGGACTTCATGTATACGCTGGCTGCCAACGGCTGCTCCGGCGTGAACATGGAGACCGGCATGAATCACCTGGACTTCATGAGTTCGTACTCGCCCATCGCCGATGATGAGCACGGCCACTATGCGTCGCGGCCGGAATACTACGGGATGCTTGCGTTTTCTCTTGGCGGCAAGGGGAAGCTACTGCAGACCGATGTGGCTACGCAGTCCCCCGAGATCAAAGCCTATGCGACTCGCTCCGACGACGGCGCGCTGGCGATCACGCTGATCAACAAAGGAGCGGCGGAGCACGCCGTTGAGCTGCAGATCGCGGGGCCACCCGCAGGTCGACGGGCCAGTATTGATCGACTCAGCGCCCCAGCGGTCGATGCGAAAACCGGCGTGACGCTCGGCGGCGCGGCGGTGACGCCGGAAGGCACCTGGAAGGCAGCAAAATCTGAGTCGATGCATGTAGCTGACGGCAAGCTCAGCGTAAGATTGCCGGCCTACAGTGCGGCGATCTGCACGGTGGTATGACGGGTGTTGGCTTCCGGCTACTCGGCCGACCTGTCCAGACATTTAACAATATCGGGGGGCATTGCATGCAGCCGTTGAGCCGACGTCATTTTCTGTCGTCCACCGTCGCGTCCGCCGCCATCGTCGCGCCTTTGAGCGCCGCACTGTCAGGCACCGATAAATTCGCCCGCGACCGCGATTGGAGCGGCAACGACCCGGTTTCCTATCCGGAGCCCGCATGGGAAATCAAGGACAAGCGCTTTTCAGGCAATCAATCGAACTCGCCGCTGCAACGCCTCTGGCACGGAATCGGCACCGATGCCGGACTCTGGTGCGAAGGCCCGGTCTGGATGGCTGACTGGGGCTGCCTGCTCTGGAGCGACATTCCCAATCACCGCGTACTGCGCTGGAGCGAGGATGACGGCCATGTCAGCATCTATCAGCCCGACTCAGGCTATTCCAACGGTCACACACGCGATATGCAGGGCCGGCTGATCGCCGTGGAACACGATACGCGGCGCGTGCGTCGCCGTGAGTACGACGGCAGCTGGACCATCTTGTGCGACAGCTTCGAAGGCAAGAAGCTCAACGCGCCGAACGATCTGGCGATTTTTCACGATGGCTCGATCTTCTTCACCGACCCGGGCTACGGCATCATGAACCCGTATGAGGGGCACAAGGCCGCCTTCGAGCTGCCCACCCGCGTCTATCGCATCGATCCGGCCGGCCATGTCGCGGTTGCCGCCGAAGGTCCGATGCGTCGGCCCAACGGCATCTGCTTCTCGCCCGACTTTAAAAAGGCCTACGTCGTCGACAGCGGCTTCACCGACGGCCCCAAATACCCGGGCAATGTCATCGTCTTTGACGTCAAGGGCACCGCGCTGTCCAATCCGCAGGTGTTTGCCGATTTCAAGCCCGGGATGACCGACGGCATCCGCTGTGACACCGATGGCAACCTCTGGTGCGGCTGGGGTTGGGGCGGCCCGGATACCAACGGTGTACGCGTGCACCATCCTGACGGCAGCGTACTGGCCATCCTGCATTTGCCTGAAATCTGCGCGAACCTATGCTTCGGCGGAGCCAAGCGCGATCGGCTGTTCATGTGCGCCAGTACTTCGATCTACGCCATTTACGTCAACGCGATCGGCCACGTGGTCAGTTAGAATGTCACCACCCTTTGAGTTTCCCTTGGAGATCCGCCCATGGCTGTGAGCGCACGAAAAGTATTGTCGCCCATCGAGCCGCTCGGCCTGGACTACGATCGGGAGCGTCTCGAGGACGTCGGCTTCATGACCTGCATGACGCTCGTGCTACTGGGCAACTATGCCCAGACCGGGCATTTCGGCGGTCCTCTGGCCTACACGCCCTATAACGTAGCGGTGCACCTCGCCGGTCCCGAGTTCGGCGGCCTGCGCTACGACTATCGCCGGCCCAAGCATCCCTATGGCGACAAGTTCATGCTGGCTGGCGGCCACTGCATTCCGACCTGCTATGCGCTCTGGATGATCATGGGCGAGGCGTTGGCCCGCAAATACAAGGTAACCGGCGACAAGCGCTACTACGTTGATCCACACGTCGCGATGCTCAGCGTCGATGCCATCGGCTTTCGGCGCGGCGCGGGCGCGATGGCGACGATCCTGCAGGAGAACAAGCTCGTCGATGATCCGCTGTTCGCGGAGGCGAAGGGCAGGGGCATCCGGGCGCTGGCTGGGCACGCCGAAAGTACCGATCTGACAAACGACGTCAACGGCGGCCCATCCGGAATTGGTATCGCGACGGCCGCCGGCAAAGCCGCCTTCTGGGACATCATCGGCGCGTCGATAGAGGCGCCCAAGATCATCGCCTTTGAAGGTGAGTTCGCGATGACTGAAGGGCATGCGCAGGAATTGAAGACCCAGGCGCTCGCGATGCAGGTCGGCAAGCGCCTGCGTGTCATGTTCTCCGATAACAACGCCGGTATCGATGACTCCTTGCTCGGCGGCGTGATCGCGGCCAAGTACGACGGCTACAAACTCGCGGAACAGTGGACGTCCTACGGCTGGAATGTCCTGACAGTCGAAGACGGCAACGATTACGACCAGGTCGTCGCGGCACTGAAGAAGATGGACGACTGGGATCCGAAGGATCGCCGTCCGATGGTCATGCTGGGCAAGACCGTCAAAGGCTATTGGCCTAAGGTCGAGTCCGGCATGGTGGGCAAGACATGCCAGCAGGTCGTCGGCTATCTGAGCCATCCCTACGGGATGAAGATGAACTCGGAGTACTTCGTTGCGCTCGCGGAAACATTTGAAAAGCAGTATGGCGTCGAGTTCGTTGGCATCAGGAAGGGCGCCGTCACCGATACGCGCGAGCGGCTGCTCCAGTTCAAGACCAATATGGATATCGCAATGTCCGTGCTCGATCGCAACGGACTCGGAGACTGGCTCGCCGAGCGCCTCGTGACGATCGGCGATACCGTCAAGGATGAATTTAAACTGCGCATCGATGCGAAGCGCGATCCGTTTCTCGACGATCGCCTGCGCGTCGCCAATCTTCCCGTGGACGCGCAGAAGGTCACCGTCAAGAATAAAATTTCGGGCGCCGAGAAGCAGGTCGGTATTGCGCTGTTCCGCAAGCCCGGCGAGATGGCCGGCACGCGCCGCGCGATCTCGGAAATCATCAAGTGGATGAACTACGTCACTGATGGCCGCTTCCTGACGCTGGCCGCCGATTTGTCGGAATCGATCAACGTCGAGCACGGCAGCCTCTGGGGCCATTACGATCCCGAGACCAATCCGCTCGGCACGCGCATCAAAGCCTCCATTCAGGAGGCGGGCAATGCGTCGAGTGCAATCGGCATGGTGAGCCAGAGTGCGAGCGTCGATCCAGAGAAATTCGCCGGCGTCTGGGCGCTCAGCGGCACTTATGGCGCCTTCACGCCGCTGATGTACACGCCCGCGCGTGTCTGGAGTCAGCAGAACCAGGACAGCAAGTTCCGCATGGGCGTGCTGCACATTCTCGCCGGACACTCTGGCCCCGAGACTGCCGCCGACGGGCGCACGCACTTCGGCATTTTCGCGACTCAGGTCTGGAAGCTCTTCCCGCGCGGTCAGACGATCCATCTGAATTTCTGGGATTACAACGACGTTGCTGCGGGTTATTTCGCCGCCGCCGAGATCGCCGCACGCGATCCAAAGGTCGGCATCATCTCGATTGAAGTCGCGCGCCCCGACTTTCCCGTGGCGGATCGCGCCAAGTTTGGCGACACGGATCTGAAGGCCGCCGCCAAAGGCTTCTACGTGATCCGTGATTTCGCGCCCGGCCAGCCCAAGCACGGCTACGTCGTCGCGCAGGGCTCCAGTTCCACCGTGAATCTCGTCAACGTTCTGCCGCGTCTCGAGCAGGCCGGCATCAACGTCAAGGTGATTGCGGCCATCAGCGAGGCATTGTTCGACCGGCAGCCCGAAGCCTATCGTAACTCGGTGCTGCCGCCGCAGGCGCGCTACGATCTGATGGTCGTGAGCACCGGCACGCGCCGCGTCTGGCCGTTGAGCGATCCCGGACCGCTGACCGACGCCTATTCTCTGACCTCCGATTGGGACAATCAGTGGCTCACCGGTGGCCTCGAGGCCGACGTGATCACGGAGGCGCACCTGGATCGTGATTCGATCTTCGCCGGCATCGAGCGTTTCGCGCGCGATCGCTCCGAGCGACTCAGTCGCCAGAAGGCACTCCTGAACGCCTTGTAACTCGCACCGATTTGCGATCAGTTTTTCGGTACCAGCGCTACCACGCGGGCCGGAAAGCCGCTGCCGTTCTGCGGTTTCGGAAAGCTGACCATGACGAGTCCACCGGCTTCGGGCACCCGATCCAGATTCGCGAGCAACTCAATCTGAAAGTGATTCGTGCCGAGCAGGTAGCTCTCCAGCGAGTAGTCATCCTTCGACACCGCGCTGCCCGGATCGGTATCCGTGGTCTCGTGACCCGATGCAGTGATCTTGCGCTGCTCGTAGAGGTATTGCAGAACCGGCTTGGCCCAGCCCGGGTAATGCGCCACGCCATGGGTGTCGAGATTCTGCATGGACGCCATATCCGGCCAGCGCTTGGACCAATCGGTGCGCAGTGCCACGAATGCGCCGGTGGGAATAGGGCCGTGCCTGGATTCCCACTCCCTGATGTCCTGCAGGGTGACGACGTAGTCCGGATTTGTGGCGACTTTTTCATGCACATCGATCACGACCAGGCGCAGCAGGAACTCACGTGGGTCGATCTGATCAACGGTCTTGAGTCCATCGTGAAAATGCGCCGGCGGATCCACATGCGTGCCCCACTGGCCCGGATGGCAAAAACTCTCCACGTGAAAGCCATCCTTCGGAATCGTGAACAAAGTCGTGACGGTCTCGGGCGCGAAGCCCTTCCAATGCGGCGAGGTCGGACTGAATGCGTGCGTCAGATCAATGAACTCGGCGCTCTGCAGAACGCTGTAAGCCTGCTCCAGGTTCGAGGGCGTCGCGCAGCGCGCCGGAAAGCTGGCCACAGCGAGGAGCAGCGCGGCCACCAAAACGCCATATGGAGTGCGGGCAGACATCGTATGTTCCTCCGGTCTTTGTGTTTCTTGCCGTGCATTGTACTGACGGTGCTACCCTTGCTGGCAAGCATGCGAGGCTCCTGATGGAACGTGAGCAGTTGGTTTTCGTGGGCACCAGCGACCTGTCCGGACATTTTCGCGGCAAGAGCTTCCCCGCCGCGGATCTGCAGGCCAGGATGCAAAGCGGCGTTGGTCTTGCGCCGACCAACATATTTATATCGGCCTTTGGCCCGATCCAGATGACCACCTTTGGAACGAGCGGGGAAGTCTTTATGATTCCCGACCCCAGCGCGCGCGTGTGCGTACCCTTTCTCGGCAGCCAGGCGGAATACTTCTTCATCGGCGACATCAGAACCGAGGATGGCTCACCGTGGGCGTTTTGTCCGCGCCACGTACTGCGGCGTGCGCTGGATCGCCTGCAGCAGGAGACTGGGCTGCAACTGCTTGCGGGGTTCGAGCAGGAGTTCATCTACACGGGCGTCAGCGCGCAGCCGCAGCAAGCCTATGAGCTCGATGCGCTGCGCCGCCAGGCACCCTTCGGTGAGGCGCTACTCGCGGCGATGCGCCAGGCCGGCGTCATCCCCGATACCTTTCTGGCGGAGTTTGGCGCACGCCAATTTGAAGTGACCAGCGCGCCGGCGATCGGCCTGAGAAGCGCGGATGATGCGGTGATCACGCGCGAGCTCGCGCAGGCGGTTGCGTTTCGTTTGGGAAATCGCGTGAGTTTCGCGCCGCTTCCCGATCCAGGCGGCGCCAGCAGTGGCACTCATATCCATTGGAGCTTTCTGGATTCGGACGGCCAACCGGTCATCTATAATGAGCACCATCCTTGGAACTTATCGGTGCTGGCCCGACAGTTCATCGCGGGTATTCAGTATCATCTGCCCGCGCTGTGCGCGCTGACCGCGCCATCGGTAGCTTCCTATTACCGCTTGCGTCCGGATCGCTGGGCGCCGGTGCAGTGCGATGTGTCGCCGCTGGACCGCGGTGCCGCGGTGCGCATCTGCCCAGTGAGCGGCAGTGATCCGGACCAACGCGCACGGCATTTCAATGTCGAGTATCGGGTCGCTGACGCGACCGCCAGTCCCTACCTGGCGCTGGCCGTACTCGTTCAGGCCGGACTCGACGGCATTCGCGAGGAGCGGGGCATCATGATTGAGCGCTTGCGACCATTGCCCCGCAGTCTGAGCGAGGCGCTCGCAATGCTCGAGAGCAGTGATGTGGCCGCTGACTGGCTTGGCGCTGATCTGCTCGCAGCCTATCTGAAGTTCAAGCGCGCGGAAATCAAAGGTCTCGAGGCTCTCAATGAAACCGAAATCTGTCATCGCTATGCTGAAGTCTATTGATGCTCTGGAGTACTCCTGATGAACGCGCCCCTGAGTCGTGAAATCCCGATCGACCCTGCTCACTGCGCGCTTTTGTTCGTGGATGTGCAGAATTACAACTGCACCTGGGACGGCAGCGAATATGCGCACCTGAGCCGTCAGGAGAAGGAGCAGCGCTATGGCTATTTCTTTCGCACGCTCAAGGACAGTGCTCTACCCAATATGGTCGTGCTGCAGCGAGCATGCCGCAAGGCCGGTATCGAGGTCCTCTACACGCTGATCGAGAGCCTGACTGCCGACGGGCGCGATCGCTCGCTCGACTACAAGATCAGCGGCTTCAACGTCCCGAAAGGATCACCGGATGCCAGAATTCTCGAAGAGCTCGCGCCCTTGCCTGATGAGATCCTGTTTCCCAAGACCTCATCCTCGGTATTCATCTCGACCAATATCGACTATGTGTTGCGCAATCTGGGTGTGCGCTCTTTGATCATCGCCGGCTGCCTGACGGATCAATGTGTCGACTCGGCGGTACGCGATGCCTGCGATCTGGGCTATCTAGTCACAGTGCCGACCGATGCCTGCGCGACCTTATCCGCGGAGCGCCACGACTGGTCGCTGCGCAACAATCGCGGCTACTGCCGGCAGCTCACGACGCAGCAATTGGCGCAGGAGATCGTGCGTCTGACTCAGCCGCGCTGAGATTAATTATGCCGCAGCAGGCCGATGCACCGCACGCCGCTGAGCCTGGAGATCTGAATACGATCGCCTCAGGGACGCTCGAGTATTACGAGCGTCGTGCCCTGGAGTTCCGTGACGGCACGCGCGATCACGATGTCAGTCAGAACATCGCGGCGCTTCTGCGGCATATCGAGGGTCAGCCGCCATTCACGATTCTTGATTTGGGTTGCGGTCCAGGGCGCGATCTCAAGACCCTCGCACAGCTGGGCCACAGAGCGATCGGCCTGGAGGGCGCTGCTGCCTTTGTGGCCATGGCACGGGCCGATACCGGATGCGAAGTATGGCAGCAGGATTTCCTGAGACCTGGCCTGCCGGCCGCGCAATTCGACGGCATCTTCGCGAACGCATCGCTGTTTCACGTGCCGTCCCGGGAATTGCCGCGTGTCCTGCAAGAGTTGCACGCTGCATTGAAGCCCAGGGGCGTGCTGTTCAGCTCCAATCCGCACGGCCATAACGAGGAGGGCTGGAACCGTGGGCGCTATGGCGCCTACCACGACCTCGAGAAATGGCGGCGATATTTGCTCGATGCGGGCTACGAGGAGCTCGAGCATTACTATCGGCCAACCGGGCTGCCGCGCGAGCAGCAGCCCTGGCTCGCGAGCGTCTGGCGGGCGTTCCCGTGACAGCGATGTTCGCGGTCCTGAACCGAACCGCGTGCGGGATGGCATTCGTTGTCGCCGCGCTGGCGCTGTGGGGCCATAGCGCGCGCGCCGAGGATGGTTACGATCTGTGGCTGCGCTACAGGCCACTCGAAACCCAATGGGTTGGCCCATATAAACACGCCGCGACGCAACTCGTGGGCGACGCCGGCTCGCCTACACTGCAGGCCGCGCAATCGGAACTCTTGCGGGGACTGTCGGGCTTGTTGGGCAGCGCACCGCGCAGCGCTCGGCGTGTCACGCAGGATGGGGCGATTGTACTCGGCACACCCCGATCATCGGCGTTGATTGCGCATCTGGACATGAAGCCGCCAGGCACTGGGCGCGAGGGCTACGTCATCCGCAGCGTTGTGATGGACGGCCATCATGCGACAGTGATCGCGGCGAACGAAGACATTGGGGTGCTTTACGGTGCGTTTCACTTCCTGCGCCTGCTACAGACGCACCAGGCGCTCGAAGAGCTCAATGTCAGCTCCTCGCCGCAGATCCAATTGCGTCTGCTCAATCACTGGGACAATCTGGACGGCTCGATCGAGCGCGGTTATGCCGGAGCCTCGATCTGGGACTGGCAGAAGCTGCCCGACTATCTGTATCCGCGCTATACCGATTACGCCCGCGCTTGCGCCTCGGTCGGCATAAATGGCACCGTACTCAATGATGTCAATGCGAGCGCATTCAGTCTCACCGCGCTTTATCTGCGTAAAGCTGCGGCGCTTGCGAATGTCTTCCGACCCTACGGCCTGCGCGTCTATCTAAGCGCGCGCTTCAGTGCGCCCATCGAGATCGGCGGGCTCAAGACGGCTGATCCGCTGGATCCGGGCGTGCGCGCCTGGTGGCGTGCCAAGGCCGACGAGATCTATCGATACATTCCTGATTTCGGCGGCTTTCTGGTCAAGGCGAACTCCGAAGGCCAGCCGGGGCCGCAGGATTACCAGCGCTCCCACGCCGATGGCGCCAACGTGCTAGCCGAAGCACTTGCCTCGCACGGCGGCATCGTGATCTGGCGCGCATTTGTCTACTCGCACGAACAGCCCGACGATCGCGCCAAGCAGGCTTATACGGAATTTACTCCGCTTGATGGCAAGTTTCGCGACAACGTCCTGCTGCAAGTCAAATACGGGCCGATCGACTTTCAGCCGCGCGAGCCTTTTCATCCCTTATTTGGCGCAATGCCTCGTACGCCCTTAATGCTGGAGCTCCAGCTGACCAAGGAGTACCTGGGCTTTGCGACTCATCTGGTGTACCTCGGGCCGCTCTGGCAAGAGATCCTCGAGTCAGACACCTACGTGCAGGGAAAAGATTCTACGGTTCGCAAGGTGATCGACGGCTCGCTGCACGGCTACGCGCGCACTGGCATTTCCGGCGTCGCCAACATCGGCGCCGATCGCAACTGGAGCGGTTCGCATTTCGATCAGGCCAACTGGTACGCCTTCGGCCGTCTCGCGTGGGATCCAACCTTGAAATCCCCGGCAATCGCTGAGGAATGGGTACGCATGACGTTTTCCAACGATGCCGCGTTCGTCGAGCCGGTAGTGGCGATGATGATGGGCTCGCGCGAAGCCGTGGTGAACTACATGACCCCGCTGGGGCTGCATCACCAGATGGCCCAGGGTCATCACTACGGTCCTGGGCCATGGGTCGCTGGCGGCCCCAACGCTGATTGGACCTCGATCTACTACAACCGCGCCGATGGGCAGGGGATCGGCTTTGATCGGACCGCGAGCGGCAGCAACGCCGTGTCTCAATACGCCCCCGAGGTGGCCGCAGAATTCGGCAGCCTCGAGCGCACGCCGGAAACATTGCTGCTCTGGTTCCATCACCTCCCCTGGGATTACCGGATGGCCTCGGGGCGCTCGCTCTGGGACGAGCTCGTGCGCCACTACACCTCCGGAGTGCAAAGCGTCGCCGAGATGCGCAAGGTCTGGGCGCGCTTGTCTGCTTACGTCGATGCGCAGCGTTACGAGCAGGTCGCCGCATTCCTGGCTATTCAGGAACAAGAAGCTAAGTGGTGGCGGGATGCGAACATCGCCTATTTCCAAAGCCTCTCCCACCGTCCCTTGCCCGAGGGCTTCGCTGCGCCGGCGCAATCATTGCAGTATTACGAAGCGCTGTGCTTTCCGGTTGTGCCCGGAGACCCAGGCGGGCAGTCGCCGCCATGCACGCCATGAGCCCGTCTGCTGAACTTGTGAACTACTACGCGCGCTGTCATTGCGGTGCGCTCAGCGCGTCGTACCGCACGACGATAGCCACGTCCTCCTGGCCCATGCGCTTATGTCAGTGCGCATTCTGCAGGGCCCATGGCGCAACGAGCACTTCCGATCCAGCCGGAGAACTGACGTTTGCCGCAGCCGAGTCCGCGCTTTTGCAGCGCTATCAGTTTGGCACCCGCTCGGCGGATTTTCTTATTTGCCGGGCCTGCGGAGTGTTCATGGGAGCGGTCATGACCATCGATTCCAGGCGCTGGGGAGTCTTGAACGTTCGCACCGTGCAGCCGATTCCTTTGGATCTGCCGCCTGCGCAGGCCATGTCTTACGACGGCGAAGCCTCGAGCTCACGCGCCGAGCGCCGCACGCAGCGCTGGACTCCGCTTACAGCCGAAAGTCTCTAGACAACGGTCCGCGCAATTGCGGTGAACGGTTGCTCGGAACACTCAGAATATGATCATGAAGCCTGAGCGAACTGAAGAGGCGACGAGCGATACTCAATACGTCAGAATGCGTCGTTGTCTGTCGGAATCTGTCGCAACCCCTCGTTGGCCAGACGACGCGTATCTCAAGACCTTTTCCGAACTCCATGCGCCCGCAGCGCACGCGCTATTGAAGTTGGCCTATGCGCATGGCGGCGGATCGGTAGCATCATTCGAAGAGTGGTGGCAGGGGCTTTCAGGCGATGCGGAATATGAGCCCGCACTTTGCTTTCCAGTCCATGGCGCAGAAGATCGCATTATCGGCTTCTGCCAATGCTGGACAACTGCGTTCGTCAAGGATCTGGTCGTTCATCCGGGATATCAGCGACGTGGAGTGGGGAGCGCTTTACTATTGCATGCCTTCCAGGCCTTCGCAGATCGGGGCGCCAAAACAGTTGATCTCAAGGTTCGGGGCAATAATCACGCGGCGATTCGATTCTACGAAAGCCTCGGAATGTATCGGCTCCCAATATGAGCGGGGAAGAGAGCTTCCTCAGATCGATATGATGAAGCTGTCAGCGCGGCGCCTTCTAGTGATCACGCGCCACCAACAGTTCGGCAATCTGGACGGCATTGAGAGCCGCACCTTTGCGCAGGTTGTCGCTCGAAACAAACAGCACCAAGCCGTTAGACACTGTGGGATCTCTACGGATCCGTCCAACATAGCTGGGGTCCTTGCCCGCTGCCATCAACGCAGTAGGTACATCGACGACGACAACCCCCGGCGCCGCGCGCAGCAACTCGGTCGCGCGCTGGACAGAAATCGGCCTGGCGAACTGCGCGTTCATCGATAACGAGTGGCCGGTATAAACTGGAACGCGAACACAGGTTCCCGCGACCGCAAGGTCAGGGATCTCGAGGATCTTGCGGGTCTCGTTCTGCAGTTTGAGCTCCTCCTCGGTCCATCCTTCGTCGCCGCTATATGCGCCTGCGTAAGGCAACACATTGAACGCTATGGGTGCGGCAAACTTCTTCGGCGCGGGCAACTCGATCGCATCACCGCTTCTGGCCAGTGCGGCGGAATCGCCGCCGACGCACTTCACTTGCATCTCGAGCTCAGCGATTCCTGCGCTGCCGCCGCCTGAGACCGCCTGGTAGGTCGAGGCAATGAGCCGCGTCAGCTGCGCCTCTGCATGCAAGGGCTTGAGCACGGGCATCGCCGCCATAGTCGTACAGTTGGGATTGGCGACGATTCCCTTTGGAATGGATTGCAGGGCGTGTGCATTCACCTCGCTGACCACGAGAGGCACCAGAGGATCCATGCGCCAAGCTGAGGAATTGTCGATCACGATGGCGCCATCGGCCGCAACTTTCGGAGCCAGCGAACGCGAAGTCGTCGCTCCTGCAGAGAACAACACGATGTCGAGCCCGGAGTAATCCGCGGCGGAGGCGTCCTCTACCACGATCTCTTCGCCCCGCCAAGGCAGTTTACGTCCCGCCGAACGCGCCGAGGCGAAAAATCGCACCCCAGCCGCAGCGAACTTTCGCTCTTCCAGCACCTGCCGCATGGTTTGACCCACGAGGCCGGTGGCGCCGACAATTCCGATGCGTACAGATGTCATATTCAGGCATTGTCGCATACTCGGATGCGGCAACATTGACGACGAGGGCGCCGCTGACCGAGACGCATCTTAAGTAGCAAGCAGGCGGGCGTCTGTGGAAAGTGCGAGCAACAAGTACCGCTTACGGAAGGCGACGAGTGCTGATGAGCCTGTTCTGCGCGATCTGATCGCTCGCTCCATACGTGCGCTCGGCGCGAACGACTACAGTCGCGAGCAGATCGAGGGCGCCCTCGAGGGTGCGTTCGGCGTCGATACGACCCTGATCCGTGATCAGACTTACTTCGTCGCCGTCGATGGCGCCGAACAGATCGTCGGGTGCGGTGGCTGGAGCAAGCGCCGGACGCTCTTCGGCGGTGATGCGCGCAGCGAGCGAGATGACTCATGGTTGGATCCTCGGGTTGATGCCGCCAAGATCCGGGCTTTCTTCGTCGATCCTGCGCACGCTCGCCGCGGCATCGGACGCGCGCTCCTCAGGCGCTGCGAAAGTGAGGCGGCGCTCGCGGGATTTACTCGATTCGAGCTCATGGCGACTCTTCCGGGCGTGCGGCTCTACGCCCAGTGCGGTTACATCGCTCGTGATCCCATCCACCATCCGGTGGCGGCTGATATCTCTATCACGTTCGTGCCGATGACGAAGCGGCGCAGCGGCTCGATTACGAGCGAGGAGTGAAGAGATGATTCGGGGCTGGCCCGCTCTACTGATCGGCGCTTTCTGGTTGCTGTGGGCGCTCTATTGGCTGGTGTCCGCGCGCTCTCTCAAGCCCGTCCGACAACGTCAGTCGCTGACTTCCCGGCTTAGCTTTGTTGTCGTGATGCTGCTCGCCGCGGCGTTGCTGCGTGCCGGGCATCATCTACAATCGCTTCAGGCTCAATGGATTGGCGGCGGCTGGACGCGCTACTGGGTCGCGGTGGCACTGGTCGTCGCCGGATTGTCGTTTAGCGTCTGGGCACGCCGTACGCTCGGGGGAAACTGGAGCGGCACGGTGACTCTCAAGGTTGATCACGAACTGGTGCAAACCGGGCCGTATCGCCACATCCGACATCCGATCTACGCGGGATTGCTGCTTGCGGTATTTGGATCCGGCCTTGCGGCCGGTCGCCTCTATGGCATGGCCGCCTTCCTTTTGGTCGCGCTGGCTTTGTGGTGGAGACTGCGGGTCGAAGAGCGCTGGATGGCGGCAGAATTCGGGCAGCGATACGAGGCCTATCGGCACTCGAGCTGGGCGCTGATTCCGTTCGTGTTCTAGGCCGCGGCAAGTTCTCGCTCCGCGTCAAAAGCGGGCTTTGCCGTCACGCGGATCACTGCCTCCCGGAAGGAGGGGTCCGGCCACATCCAGTCAGCTTGTTTCGCCTCTAAAAGAGAACCAATACCGTACTCGTCCGCCTCAATTCGCTACGATCCGGGCTAATTTAGCCCAGTCTTCAAGGAACGCGATGCCAAGCCTAACTGAGCCACAGGCCAAGGCCCACATCACCAAATTACTGACGGCAATGAGTAAGGCTGGTGGCTCAGACCTATTTGTGTCCGCGAACTTTCCGCCCAGCATGAAACTGCGGGGCACCATGCGCCCATTGACGGATCAGAAATTGACCGCCGAGGTCACGCGTCAGCTGACAAACTCGCTCATGAACGAGCGGCAGCGGGCCGACTTTGCCAAAGATCTTGAGTGTAACTTCGCCATCTCCCTGCCGGGCGTGGCGCGCTTCCGAGTCAATGTCTTCATGCAGCAGCAGCACGTCGGCATGGTTGTCCGAACCATCGTCAATAAGATTCCCGATTTTGCCACGCTTGGATTGCCGGAAAGTCTCAAGGAGATCGTAACGGCCAAGCGCGGCTTGGTTCTGGTGGTCGGCGCAACCGGTTCCGGCAAGTCAACTACGCTTGCCGCCATGATCAATTATCGCAATCGCACCTCCGCCGGGCACATTGTCACAGTGGAAGATCCGGTTGAATTCGTGCACCAGTCACGTCAATCGCTAATCACTCATCGTGAAGTGGGGATCGACACGCACTCTTGGCATAATGCACTCAAGAACACTTTGCGCCAGGCGCCGGATGTTATTTTGATCGGGGAAATTCGCGACTCTGAAACGATGGAGAACGCCATCGCATTCGCCGAGACTGGGCATCTGTGCCTTAGCACGTTACACGCTAACAGCGCCAATCAGACCATCGATCGCATCATCAACTTCTTTTCCGAAGACCGCCGCAAACAGCTGCTCATGGATCTATCGAGCAATCTGCGCGCGATCATCTCACAGCGACTGGTCAAAACTGCCGACGGCAAAGGCCGCAAGGCGGCTATGGAAATCTTGATCAACACACCCATCGTGGCCGACAAGCTCTTGAAGGGTGAGTTTCACGAGCTGAAAAGCATCATGTCAAAGTCCCGGGAGCTGGGCATGAAGACTTTCGACTGGTCATTATTTGAGCTCTATAATGAGGGCACTATCTCGTACAACGAGGCAATACAAAACGCGGATTCAGCAAACGAGCTGCGTCTGAATATCAAGCTCAATGGCACGCGGCAGCCAAAGGAGCCTGGGTCTGGGTCTTCCGCGGCGGAGACGGACGCTGAGCCTCAGGCTGGAGAAGCATTGGCTACATCGCCTGGGGAGCTTTCACTTGAGCCCGATCTGCTCGATGCTGAAGTGGCACCTTCTGTCTGACCTGCTACCGGCGCGTTGCCCGGTCGAGCATTCTTATTGAGCGTGACAAATACCCGTCACGATCGCGCACAAAACCGGCTCTTCGATGAAGTGCAGGAGATTGCCCTGCGATGGTTCGAGCCCCGGCGGCGCCCCGGGCAACATCCCTAACGAGCACGGTGACCTCCATGCGTAACCGCGCCGCGGCAGGCAAGCCCGGCAGGCGGCAAGCAGCTTGCGTGACAGCAATCGTAGCGGCACTCGGCATCGAGCTCGCGATCTGCAGTACGAGCGTTTGGGCGTGGGACGATGAGGGCCACATGATGGTTGCCGCGATCGCCTGGAGGGACCTTGACGCCGCTCATCGCGCGCGTATTGTCCAACTTCTCAAGCTCAATCCGGACTATGCGCAGTGGACGGCAGGCGTTGCGGGTAGTGAACGAGGCGAGGTTGCATTCGTCCGCGCGGCAACCTGGCCAGATGCAATTAAATCTGATCCGGACTACGTGTTTGACGGCGCGAAGCCGCCTGCCGGAACATCAGCCGGGCAGAACATCGGGTATCCAGATCACCTGCAGCATCGCTACTGGCACTACATTGACGTGCCACTGTCCGCGGATGGCACGCCAACCGTGCCGCCGGTGCAGCCGAACGCGCAGACGCAGATCGAGCTCTTTGAATCTTCAATTGGCTCCGCCACTGTGCCTGACGACGTCAAATCCTATGATTTGGTCTGGCTCGAGCATTTGGTGGGCGATGTGCATCAGCCGCTGCACGCGACTTCGCGTTTCTCGCAGCAATTGTCCGATGGCGATCGCGGTGGAAACTCAGTCGCCTTATGTGTCAGGCCCTGCCGCGATGAACTGCACTCCTTCTGGGACAATGTCCTGGGTACCGACCGGAACGCCTCGACCGCAATTGCTGCAGCGGCACGTATCCCCGCGCCGCCCGAGGACGCCGCTGCGGTATCAGACGACACAATATGGATACAGGAGAGCTTACAAGCCGCGCGCGATTATGCCTACGCGCCGCCAATCGGGCCCGGCGCGGGCCCCTATGCCCTGGATGAAAACTACCGACGGGCCGCACTTAGCCAAGCCAGGAAGCGCGTGGCCTTGGCAGGCGCAAGGCTTGCCCATCTCATCAACACGAACTTGAAGTGACACGGCATCGACGGCTGAATGATCAGGGATCAGTGACCTGCAGCTGACATTATCTTTACAAGCAATCGTGCTACGCTGTGGCCACCGGTACCGAAAAAGCGCCATGCACATGTTGCCTCTACGCGGCCTCATCGCGCCCGCTTTCATCGCCCTGGCTCTTGTGGCGGGCTTGCTTCAGTTTCGGATCGATTCTGAAAGTTTGCGTTGGCTGAGCCTCGTTTTTCTGGCTTTAGGGCTGGCGTTTACCGGCGACACGCGCCGCCTTTTTGACAACGCTATGCGCGCAGTTCGCGGTGAGTCTTCGGGCGAATAAATCTCGACACGCAGCGAAGCGACAAGGAGCTATCGATGAGGCCTTCAATCCGACCGGGAACACTGGCGGCTTATTGGCGCGAGTACCGCGGGCTACTGGTGTTTCTCGTACTGATGTTTGGCTTTCGCTCGGCATGGGCTGACTGGGTGTACGTACCGACCGGCTCCATGAATCCAACGATTATCGAAGGTGATCGACTGCTGATCGACAAGCATATCTATGGCTTGCGCCTGCCGTTTTCGCTGATTCATCTCACAGAGGGCCAGAATCCGATGCGGGGTGACATCATTGTTTTTGACTCCCCGCGCGACGGCACTTCATTGGTGAAACGCGTGATCGCGTTGCCCGGAGACACGCTGGTGCTGGATGGCGAGCAGCTCATCGTCAATGGTATACCTGCCCGCTACGCTGCCGGTGACAGATCCGAGTTGCGCGGCCTGCTGCGCGCGACCCGAGGCCGCGATCCAGCAATAATGCGCGAGTCGGGAGTACTGCCCGAGCATGAGATTTTGTTGCTGCGGGATCGCCAACAATCGCTCCAGTTCGGTCCCGTGACCGTACCTGTGGGGATGTACTTTGTGCTCGGCGATAACCGCGACAACAGTTTTGATTCGCGCTATATCGGCTTCGTGCCAAGACGCAACATAGTGGGACGGGCCACTCGTGTTGTGATATCCCTGAATCCTGATCGATATTACGTGCTGCGCTCGGAACGGCTATTCAGCTCGTTGTACTGACGGGGGCCAGGACTAGCACCCGCGTCACAGCGTAGCTATCTGAAGCGCGGTAGCTACTTCTCTCGCAGATCCTGCAGCACGCTGCCGATCTGCAGCAGCTGGACCTCGTGCGGTTCATCGCGTCCCTTTTCCTTAAGCGCGTGTGCGTACCATTCTCGCATTGAGTCTAGATGCAACAGGCGAGTGGCATAGGCGGCTGAAGCGGTATCGAAGGGCAGGCCATAGGTCTGAATTCGAAACGCAACCGGGGCAAAGAAGGCATCCACGGCTGTGAATGCCTTGCCTGACAGGAACGGACCGCCGAAGCGGCGCAGACCATCGTTCCAAAGGCCGCCCAGTCGACCAATGTCGCGTGCAAGCCCAAGCGGAAGTTCCATCAACCGCATGCGCACACCGCAATTCATCGAACAGCGGCTGCGCAAATCGGCGAATCCGGAATGCATCTCAGCGGCCGCGGATCGAGCCCAGGCGCGCGCATTCGAATCAACCGGCCAAATGCCGGCGTGCCGCTCGGCAAGATACTCCACGATGGACAGCGAGTCCCACACGGCGTTGTCGCCGTCGATCAGGCACGGAACTTTGCCGCTGGGCGAGATCTTGCGGTAGCTCTCCCAGCTCGACGCGTGTCCGAACGGCACAAGGTGCTCGGTGAACTCGATGTCGAGCTCGCGCATCAATACCCATGGCCGCAATGACCAGGATGAATAATTCTTATTGGCAATGTATAGCTTGTACATCGAAGCAGAGCTTTACCCGGTCGTTCAATTCGGCGCAACGCTCGGCGCGCCGGGCAGCGCTGCGAGCCAGCGAAGGACCTCGGCCTGTAAGGCGATGCGATGATCGTTGAAACTGTGATCGCTAGGGAATGTCTGGACGGTCACGTGCTCGGCGTGCATTTGAGTCAGCGCCGGCAGTAGGCCGATGGCTTTGTCGCCGTCGTCATCCCGCTCCGCCGTAATGACAAGGATGTGTGCCCTTGCGAGCGCGGAGGCCAGATGGAGTAGATCGAACTGCGCGCCCTCGCGCATGACCTCGGCCAGCAGCGAGCGGGTATTGGCTCCCGTAAGCCTTCCCTCGGCGTCTTTGAACTCGGCCGAGGCGAGCGCGTTGCGGCGCGCCGGGGGCAGTGGAGCCCAGGCTCGGGTGTCGAAGCTGATGTCCCAAGGCGCGAGCAGTACGACGCCCAGAACCCCTGGAGTATCGGCGGCAGCGCGGGCGGCGATGTAGCCGCCGTAGCTGTGGCCCACGAGCACAATTCTTGAGGGATCGACGCCCCAGGCCCGGGCACTTGCGGGCCGTGCGAGCAAGTCCAGCAACGCCTTGGCATCCGCAAGGCCGCCTTTCAAAGTGTATTGGCCACCGGATCCCCAGGACCCGCGATAGTGGAATGTAATCACGGTCCAGCCTGCACGTCGCATCGACTGCGCGAGGTCCAGGTTCTGCTCGTTGCCGGGAAGTCCGTGCAGGAGCACGACCGTCGGGTGGACGCCCTCACCCGCGGGAAGGTACAGCTGCCCATTGAGGATCGCCCCGTGACTCTGGAATTGAATGCCTTGGCCGATGGCAGGATGTGCAGGGTCGAGCGGTGGGTCGGTGTAGAGCGCGGCCGGCAGCGGTGCATCGGGCGTAGCGGCGCTAGCGGCCCAGCAAGTAACGCCAACGATGGCAAAAGCCGCGAGTCGCACGATCAGATTAATGTCGGTCATCCGTGGCTCCCGGCCCCTGCGGCACGAGCGGCAGCACGATGTGCGAAGGCATACTCGGGGAAGAGTACACTCGTTGTGTTGCTGGCCGGTAATCGCTCGCCTTCGCCGTATAGATGCTCGGCGTGAATGTCTGCGGATTGCGGTCGATCAGTGGGAACCATGTCGACTGGACCTGCACCATGACTCGGTGCCCCTTCAGGAATACGTGGTCGCGCGATCTGAGTGGAACCGGCCAGCGAGCGGGCACATTCGGTCTCAGTGTGTGCGGATGCTCGTAACTCTCCAGGTAGCGGCCGCGACGCACCTCCATCGCGATCGGCAGTTCATAGCCGTTGAGTATCTGTGCATAAGCTCCCGGATCAGCACCTTTCGAGTCCGCATTCGTGTACCAATCTACCTCCTGCGCGTCTTGCGGAAAAACGTCAATGAGCTTAACGACAAAATCGCTGTCAGTACCCGAAGTGGACGCATAAAGAAGCGCCGCAACTTCGCCCGTGACGGTGAGATCGTGCTCCAGCGGTTCACTGACGTAGCTCAACACGTCGGGCCGGTGATCGACGAAGCGCTGATCGCCGGATTCCCAGCGCGGCCAGTCTCCGGCCGGATAGGTCGGTGAGATCGGCCGCGGGCGGTACGGCACCGGATTGGCCGGGTCCGATACATAGCTGCGGTGCGTGCCCTTATCGGCGGGAGCCGGCGCAGTGAAGCTCAGCGTACCGTTTGCATGAAGGTAAAGATTCGTTGCGACCGTGTTCTTTAGCGGCCAGTCTGGATACGTGCGCCAGACGTTGCTGCCAGTCTGGAATATCGTCGCGCGCCAGTCAGGCTTCGCGCCCTTGCCGTGCAGCCAATAGGCGAAGAACGGCGCCTCGATCGTCTCCCTGAATTCACGCGCGGTCTCGTGCCCCAGCGGCCAAGGCCCGAGTTTGTCCTCGATGGGACGGTTCCAGCAACCGTGGCACCAGGGACCCGCCACCATCAGGCTCGTCTTCTCCGGGTCGTTTTCGGCAGCATGACGAAAAATTTCCCACGACCCCCAAGGGTCTTCCTGATCCCAGAAGCCCGCGACGTTGAGGGACGGAACTGACGCACGGTGCAGTTCGTCGACCCAGGCCTGCGACTTCCAAAACGCGTCGTAGTCTGGATGCGCGACAGTATCGTTCCAGTATGGAACCTTGCCGTGTACGTAGTGGTCGTTAATGTTGGATAGCGGCCCGAGATTCAGGTACCACTCGTACGTGTCCCATTGCTCAAACGCGAAATGGGAGTTAGTAAGCTTGTCGCTCTCCTCCATCACTGCGTACTCAAAATCGTAACTCAGCCGCAGCGCGCCGTAGCGGTGATCGTCGTCGTTCATCCACTGATTGACCGGGGAGGCGCGCTCGCTGACCGCCTTCAGAGCCGGATGCGGATCAAGCAGCGCCGCGCCGGCCGTGTAGCCACTGTAAGAAGTCCCCCAGATGCCGACGCGGCCGTTATTGTTGGGCACATTCTTTACGAGCCAGTCGATCGTGTCCCATGCATCGCGGGTCTCTATCGTGCCTTGGCCGTGTTCAGTGCGCGAATCTTCACTTAGCGTAAAGGCACCCTCGGATTTGAAGCGGCCGCGAATGTTTTGGACGACGAAGATATAGCCGTCGGCCGCGAGCTCCTTCAGATAGGGCGGCATCTCGTCAAACGCCTTTGCCGGCACGCCGTAAGGAGTACGCTGGACCAGAATCGGCAGCGGTTCCGCGAACCCGCGCGTGCGCATGATTACCGTCTGCAGCCTTACTCCGTCGCGCATCGGAACCATCACTTCTTGATAATCAAAAAGCGGTGTCTTCGCCTGGCTATCGACGGCTGATTGGCTTGCCGCAGGTGGGCGACTCTGGGCGGGCACATTCGGGCCGGCCAGCAACCCGACCACAGCGATCAGCATGGAAGCAATTATTGCGCGCATTGAGGTGCTTTTCCCGCGTCGAAATGACCCCTTATCACACCGCATGGCCCTGCAGGACTTGAGTCAGTCTTGCAGCAATGATCCTCTCTTCGCCCGGCTGCAGCATGAAGGAGTTCATGCTCAGACCGCCGCCCTGTTCGGCGGGCTCGATCACGATGGAAGGCTTGGACTGACGCAAAGCCGCGCTGATCTGCGTCGGCGACGCAGACACACGCATGGGATCCCAATCGATGATCATGTGCGGGACGTGGTTGGCGATATCTGGAACCATGAATCGCGTGGATACGCCGGGCACTCTCGCTATCACGCCCGCAATGTACTCCAGGCGGCGCTGCCACTCGCGGCCCAAGGCTTCATGGTCCTCGGCCAGATAGCTCTCCAGAGCCTTGATCATGCCGACGATCTCCTCCTTGCCTACTTTCTGGCTTCGGCCCAGCGTGTCCTCGTTCGGGCTGTTGTTCATGAGCGCGTAGGCCACCAGATCCCGCCTGCCTACGAGCAGGCCCGCGCATTGTGGTCCCCTAATTGCCTTGCCGCCGCTAAAGGCGATCAAGTCGTAGCCCATTTGGGCGTAGTCCCAGAGATGCGATACCGGAGGAGTGTCTGCCGCCGCATCGATGAAGGCCGGCAACTTGTGGGCATGTGCGATTTGCACCCACTCTTGCACCTTGATAGCGCCATCCGCATCCGCGAAATTTGAAAAATGCATCATTGCGGTTCTGGGATTGATGGCTCCCAGCAGCTGCTCCTTGGTCTCGATGACTACCAGCTTGACGCCGGCGGCGCGCAGTTGATGATCGAACGGGTTGCGGTGGGACTTCTGAATGATCACCTCGGATTTCATGCCGGTCAGATCCGGCAGCTGCTCAATGAATCGCGGATTGTCGCCCGTGAGGATTCCGGCGAGACCCGATTGCATCGCCGCCGCGGCACCAGAGGTCACGATCGCGTCGTAGCCATCGGGAAGATTCAGCATCTTGGTGATGCGCTTGCCTGCCGCGGCCTCGAGTTCCAGGATCGGGACGAAGTGACGGCCAGCCATGCTCATCACGGCTTCGACCTCCGGGCGCATCAGCGATCCGCCCAGAACCGTCATCGTGCCTTGTGCGTTGATGACGGGAGTGACTCCGAGCTCTTCGTAGACGTTTCCCGAGGAGCCGAAACCGGTCAGAACGCCGGCCTCTGGCACGCCGGCCGCAGTCTTGCCGAGCATTCGATTCGGCACTACGAATCCGGCCACAGCTGCGCTCAGCGCGGTCAGAAACGAGCGGCGATTGGGGTCTGTACCGAATAGCATGACTACGCTACCTTTTTCGCTGCGTGAACGACTGCTGCGGTGCAGTTGATTTCCACCAGAGACTGTCCGGGCAGAGCCGCGACTGCGACGGTCGTGCGGGCAGGGCCGCCGTGTGGAAAGTAAGTCTTGAACACGTTGTTCATACCTTCGAAGTCTTCGATCTTCGTCAAGAAGACGGTCAATTGCAGGATGCTGTCCATGGTTCCGCCACCGGCCTCAACCAAGGTCTTGATGTTGTCCATGACCTTCTTGGTGTGGGTATCAATGTCCGTCGCGAACATTCCGTTTGCATCGTGCGAGTGCGCACCCTGGCCCGCCACGTAGATGACGCCGTTGTTGATGATGAGCGGCGTGATAAAGCCGTCGCTTGCAGGTTTGCCGTCATAGCCGAGCTTTTGGGGGCCCGCCGGGACTTCGGCTTGCGCGTCCGAGCCGGAAAGTGCCTCGACGATGCCGAGACCCGCGAACAGTGAAGCGAGGCGGGCGGCAAAAGTCCTGCGATTTCCGAGTATGG
>Ga0302325_10004410_pt1 | contig 32566 bp, 38 predicted proteins | sample Palsa_T0_2_FD_201948 | JGI IMG/M metagenome (GOLD analysis project Ga0302325, IMG submission 201948) | Peat permafrost microbial communities from Stordalen Mire near Abisko, Sweden - Palsa_T0_2 | ecosystem: Environmental > Terrestrial > Soil > Palsa > Peat permafrost | place: Sweden: Abisko... | reverse complement strand
TGGCCGCACCAGAGTTACCCAAAGTAACGTCCCAACATCCGCAAAAACTCCATAGCAAGGCCGCCTTCGTTCGGAAAGGTCATTTTTGCGCCGGAAAGTAGCTAGGCCGAAGTCCCGGCCTTGGAGCCGAGCATCCGCTCCAGACGGTCCAACACCCGCATCGCGGAAATGGTTTGTTGCACGCTCGCATTCGGTTCGCGATTTTCTTGGATGGCGGCGAAAAATTCGCGATCCTGCAGCTCGATGCCGTTCATCGAAACGTCCACCTTGCTGAGATCGATGGGCTTCTGTTCGCCGTCCACCAGATCGTCATAATACGCGACGTATGTACCGCTGTCGCCGATGTAACGGAAGAACGTCCCTTGGGGCCCCTGGTTGTTAAAGGACAGCGACAACGTGCAAATGGCGCCGGAGGGAACCTTCAGCCCAATGCTCATGTCCATGGCGATACCTAGCTGGGGATGCGGCGGGCCTTCCAGCGCGTAGCACTGCGAGATGGTTTGGCCGGTCTGATATTGGAACAGATCTACCGTGTGGCAGGCGTGGTGCCAAAGCAGATGATCCGTCCAGCTGCGCGGTTTGCCGGCCGCATTCATGTTCGTGCGCCGGAAAAAATAGGTCTGAACGTTCATCTGCTGGATGGTCAGCTCGCCCGACAGAACGCGCTTGTGCACCCACTGATGGCTCGGATTGAAGCGGCGGGTATGGCCGGCCATGGCGATCATTCCGGTCTCTTTCTGAACCTGCAAAATGCGCTCGGAATCGGCCAGGGAATCGGCCATGGGGATCTCGATCTGGACGTGCTTGCCCGCGCGCATCACCTGCTCGGCCTGTTGGGCATGCATCTGCGTGGGCGTGGCCAGGATAACGGCTTCAAGACCCGGCTGCTTCAGGCTCTCGCCCAGATCGCCGGTCCAATGGGCAATGCCGAACTTGCTGGCTACTTCTTCGGTGGCGGCGGGGCTGCCACCGGCCAGCGTCACGATTTCAATGCCGGGCATATTCCGGATTGCTTCAATATGCTTGACGCCGAAAGCGCCTTGCCCGGCGACACCAACCTTCATGGGATTCTGCCTCCTTACGAACATTCATTGAAACACAGGTCAATTCGCGTTTTGCTACTCTGCATCCATGAAGATTGGCTGGGCATTCCGGATCGCGAGCGTGCTGGCTTGTGCCAGCGCACTCTCCGCGCAGAGCAACAGTTACGTCTTGAAAGCCGCGCGGCTTTTTGATGGAGCTAGCGGACAACTGGTGGCGCCAGGAATGGTGGTGGTTTCGAATGGCGTGATCCAATCGGTTGGCGGAGGGAATGCGCCGGCCGGCGCAACCATCATCGATCTGGGCGATTCAACGCTGCTTCCCGGCTTCATCGACGCGCACACGCATCTCTCCGATGAGTTCAATCCCGATTATAATGGCGATGCCCTGCTCTCCCTGCAGCGGCCGATCTCCGAGAAGGCGATTCGCGCCACGGCGAACGCGCGCAAAACGGTGATGGCCGGGTTCACTACGGTGCGCGATGTGGGTTCGTCCGATTTCATAGACGTCGGGCTACGCAATTCCATCAATGCCGGCTATGTTCCCGGGCCCCGAATGCTGGTTGCGGTGCATGCGCTAGGAGCCACCGGCGGCCACTGCGATGACGGTGACAGCTTTCGTTTTGGTGTGTTGCGCCATGAGACAGGACCCGAAGACGGAGTCATCAATTCAGCCGACCAGGCCCGTTATGCCGTGCGGTTCAACATCAAATACGGCGCGGACGTGATCAAGACCTGTGCCAGCGGGGGCGTGCTCTCGCCCACCGACGATGTTGACGTTCCGCAGTTGACGCAGGCCGAGCTGGACGCGCTGGTGGACGAAGCGCACACGCTGCACCGCAAGGCCGCCGCGCACTCGCACGGCGCCGAATCCAGCAAACGGGCCATCCGCGCGGGAATCGATTCCATCGAACACGGAACGTTCCTCGACGACGAAGCCTTGCGGATGATGCACGATCGGGGAACGTTCCTGGTACCGACTCTGACCACGCGTGTCGGCCTCGCCGAATCGAAGTTTCCGCCGCTGGTGCAGGCCAAAGCGACTCGCGCGGTGCAGCAGCAGGACGCCATGGTCAAACGCGCGCTAGCGCTGGGCGTGAAGATTGCGCTGGGCACCGATGCCGCCGTTTATCCGCACGGCGAGAACGCCCTGGAGTTCGCCTTCATGGTGGCCGACGGCATGACGCCGGCGCAATCCCTGCTGGCGGGAACTAAATCCGCAGCGGAGTTGCTGGGTTTGGAGGACAAGGTTGGCGCGCTCAAGCCGGGTATGCTGGCCGATATAGTGGCAGTGCCGGGAAATCCAATCGAGAACATCAAGGTGACGCAGAGCGTGATCTTCGTGATGAAGGACGGAGCCATTTTACGGAACGACCGCGCAGTTTCCCGCTGAACCCTCGCGTGTCGATCCCACTTGGCATAGCAATTGCGGCAGCTTGTGTTATCGGGTTTCTCTACTATCTCGCCAAACGTGCCATTTATTATCCTTCCCCCGCGCTTGCTTTTTGCCGAGCCGAAACCGACGGTGGGTCCGTCGGATGATGAACTGGGCCTACCCGCAGAAGTTCTGAATCGCTGGCACGCCAGGGTCTGGACCAGCCGGCAAGGCTACAGTCTCCCGGCGTGCATGCTTTCCGCGGCAAGGCTGCACTGCGCGAAGAGCTGTTCCGGATGAGTCTCCTGGAAATATCCACTCCCGATTTCAACGCTCGGAACTTGCGCCGCAATGGCCAGAACGGGAACGCGGCTGCGCTGGCAGTCGTAAAGACCATTGATCAAATGAAAGACCAGTGATCAAATCATGTTTCCGGGCCCACAGCTTCCGGCGCATACAGCCAGTTTGCCGGTGAGGTGTGCCTCTGCGCCCGCCGCGAACGCAGCTGCCTCCTCGTGGCGGACGCCAATACCAGCAGGTCAGCCGCTCTTTTTGCCATTCTCTTCCTTTCCCGAAACCTACGCCATTTCGCAGCATTACCCTCTCAAATCCTTGAGTGTTTTGAGGTCGCCCACCACGTACGCCATGGATGCACGAACGCCCTTACCGCATCGGCGGGGGGCAAGGTCGGACAATTCCTCGTCTTTCGAAACCGGAAGCGTAAGGGTGCCATCGCCGATCCACGCCTGTTCTACTTTGACGTCGTGCGGAACGTTCTCTACTAGTTCGTGAATCGCCGGTTTGCGTGCCTCCCTGCCGCCAGGCACGGGAAGTGCAAGAGATTCACGACGGGCCGCTGATGCAAGGCCGAGAGGTCCTTAACCGGCTCTCTCAATGTCACAATGCCTTCCGCAAGCCGCCGGCCGACCACCGACAGGCTTCCAGCAAACTTCGATCCGGCAGCCAACGCGGGGCCTGCTTTGCCGGTGGCCGCATAATACCTCGTCTGGAAAATTGACCCGAGTCGTTTGGGATAGCCTTGAGTCCAACCGCGCGCTAGCGCCGCATCGTTGTCCACGAAAATGTATGGACAATAGGAGACAGGCCGTCCTTCAAAGAGTGCGTCAAGAAGAATGAAGAACTCACGATACTGGTATCGGGCAGGATCGAGGTATTCTTCGTTCGAGCCCGAGAACTGCCAATCGTAAAAGCACGCGCTTGCGTGGCCTTCCGCGTTCGGATCGGGGTCGAGTCCGGTGGGCAGTATCGCTCGCACCGCGGCGGGATCCGGCCAAAACTCGATGGTCAGAAAGTCGGCGGAATAATACCAGGGCGGAGGCGGATTCAGTGTCGATTTCCCTTTCGGGGTCAGAGGGTAGTTGAAGCCTTTTAGCATTCTCGTTGCCTGTCCAGGAAGATCCGATTTGCGGCCCGTTTTGTTGGCCAATACCCCGACTTTATGACGCTGTGTCGGCCGCATCCGTCCCGGAGCCGGCGGCGTAACGCCGTTCCCGCACGAACTGCTTGCGCTTGGAACGCTAAGACAGATATTCGCGTGCTTCCTTAGTGAGCCTGCGACGGTCAATGGAATTGAAGACAGCCTTGCGTACCACCCGCCACACAACGCGCGGTCGGAAATAGTACTCGCCGTAGAAACGCTCGACCGCCTCGACAAAGTCCGCTTGGTGCATGCCTGGAAGGTCTCCGGGTGCGTGGCGGACCTGATGCCGTGGGACGCTCCGCAACCGCAGCAGTTGTAAAGTCTACATTCCTCGTGATCCTCGCCGACGTCGGATTCACAGCGATGGAATCAGGATCCCAGGATGCCCCGAGGCTCAAGGCCGGCCAGACGATTCCTGCTCAGGAAACCATGAGCATCGATGACATGGCACGCAAGCTTTCCAGTGTCGCCGACAGTGCAGAGGACTTGATCACTCAAGTACGTAGCGAACTGCAGGGCATCAGCGGACGTACTCAAGTTCTCTTGGCGAATCTGAACGAGGCAACTGGGTCGGCCAATCGGACACAGATTGCCGAGATTCTACGTCAAGTGAACTCGCTGGTGGCGACACAGTCGCCCAAGATTGACAGGATCACGGACCAAGTCGCCGTTCTGACCACAGATGCGGACTCGGTAATCAAGAAGGCTGGCCCGGTGGTCGACCGCGCGGACGAGACGCTTGCCAACGTGAACTCAACCATCGATCAACTGCGGGATCCAATCCGCCAGGATCTTGCGGAACTGCCATCGACCATGCAACAGGCGAAGAGCTTGATCACCAGTCTGCAAGTCGTGATGCAGTCCAACGACGACAACATTCATGAGACCATCGAGAACATCCGTGTTGCGACTGAGAACCTGGATCAGTTGACGGACCAGGTCAAGCAGCGCCCTTGGAGCCTCGTAAGAATCCGGCAACCGAAGGATCGCAAAGTGCCTCAGTAGCCATTCGGCAACGAGGATGTCGGCATCGCAATTTGTCGTTTCGAATGTATTAGGGTGCTGATGTAGCGAAAGAAGTCGGGGTTGTTAGCGAACTCGGCCGATATATCTTCCCACTCGCGCTGGAACACGGGACCGCTTAAGGTATGCTTGATCTCACGTTCCCAAAGCATCCAAAGACGCTTCGTAATGTACCCTGCCTCGTGAAGATGATAAACATCGGCAATCAATTGAATGCAGTACAATGTGCAGTCTCTCACGTCCTGGCTGCGGGGAGGCATCGGGCGAGAAGGGTTGACGTTTGCCAGCCACGCTTCGGTTGGAAAGAGGCGCAGAAGTTCCTGAAATCGCGCGGAGAATTCGATAAACATCTGGGCGTTAAGCTGGCGCCGCTGATTCAGCAGGGCGACCCAGATGCCTACCGAGCCAAGCACGAGAGGTCCTACCTGTGCGAGAGCTCCGATCTGGAGCCAGGTCATGGGTAGTGGGAACAACAGCTGAAGGGAATCATCTTCAGAATAGGAGCGTCACGAAAGGCTCCTTGTTGGGTCTGTTGCGGCTGTGGACTTCCCACTCAGTTTGAAGCCGATTTCAAAACCGAAAGCCGTTCTTGCATGGAATCCGCTAGGCTCTTGACGGCGATTCCGAGCTCGCGAGACATTTCTGAGACGACACCAGGAACCGAGCGATCTCCCACCCGCACCGTCTTGATCGAAGTGCCCCGCCATAGCACCTCGCCCGAACGGAGGTTGACGATCCGTGCCGACAGACCGACTTCGACCGAGACGTTGGAATTCTCATCCAATTCCTCGAGATGATCCAACGACCCAGTGATTAAGCAATCTGGGGACTGACGCCCGTCGTAAAGGTCAATCGACTCGAACAGTCCACGCTCCTGCAATTCCCTTATTAAGGCCTCCGTAGCGATACGCCGGGGATCTTCAGCCCAGAGGGCGTAAGTATAGTAATCCAATTGTTCCGCCGAAGGTCGATACACAATCGAGCCTTCCTTAAGGAACCTCGGCGCACTAAACTCCCTTACCGCGGCTGAGCCGACGACCGGTTTCGCCGGATCCGTCGGAGAAGCGCTCTGCTGCGGCACGTTCAGCACGTAGTAATTGGGGTATCGGATCCCTCGGGCGCAGGCTCCGAGGCTCACAAATGCTCCGAGTGCAAGTGTCGCCGCCATCTTGCGCCTCGATGATCTCCGAACTTTATGGCTCACGCTGAATAGGACGGATTTTCCAGGCACTTTTGTTGGGCTCTTTTTCGGCAAGAGGCTGCACAGCCGGCGCCCCAACAAAAATGGGCCAGCCAGTCTCTTGATAACCGCAGGCCGACCCAATGACGGCGAAGACATTCTCAGTAGGACATAGCACCGACTTCTGGACACTTTCACTGCTGTCCTCCGGTATCGGTAGCATTGGGACGGCGATCAACATAAGTGCCACCATTCTGTGCATTCGTTGTCCGGGAATGACACTCGGGAAAATGCCGCTGCTCGTCTGGCTGAACCTTGTGATGGCAGGCTTGGTGATTTTAGCAGTTAGCCCGCTTTCCGCGGCCAACAAAACTCTCATCCAGATCGAGTGGCAACCGCCGTGCGCCTGATCTTCACAGTCGGCAGCTGGCTCGACCAACGGCTTCAACTGGGCTCGCCGATTCGCGAGACGATGCAGCACGCCATTCCCCCCCAGACCGCAAGTTGGGCTTACGTTTTCGGCAGCGCGGCGATGACGGTCTTCGCGTTTCAGCTTGTCACAGGAATCCTTCTCGCGTTGATTTATGTGCCTTCAGTGGGGGAGGCGTGGAACAGCCTGGAATGTTCCGCCTTTCGCCGCTCGAAGACCAAGCCCTCGCCGGAGCGCTCATGTGGGTTACGGTGACGTTTGCTTACTTGGTACCGGCGCTCGTGCTCAACGCCCGGCTTCTCGCCGGCGAACGAACTCGTGCCTCGGAAGTGGGGGTTGGTTGATGGCCGGCCTGTCCACCTCTGCGCTTGATCTAGGGTCTCGTCAGGGTACACCATCCTTAGCATCGCTGTGGGCGCTCATCCCGGATTTCTTGGCTGTTACAAAGCCGGAAGTAAACTTCCTTATCGTAGTTGCGACGTTCACCGGCTTCTATCTGGGTTACTCGGGAGATTTGCACAACTTCCCGGTAGAACGAATGCTCAACGCATTGTGCGGCACGCTCCTGGTAGCGAGCGGGACGGGCACGCTGAACCAATATCTGGAACATCGCTTCGATGCGCAAATGCGGCGGACCTCCCGGCGCCCGATTGCGGCGGGCAGACTCCGCCCCCGAGCTGCGGCGTGGTTCGGCATATCGCTTTCTGTAGTTGGCTCTGTTTACCTCCTCGCCACTGTGAACGCACTGGCGAGTGCCCTTGCGGTCTTCACGCCGACTACCTATCTGCTCATTTACACACCCCTGAAACGGAAAACACCGGTCTGCACGTTAGCGGGGGCTGTTCCGGGCGCCATGCCTCCGCTGATCGGCTGGGCGGCGGCGTCAGGTTCTCTCACGAGCGCCAACGCTTGGATGCTATACGCGATGCTGTTCTTGTGGCAATTCCCTCACTTCATGGCAATCGCCTGGATGTACCGGGAAGACTACGCGTGGGCTGGGTACTTGGTTCTTCCACAGGGCGAGCAGAGCGGGCACTTCATGTCCTGGCAGGCCTTGCCGGCGTCGCTTGCTCTGATTCCAGTCAGCTTGATCGCGACCATGATTGGCCACGCAGGTCTCGTTTACTTTGTTTTGGCCGGCATACTCAGCTCGTTGTTTTTCTATTACAGCGCCAGCCTGGCTTTTCAAAGATCCGCCCTTGCTGCACGTCGATTGCTGTTGGCCTCAATCGTTTATCTGCCACTGGCGTTCTGTCTGCTAATGCTTGAGAAATAGAAAGGAGCGGTTATGGTGCGGAAACCAATCGTGGTGGTGACAAGCCACTTCGTTGAAGGCGTGGAAACGCGCATCGAACGGGAATACGAAGCGCGACGTAGCACAAATGGAGTGTCCTTCAAATCCGAGGAACTGCTCGCAGCCGCGGAAGGAGCGGATGCAATGTTTGTCACGCCAGTGGACAGAATCGATGCCGAATTCGTCAAGCGAGTATCGGCGTCTGTCAAGGTGATTGCCACGTATTCTGTGGGCTACGATCATATCGACCTGCGTGCTGCCGCTGAGCGGACGATTGCGATTGCCAATACCCCTGGCGTTCTAACGGATGCCACGGCGGATATAGCGATGCTGTTGCTGTTAGGCGCTTCGCGGCGAGCATACGAGGCACAGGAACTAGTCCGCTCGGGAGCGTGGAAGTCGTCAAACGTTGTCGCGCTACTTGGATGGCAACCCACCGGCAAAATTCTCGGCATCTTCGGTATGGGGCGAATCGGCCTAGCGGTTGCGCGTCGTGCGCGTGGCTTTGGAATGAAGATCCATTACTACAATCCGGTTCGCCTACCGGAGGAAACTGTGGGAGACGCAGTATTCCATGCCGACTCGTTGGATCTGCTTCGCGTCAGCGCGTTTCTGAGCCTCAATGCGCCGGAGTCGGAAGAAACGCATCATTTTCTGAATGCAAAGACGATCCAGCTTCTACCGGCGGGCTCGATCGTCGTCAACACAGCCCGAGGTGGACTCGTGGTTGATGAGGACCTCATCGCTGCTCTTCAGAGTGGTCAAGTGGCAGCCGCCGGATTGGACGTCTTTGAAGGAGAGCCGAAGCTTCATCCTGGATATCTCGCACTCAAGAACACTTTCCTGCTGCCGCACATCGGGAGCGCCACTGTAGAGACCCGCACAGCCATGGGTATGCTGGCGCTGGACAACATTGACGCAGTACTCAGCGGGAATCCTGCCCCCTCTCTGGTACTACGGGCCACCGAATAATCCTATGACAATCAAACCTCGACTAATTGCTGTCGTGGTCCTGCTGCGATTTGACTTATGCAGTAGCGCCGCGAGCTTGAAACCGGAAACGCTAGCGGCTTGGAACGCTTATCTGCAGGCGGCAAATGACAAAATGCAGGCCCGTCTCCAACCCGACGCACATTTCCTGTGGATCGACGAAGAACCCGATCGGGTGGAGAAGATTCGCACCAAGGGGCCTTACATTGGGCCGGTGACAAAGGACATTCCGCAGAAGGTTCCATCGGGGCTGATTCACGATTGGCTCGGCGCCGATTTTGTCCCTGACGTGAAAATCGAAGATATTTTGCGAGTGGTGCGGGATTATGATCGATATAAGGATGTCTACCACCCAGGCGTAATCGATTCAGCCTTTCGCCGTACGGACGGAATGCAGGATTTCTTTTTCATGCGGCTTGCGAATAGATCAGTGGTTGCAAAGACTGCTCTGGATACCGAAGGTGTGGCGTCCTATATTCGCGTAGACGATAAGCGCTGGTACGGTGTTTCCAACACCACGGAGATCCGCGAAATCGACAAATTTGGTACAGAAGAGCAGCGAAAGTTGCCGCCCGACCAGGGTACCGGCCTGATTTGGCGGCTATCCAGCATCACGCGCCTCGAGGAACGCGATGGAGGTGTGTACGCGGAGCTGGAGGCGATTGCATTGAGCCGCGACATTCCCGCCGCCTTTCGCTTGCTCGTGACGCCGATTGTTCGCCGCGTCTCAAGAGACTCGCTCGCCACGTCTCTGCACCAGACAAAAGTAGCCATAGATGATCTCAGGCTGCGCCGTGTGCAGGAAACTCAGTGAGGAAATCCTGACGCCACGCCTTTTCGACACCAACGTCGAACTCCACGATGACGATATGTGTGGTGGCCCGCCGCAAGAGCGGTAACATGACAGCCCACGCTCCCCCAGCCAATCGACGTAGAGCTTGCGCTCCGCAAACAGCCTCGCGACGTCCGTCTTCACGAATGTGTCGAGGTAGCGGAGCGAGGCGAGCATCAAACGTCGCTTTCCTCCGTCGACCGTTACGTGCCGCACGCTCCAATTCCGCGAGACGGCGCTTGGCTGAGTCCTTCTCGAATCCACGGGAGAATGCCGCCTGTACGCTTCGGTTTCTTCTCTGTCATACCTGACCGATCCGTCACGCCCTGCCGGAACCATGACGCAGCTGTCTAGCTCCAAGCTGATTGAGAAATGATCGTACAACCGCTCGGAACAAATGCAATATTGCTTGATCAACCCAAGGATACCTTTCCGCATACGGCGGCACCCTGCAAAGTCCCAGCAGAGAGGTGATCCCAGAAGAGCAAACAGAAGAACTCATAAAGAGCATCGTTAAGCAGATTTTCGGGCCAAGATACTCACTTGTTGAGTATCTGCCAGCCATAGGGTTAGCATCTTGGTAACTTCGACGCTGATGGTACTTGCCCTATCATTCGCCGGTATTGACCTTGGTTTACCCCCGCTACTGAAACCCTATTTATTCGGCAACGGTTACTTGCTGGATATTGTCGCCGGAGGTACTGGCGCTTTGGTCGAACAAGGTTGCTCTTCGTCGGAGCAGCCGCGACCGCAATCGGCGTTTTCTTAAATGATCGCTTCGCATGGACCGTGGCGTTTGTCTAAGTGTGTTGCCAATCTCGGGCCGTCCGCTCATTTGTTGTTGATCGTACTCGAAGAGCCCTGGACCTTCCAGACCCCTCTCCCATCAAAGCAAGTCCACCGTTTACTGCACTTCAAGGCTGGAACACGAAACTTTCAGAGAAACTTGGACGCGCTGGCGTATCGTCCTTGCAAGAATTGTCATGCACGAATCAATTCCAGTAAGTCCCCAGACACCCGGCCATGGCGGTGTTCTATAAGCGCGCGCTCGGCGGCCGCCAATAAATCCACAACGGAGGCGCCAGGCTCGGCTAGGGCGACTCCAAGCGACGCCTGAAGCCCGTCCAATCCGAACTGCCGACCCGCGGCGGCGACGCCGGATCGCAGGGCGCACAAGCTCTGATCCAACTCGCCTTCAGGCCCTATCGACGCCACTACTGCAAACTCGGTTCCCGCTATCTGGGCGAGTGTAACATCGCGCGGGAATGATTTACGGATCGCATCGCAACAAGTCTGAAGGACCCGATCTGTTGGGTCCATTCCGATGAATTCCGATCGGGAAGGAATTCCGTCGAGATCAACACGAACCAGGGCAAGAGGCCTAACTTGCAAGGCTGCGTCGAGGGAGGCGCAGTCCAGCCGCTCGAAGAAGTGATGCCCACAGCCGGCACCCTCGACATTTTGGACCACCGGCCCGGGCTCCGAGAGTGGCTCATGCAGCCGCAGGGTCGATTGTTCCAATATCTGCAAGTCGTTCTGGCTAAAGCTGTCTTTCTGCCGGCGATAGAGGCACAGCACGCCCACCACCGGGCCACTCGGAGCGGCGAGCGGCGCGGCCATCGCGGCTCCGAGCGCGCTCTGGATCGGCCACCGTTCGGCACCCGATTCCACGGCTGGGTCGCCGTTTAACAGAGCCTTGGAATTGTCCGCAACCCAGCCGGCCAAGCCTTTTCCGACGGGAGTTTCGAGAGTCGCCAGCGAAGCGCTGTCCAAACCGAAAACGCCTTGCACCCGTAGAATCCCGCCGAACCGAACAAATAAGGCCAGCGCGTCGTGCGGGATCAGACTTTGCAACAGTGTGGAAAGCGGTTCGGCAAGATAGTAGCCCCGGCTGGCTTTTGGAATCCACTGTGAGTTTGCGGCCAACGCGTTAATCGCCGACCGGGTTGTCACGAGAGCGTTCAGCCGCTCGCCACTTACCTCGGCCGGTTGATTCGACGCATGCGACACCTCCAGCCCCGCGTCTGGGCCGGACCCGCGGAGCACCTGGGTGTCTCCGCTAATCGTCATCGACGGGATTGGAGTGCTGCGCGCAAGCGTCTCCAGTTCCACGTAGCGTTTCTGTAATACCGCGACTACGTCCGGATCGAAGGCTTTGCCGGCCTCCCGAACCAGGATTTCTATCGCCTGTTCCGGAACTATTGCCCGGTGATAGGGCCGTTCGCTGACCAGGGCGTCGAAACAGTCCACCGCAGAAATGATTCGCGAGCCCAACGGAATTTGGTCTCCCGCCAGGCCGTCCGGATATCCGGACCCGTCCCATTTCTCGTGATGCCCGCGCACCAGTGGGGCAACCACGAAAGGGAAACCCAGCTGTTCTATGATTTCCCCGCCCACTACCGTATGCAGCTTCATTCTTTCGAATTCGGCGGCGGTGAGCTTGCCGGGTTTAGAAACGATATGCGCGGGCACCGCCAGTTTGCCCACGTCGTGAAGAATAGCTGCCGACTGAAGCGCCTGCAAATCATTGTCGGACAGCTTGAAATGCTTTCCAATTTCGGTGGCGTAGGTCCGCACGCGGTGCAGATGGGAATGGGTGGTCCGCTCCTGCGCTTCCACTGCCAGGGCCAAGGTGTGAATACTGCGAAATTGCAGCGCGGCTAGAGCCTCGGCGTGGGACTGGCTGTCTTTGAGTCTTCCCAGAAATACCTGGTAGGTCCAGCCAAACGCATAGAACATCGGAAAAATCAGAAACACCACCCGCCAGTCGTAAAGCGCGGCGAGATGGTCCAGGATTCCCACCAGGCAAGTTCCTGCAATGTAGAAGGGAACCAGCCACGAATATGGCTCTAGCCAGTTGGCGAGGACGTCTTTGCCATCGGTCAAGGACGTAATAATTCCAACCGGTAACGTATTTAAGATGAAATAGCATAATCCCGTCAGCGCCAGGATCAGTGGCGCGCCGAGACTGGGTAGGTCCGTTTTCAGATAGTGGTACGTTGTGGCGGTACCTGCGATTGCAGTGATCAACACTGCGAGATTGAAAATAAACTGCACCGCGGACGGCCTGCGTGCAGGTTTCCAGTAGGTTTGGACCACTGTGGATAACAGCGCGACACTCGATGTCTCGCCCGGGCTTAGCTCCAGGATGCAAATCAAAACCACTAGAAGTCCAGCGGTAACGGTTCCCCTAAAGCCCGGCACGCGAAACTTGACTTGCGACGCCGCCATTCCAAACACCAGAAGGGTGACAAATCGGGGATAGTCGGCCGAGTGGCAGTGTAGGAGGCTGAGCAGGCAAAGAACCGACCCCACGACGGTCATGGAATAGAAAAAGATCTTTGCGCCGCGCGACATACACCTCTTCACATATATCGGCCCGCTGGCAATGAAACTCTAGTCTCTTACGTACTGCCTCCGGCCAGGGCCAACCCAACCGGGTGAGACCCATCGCAAGTGAATGCCGGACAAAATGCCCCCCACGCTTCCCGATTGCGCGCCTCCCAGTGGGACAAGTTGTCTGCTTCGCGACTGCCTGAGCTACAGCTAAGCGACTGAAATCAACGCAGTAGCGCGCCTTCGCCATTGGCGTATCGCGTGCATTGACGCAAGCAGCAAGCATGACGGGACGCGTGAATCCACGAGAGGTAAAGATGAGTATGAAACGCAATCGAGGTTTGATGTTCTGGCTCGGCGCCATTTGCGCCCTTCCAGCCTTCGCCCAACAGGCCGGCCAATCCGCACGGATTCACCCAGCTCTTCTGCAGATGAATGCGACCGAAACCCGCAGTGTGATCGTGATGTACGCCGAAGAATCCGACACTCATGCCAGTGATCGAGTTGAGCAGCGGCAGGGAATGCGCTTCCGGCATAACTTCTCGCACGTTCCCTCCTCGGCGGCCGAGCTTACGCTGCAGGAAATCGAGCAAGTCGCCCAGGATCCGGAAGTGAAAATGATTGCCCCGGACGGACAAGTGAAAGCTCTTGGGCTCGATTATGGTAACCAGTCCGTCGGCGCCTACCAGGCGAATAGCGACGGATACGCGGGAGCCGGCATCGGCGTCGCCTTTATCGATTCCGGAATCAGCTACGAGGATTGCGATTTCAAAGGCTGTAACGTCGCCACCCGCTATGGACGGGAGCTTAGCTTCATTAAAAATCTCAACGGAAGTACGACGGCTCCCGACGATGGTCAGGACTACTACGGCCACGGCACGCACGTCGCCAGCATCGCCGGTGGATCTGGAACGTTTTCGACCAGCTACGTGGATCAGTGGAATATCTACCCGTGGTATTGGATTCATGGCGTGGCCACCGGCATCACGGTTCACTCCCTGCGAGTGTTGAACAGCAACGGAACCGGAACGGACAGTTCCACGATTGCCGCCATCGACTATGCCATCGAAAACAAGGCCGCCATGAACCTGCGGGTGATCAACATGTCGATCGGCCGGTCGTTCACAACCAGCTATAAGGTCGACCCGTTGTGCCAGGCCGTGGAGCAGGCCTGGAAAGCCGGCATCGTAGTGGTGGTCGCCGCGGGGAACGAGGGCCGTACCAATACCGACGGCAATTACGGATATGGTACGATCACGGCGCCGGGTAACGACCCGTATGTCATTACGGTTGGCGCCGTCAACACCTTTGGGTCCCTGGATGTGAGCGTACACAAGGTGACCAGCTACAGCTCCAAGGGCCCCACGGCGATCGACCACATCATGAAGCCCGACCTGGTGGCTCCCGGAGACAACATCTACGGCACCCAGTGCCTCGTGTATAGTAACCAGGCGTGCCCCATCGCGGCGGACAATCGCGGCAACATGGTTCTGGATACCGACTACGCCAACGTGGGCGGTCCAGTGGGCGACAACTGGTATCTACGTCTGAGTGGAACCAGCATGGCTACACCCGTTATTTCCGGCACGGCGGCGCTGATGATCGGAAAACAGCCGTCGCTGACTCCCGATCAAGTAAAAACCAGGCTGATGGAAACCGCCTGGCGTACCAACTTCGTCCCGTCTTATGTCGTCACGCCGGTGGCCAGCGGCCCAAGCTACACGGTGTATCACGATCTCTTCACGATAGGCGCGGGAGAGGTGAACGTGATGGCGGCGCTCAATTCAACCATCACGCCCGCCACCAACCTCAACGCGCAATCGCCTGGGGTCACCTACAACGCGTCCCTCAAGATCTTGACGATCGTGCCCGCGGCCAACTCGGTTTGGACCAGTTCGGACTGGACGGGTGGGAGCTCGATTTGGGGCCAAGTCAACAGCTCAACGGTAAACCCGGTTACGGGCACCAACGTGATGTGGGGCTCGAACGTGATGTGGGGCACGAACGTAATGTGGGGCTCGAACGTGATGTGGGGCTCGACTACCGAGACCAGCCCCGATGCGACGGCTCTAACAGTGATGATCAACGGTGACAAATAAACAGCCCACAAATGGCTTGGCTGTTAACTTGATCCTTGACCAAGCGGCGTCGTCTTCCAGGCGATAATGGGTTGACAATACGGGCATAGCGTATCCCAACTTCGCATTCGGGTTGGATGGATGCTCCCTCTCCGCCGTTGCCCAAACCGCCTCCAACCTCGCTTCGATACTTTGACCAAAATATCACCCAACCCGGATCGTTAGGCAGTCCGCCGCCGCCGTCCCCAGTCCATATGAAGTCGAAGACGTCGCCGCCTCCCCAACTGCCGCAGGACGCTCCTCCGAAGTCATCGCCACCTGGCAGCCAACGCACGTTCGCGCCGAAGAGGCGCGCCTCTTCCCCGGAGCTAGCCGCTTAACGTCCTTTCACTACTTCCTTTCTTTCTCATCGATGTGAACCCCGGTAGAGGGTTGACGGAAATCCGCCAATTGCCAAGGATTGTCGGTTCGCAAAGCCTTTTCCTGGACGGCTAAGTTGCACGAAGAACAATGGGTTGGCGGCTACCTCATCTTGGATGGACAACTGCCTCTCTTCAGATGGCCGCAATGAGGAGTTGAATCAAACATGATGCATCCGCCAATGGCAAATGACCGCACTCTGCGTGAAAGTGGAGTGATTGAAAAATTCTTGGTATCGCCTAACGAGGAATCGTTCGCCGACCTGTTCCGGGTCTTTACGCCCCAACTCGTAGCTTTCTTCCGCTCACGCGGATGCGAGGTTGCCTTGAGCGAAGATCTAACTCAGGAGGTAATGCTGACGGTCTATCGAAAGGCTGCACAGGTTCGCGATCGATCACTCTTCCGGGCCTGGTTATTCAAGATTGCGCGCAATGCCCTTTGCAGGCAGTACGGCAAGAAATCGCGTGAAGTGGAAACGGTTGACCTGGCGAACGTGGCGGGCAGTCTGGTTGCCTCGAGCAACAAATCAGCAGGAACTTCGGCATTCGAGTTTCACGGTTGGATGGTTTTCCTGGAATCAAGCGAGCGCGAGGCTTTGACCTTGCGCTTTGTCGAGGAGTGGGAATATCACGAGATCGCCGCTGCGAAAAAGATCCCCATCGGGACGGTCCAGTGGCGCGTTTTCAATGCCAAGAAAAAGTTGGCTCCGCATCTTAAGGCACGCCAGATCTCCAGACGCGAAGCGGCTTGAGACCACCCTAACGCAGAGGGTCGCCCGCCGCTGATCGTCGGGGATGCGTTTGTTGTTGAACGGATATAATGCGAGGCATGGCCCCCAATGGAGATGGTGCGGTCCGCCGGGATCAAACCTCGGACCTTCAACTCCTTGTCGATTCGGCCCCCAGCCTGATTCACACGGGCCGGCCGGACGGCTACCTCGATTTCTTCAATCAAACATGGCTGAGGTACGTAGGACGGGCGCTAGAGGATTTGCAGGACTGGAAGTGGACCGCGTACATCCATTCCGAGGATGTCGAAGGAATCGTGGAAAAATGGCGCGCGTCTCTCGCCAGCGGCGAACCGTTCCTGCACGAAGCTCGCGTCCTGCGCGCCGACGGCGAATATCGCTGGATGCTGCACCACAAAGTAGCAGTGCGCGATGGGTCCGGCCAAGTTGTTAAGTGGTATGGATCGAGTATCGATATTGAGGCTCGTAAGCGAGCGGAAGAACACCTCCGCCGAAGCTCCCAGGAGCTCGAAAGGAGCGAGTTTTATCTCGCCGAAGGGCAGCGGCTTGCCCACATGGGTAGCTGGGCCTTCGGTCCTGACGGATTCGACTACTGGTCTCCTGAATTATTTCGGATGCACGGTCTCGATCCGGACCGCAAACCGCCTACTGTTCGGGAATACTTGGATTGTGTCCACCCACAGGATCGCGAGTCGATGGCGAACCTCATCCAGGGACTCTCGGTGAAAGCTTCGCCCTTCGATGCAACCAAGCGCATAATCCGACCCACTGGCGAGGTCCGGCACATTCGCTGCGTCGGGGTTCCTGTCGTCGAAAACCAAAGCCTGAAAAGTTACGTTGGCAGCGCCATAGACGTTACGGAGCACGAACTGGTGACCCAGGATCTCCGGCGGCGCGAGGCCTATCTGGCAGAAGCCCAAAGACTCAGCCACACAGGCAGCTTCGGATGGAAACCCGACAGCGGAGAGCTTGTCTGGTCAGACGAAACATATAGAATTTTTGAGTACGACCGCGCCGAGAAACCAACCCTAAACATGGTGTTCCAGCGCATACATCCGGACGATAGGGCGCTTGCACAACAGGTCGTCGAAGGCGTGTCCGGGAGCACGGACTTCGAACCCGAGTATCGTCTGGTGATGCCAAGCGGGGCAATCAAGCACATCCACGTGAGAGGGCACGCTCTTCCCGATTCATCCGGCAACATCGAAGTTGTCGGGGCGGTGACCGATATCACCGAGCGCAAGACAGCCGAAGATAAGATCCGGCGCGTGGTCGAAGCCGGCATTCTGGGAATCTTCATCGCGAACGTCGAGGGTCAGATCGTCGAGGCCAACCAGGCGTTTCTTCAAATGCTGCAATACGACCGTCAGGATCTCGTCTCGGGTCGATTGCGTTGGCCAGATCTGTCGCCGGCCGAATGGCGCGAGCGCGACGAACGTGCCCTGACAGAGGCACTGGCAACTGGGGCTATGCAGCCATACGAGAAGGAGTATCTCCGGAAAGATGGCAGCCGCGTGCCCGTGCTCCTTGGAGCTGCGCTGTTTGAAGGTAGAAACGATGGCGTCGTGTTCGTCCTCGACTTGAGCGAACAAAAGCGCGCCCAAGGAAAGATCCGAGGGCAGGAAATCGAGCTTCGGCAGATTCTAGACCTCACGCCGCAGCACGTCGCCGTCATAGGGTCCTGGGAACAACGCATCTTTGCCAGTCGAGCCCTGCTGAATTATTTCGGCCTTAGCCTCGAGGAGTGGCAGAGTCGCGACACTCAGACGCGTGTTCATCCGGACGATCTTGAACGCCTCGCGTGGGGGCCGCAAGGTGGTCCACCGGACCAGTACGAAGCGCGATTACGGAGGTACGACGGAACGTATCGCTGGTTTCTGGTTCGCAATAACCCGTTGTACGACGAACAGGGACAGGTAACGCGTTGGTTTGTTGCCGGGACGGACATTGATGACCGCAAGCAGGCTGAAGAGAGACTGCGACAGGAAAACGTCGCCCTCCGCGAGGAGATCGACAAGGCTTCGATGTTCGAGGAAATTGTCGGCACATCGAGGCCTCTTAAGGCCGTTCTTTCCCGGATTGCCAAAGTCGCTCCGACCGACTCCACCGTTCTGATTACCGGGGAAACCGGCACAGGCAAAGAACTCATCGCCCGTGCCGTTCACAAACGAAGCCAAAGATCTGGTCGTCCCTTCGTTAGTGTGAATTGTGCCGCGCTTCCGCCCACGCTGGTCTCCTCGGAATTGTTTGGCCATGAAAAGGGAGCTTTCACGGGAGCGACGCAGCGTCGGCTTGGCCGCTTCGAAATGGCTGATGGCGGAACGATTTTCCTGGACGAGGTTGGCGAACTTCTACCCGACACGCAGGCGGCATTATTGAGAGTGGTACAGGAACGGGAATTCGAGCGAGTAGGGGGCGGGCAGCCTGTCCATGTCGACGTTCGCGTTATCGCTGCCACGAATCGCGACTTGAACGCCGCCGCAGCGAATGGGACCTTCCGCCAGGATCTCCTCTATCGGCTGAATGTGTTTCCGATCGAAATGCCGCCTTTGCGAGAACGGAAAGATGACATTTTGATCCTGGTCGAGTATTTCGTGCAGCGCTACGCCAACCGGGCAGGCAGAATTATCCGATCGATCGACCAGAAGACGTTAGATCTGTTGCAGTCCTACGACTGGCCTGGCAACATCCGTGAGTTGCAGAACGTGATTGAAAGGTCCATCATCCTGAGCTCCGCCGATGTTTTTTCGGTTGATGAGTTGTGGCTTTCCGGAAGGACTTCTCTTCAGGCATCTCGAGTTGAGGCGTCATCGGCCTCGAATGTTGAGGCGCGAACCGAGCGGGAGATCATCAAGGCGGCGCTCGCTGAGACCAGAGGCCGGATTTCCGGACCATCCGGGGCGGCGGCTAAGCTTGGTATGCCGCCCTCTACTCTTGAGGATAGGATCAAGGCCTTGAAAATCAACAAACAACAGTTCAAATTCGGCGAAAGGTCCTCCCCCTAGGAGTCGCAAGAACTCCGATTCTCGGTCACGGAATTCACGGAATTCACGTGATTCACGGCCATTGAATCCACTCCTTCCCTTTCTTTTCACAGGCTTGGCATTGGCAGGAGTTTTGCATCGTGTTAGACGTAGCCGTTCCAACGCTAGGGTGAACGAATCACGCGTCCAAAATGGCGTGCCTTAGAAGAAGTAAACCGAAAGTCCACAATGAGCTGCAGAATCGATCGAGTCGTTAGCGATGACAATCGCATGGTGTTGCTCGTAAGTGGCCGGATTACGGGGGAACATGTCGACATGCTTCGGAGCGTACTGGAACAGGAATCGGGTGGCTTCGCCATCGATCTCAAGAACGTTGTTCTTGTCGGCAGAGCAGCCGTGAAGCTCCTTGCTCTCAGCGAAGCCAACGGAGCGGAACTCAGGAATTGTCCGCCCTATATCCGTGAATGGGTCACGAGAGAGAGGGCGGAAACGCATGGGCGCCCGTCGGAGCAAGCGTAAGAAGACAGGGAGGAAATCGAAGATGCATGATACGAACCCTCGCCTGCATTTTCGCGCCATACCGGATCGCGGGTCCAGCCATTCCTCAGATGATGCCGCGAGCCGGACGAGCACGGGAATCAACAGAGAACTGGACGAGGAAACGCTCGACCTTCGCGACGAGGTTCTATCGACGTCCATGTTCGAAGAGATCGTGGGCTCTTCCCACGCGATCGGCGGCGTGACCGCGCAAGTGATGAGGGTTGCTCCGAGCGATGCCACTGTTCTGATCACCGGTGAGAGTGGCACAGGAAAGGAGTTGATCGCTCGCGCGATTCACAAGAGGTCGCGTAGATCCCAGTCGGTTTTCACAAGAATGAATTGCGCTGTCACTCCTGCGTCGCTGATCGCGGCCGAGCTTTTCGGCTACGAGAAAGGCGCCTTCACCGGCGCCAATCAGCGCCATGCCGGGCGCTTCGAAGTGGCAAACCACGGGACGATGTTTCTCGACGAGATCGGTGAGATGCCGAGTGAAACCCAGGTTGCCTTGTTACGGGTGCTTCAGGAACGCGAATTCGAGCGGGTTGGAGGCACTCAAAGCATTCCAGTGGACGTGCGTGTAATTGCAGCTACAAACTGCGATCTGCCACTGGCAGTTCGTTCCGGGAAGTTTCGTCTGGATCTGTTCTACCGGTTGAACGTCTTTCCAATCCATGTCCCCCCGCTTCGCGAGCGCCCGGAAAATATTCTATTGCTGGCCAAGTATTTCATCGAACGCTACGCTGCTAAAGAGGGCAAGAGGATTCGAAGGGTAGAAAAGCGGACCGCGGAGCTTCTGGAGGGCTATCACTGGCCTGGCAATATCCGGGAGCTTCAGAATGTCATCGAACGAGCCATGATCCTCTGCGAGTCCGACACGTTCTTTGTGGAAAAGGCGTGGTTGCAAGGGCAAGCAGAGACTCAGGCCGGTCTGCAGCCGTCTCTTTTTAAGCAGGAACGAGAACTCATAGAAGCGGCGCTTGCGGAAACCCGCGGCCGCATTTCGGGCCCGGAGGGAGCTGCCAGAAGGCTGGGAGTTCCGCGGACGACACTGGAATACAAGATTAAGAGCCTACGCATCGACAAATACCGGTTCCGAGCTGTCATCTAAGTGGTGACTCATAGTAGGTTAAGGTCTTTCTGCCAGTTAGCCGGGATCCTTCATTTGCCCCCTTTCCCTCGTTATCCACTCCTGCACGTACAACGGACAGTTAACCAGCTGGATACCTTCTGATTCACAGCGAATCAAGAAGCGAACGCTGTCGCGATCCAAGAGCGTGACCTCCTCTAAGTCCAGGCTCGGCAGGGCGCTGCACTTCTCGATTTCGGCTAGCAATTCCGAAAGCCCGTCCGCTTGCATGCGGCCGCTCAATTTTAGATTGGTGGAGGTACCTTCCGACCGCCTCTCGATGCGCAGCATGACCTCTGGCTCAAAAGCAAAGAGCACATCCAAGATCACTTTGTTTGATGCAGTCAGAAGTCCTCTGGAGCCAACAGATAAGACCAGCAACGGCTAAATGGTTAGGTACGATCATGTCTGACAGTCTTCCAAGGTAGTCATCGTTGGAGGCGGTTTCGCCGGCCCGTCCCACACGCCGAGGACGGTGAAGCCTTACTGACGCCGAGGGCCTTGAAGGTCAATCTGCTCGGCGGCCAGCGGGGCAAATCCCAGCAACAGATGAAGCGATACCCCACGAGACTCGGACCTAAAGGCACGGGGTCTGGCCAATGGTCTGTTTCAATTCCGCCCACGCGAGCATGTAATTCAGGTTCGCCTGCAAGAGGTCCACTTGCGATTTATAGGTTGCCGAAGTCGCTTCGAGTGTGTTGGCTACCGTCACAACACCCTGAGTCACCTGGTTATGCGACAGTCGCTCGTTCTCGCGCCGCAGCGCCACAACCTGGTCCGCCACAGCCACGAGATTCTTAGTTCGCTCTAGCGCGTTGTAGGTGCGTTCCACTTGCGCGGAGATACTGTCCTTGAGACGCTTCAGGTTCTCTTCGGCTTGTGCAAGCCGCGCTTCGTGTTCTCTAACGGCGGCACGTCTCTTGCCGAAATCAAACACATCGTAATCGAGTTGAACTCCAACCATGCCGAAGTTGGTAACGAGAAACGGCACTCCGTTTTGCCAGGTATCGGTGGCGAAGGCCGTAACGTCGGGAATGAACGCCGATTTCGCGCTCTTTACAGCAGCTCTGGCTTTATTGATTGATTCCTCCGCGGATGCGATTTCGGGATTGTTTGCCCAGGCGGTCTGGACATACTCCTCTAACGGACGCCTATCTGGGCCGATCGCCCCTATTGGCTGGAGTTCTAGCTTGGTATCGAGCGGGAGTCCCAGCAAATCGTTCAGCTCTGTGTTCAGATCGCTCACCTGCAGGTCGGCCGTGAGAACAGCTTGTTGCCCTTGAAGCACATCCACACTTCCCTGGATCTCGCTGACGCGAAGCAGGCTTCCGTTGCGAACGGCCTCAGTATTCTCCTTTAGCTCTTGCCTGGCGTAAGCAAACTGCTCTTCAGCGGCCCGCTTTTGCAGTTCGGCGGTGAGAACGGCAAAGTACAAGCGATGAACATCGACGGCTACCTGGTTCTCATCTTTCTTAAGCTCGGCTCTGGAGATGGCAACCTCCGCGGCGGCAATGCGATTGGCCTCATGGATTCGTATCAATTGCGTAAGCGGCTGAGAGATGGTGGCTTCATTGATTAGCAGGTGGTGCAGGCCCTGAGGAATATTGACCGCGCTTCCCGGAACCAACTCGCCCTGGACGCGCCCGAGTGCTCCGGCCGGTATCACAAGGCGATCGACTCCAGTAGTGTCGTTTGCGTTTGCGTGGTCCTTGATCGAGGGAAAATATGATGCGCGTTCGCCAGCTTTTTTCTGCTCGTTCTCGACGATCTTCAGGCGTGCAATGCGCAGCGAATGATTCTGGCTGATTGCCAGTTCGACAGCCTCCCTTAGACTTAGCTTTCGGACCTCGGCCCCATACTGCGTCGCCGTCGTGAGTGACAGGAGTACGAGAATGGTGAAGCGGCGGGAAAGCGTCGCGCTCATCATTGTTGTGCTCATCATTGTTGTGCTCATCATGGTTGTGCTCATCATGGCATTCGCCTCAAGTCCCCGTAAGAGATTGCGATGGGCCGCAATAGAAGCATCATCATGAGGTAAACCACTACCGTCCACGCGATCAGCACGAATCCGTCCGAGGTCGCGAGAGTAAACGCCTGCGCCCGAACTTGTAAACCCAGGATTTCGGCCGCGCGATATCGTGCTTCTTCCGTTCCGCTCGACTTTCCAAAAGCGCCGCCAGCGAGCATTCGGAGACGCTGGTCCGTTATCCATGTACCGCTCTGGACATGCAGGCCTAACAGATTAGAGTGGAACTTTTCTCGTGCCGACAAGAAATGCGTCATGGTTGCGACGCCTACCTCACCGCCGAACAGCCGGATAAAATGAGCAAATCCGGAGATCGTTGCCGCCTTTGCCAGGCTTGTCATTGCCCCGCCTTGGATCGCTTCCAAGACAAGACTGCTCACCAAACCGACGTACGAGCAGGCGAAGCCGACTGACAACAGGAGCTCCCAGAGCTCGAAACTGTTCCCTGACCAGGAACTGTCAATGCGGGAGTAGTGCCAGCAGACGACGGCAGCGAGGGTCAACCCTAGCGCCAGTATGAGTCTGGAGTTCGTGAAGATGACCACGATTGCGACCAGCCACACCGTCGCGAACATCGGCAACGCTACCCAAGCCAGCGCATCACCGACCTGAAGTGGCCGGTAATCATGAATATTTTCGAGAAAGCTGGGTACCAGAACGAGAGTCGCGAGCTGAGCGAACTTGAAAACGAAGATCGATAACCCTATGACAATGATGTTTCTTTTGTTTAGGAATGCGAGGTCCAGAACCGGCAGCGGCTGCACCAGCCGTCTGAACAACGAGGCCAGAAGAAGGATGACTCCGGCGCTGAGCATTCCGACGATGACTCCCGAATGCAGCCAATACCGACGCTCGCCTTGATCGAGCGCGCCGTAGACCAGGCTCAATCCCGAGCTGAAGTACGTAAACCCGCGCCAACTCGGCCGCTGTGCGGGTAAAGGCCCTCGGGGAATTCCAAAGTAAACGCAAAGAGCCATGAAAGGCGCCAGAACCGCGGAGTTCCAATAAATCCAGTGCCACGACAGGTGTTGGGTGTACCAGCTTTCGAGAGCCGGGGCGACGTTCGCCGTGAAAACAATGTCGGCCGCATAGGCCGCGACACCGAAGATGATGAGTTTCTTGGGAAGCGAGTTGAGCACAAAGGTCATCGTCAGGGAGTAGAAGGTACCGGAGCTCAACCCGGCGATCACCATCAGCGTCACTATCCCGCCAAATCCGTGCGCGAAGGGAAGAAGCGCGCTGGTTAGCGCAAACACCAGCGAGGCTGGAATCAAGATTCGGCGTGGCCCAAACAAGGCACTCAAGAAAACCACAAAGCAGCCGCTGAACATCGTGGCCATGTTCAACGCAGTTGGAAGCCAGGACGCCTGGTCGAAACCAAGTCCGAGAGCGCCGCGGAGATCCGGCAGCGCCACGCTGATAAGACGTGCGTTCATCGTTGCGAGGGTTGCACCTAGGAACACGCCGGCGATTCCGATGTAGGGATTGGTCGCGAGTTTCGGTTTCGGTTGGATTGCAGCAGTCATGAATGAGAGCCGTTCGTGTGGACACGGACTATGACCGAAAGACCGGGCCGCAGACGAGCATCCGTGGACCGATCTCGATCCAGAACAATCTTTACCGGTATACGCTGCGCAATTTTCGTGAAGTTCCCGGTCGCATTGTCCGGGGGCAAGAGCGCAAACTGCGATCCGCTTGCCGGAGCCACTTCCTCGACTCGTCCCCGCAGAAGCACGCCGGGAATCGCGTCCACTCGAATTTCCGCGACGTCGCCCCGTTGGATGCCGCGAATCTGGTTCTCCAGAAAGTTTGCTTGTACCCACACATCGCTTTGGACCAGAGAGATTACTTGGGTGCCCGGGCTCACCAGCTGTCCCGGCCTGACCAGGCGCTCGCTGACGATCCCGTCTTCCGGCGCCACGATTTTCGTATAGCCGAGATTGGTCTTCGCCAACGCCAGAGCAGCTTTTTGCACTTCCACCGCTGCGCGAAGCTGAAGTTCCTGCGAGTCGAGCACCGCTCGCTGGCGCCTCTGCGCTTCGACCTCAGATTGAGCGCTCTTGAACTGAGCCAGGGCGCGCTCGAGATCGGCTTGGCGACTGGACAATTGAGCATTCGCAGTCGAGAGGTCCGCGTTCCGGGTAACGAGCTGGGACCGATAGCTTTCGTCGTCCGCGACCGCCTGCTCGAGTTTCTGGGGCGTCGTGGATTCCGCGGCAATTAATGCTTCCTGGCGTTTGCGCTCCTTCGCGGTTCGTGTAACACTCGCTTGAATGGAGTCGATCCCCCCGCGCGCTCCTGCGATGGCCGCGTTTGCCGCTTCGATGCCGGCCTGGGCCGCCGCGAGATTCGCGTCGCGGTACGAACTCCATCCTCCGCTTCCACGATACGCTCGTCCTGCAACTGTTTCTGTTTTTGATTGTCGACCACGGCAGCTTCAGCAGCGGCCACGGCCGCCTCGGCCTGCTGTACTTGGGCCATGAAATCGTCATCTCGTAATGCCACGAGCAAATCGCCGGCCTTCACTGCCTGATAATCCGAGACCGCAACTGTTGCGACCAGACCCGCCACTTTCGTGCTCAACGGCGTGAGGTCGGCGTGCAAATATGCGTCATCGGTCTCTTGCACTGCTCGCCCGCCAGCCCACGTATTCCAGTTTGTCGTAATGAGGACGACGATTCCTACGGCAAGTAGCAAAATAATCGCGGGAACCAGCCACCGCTTGAGACGGGAGGCAAATGACTGCGCTTGCGGAGGCGTTTCTTTCGAATCGGGCATACGGTTTGGCCATCCGAAACTGCTTTTCGGAGGCGCTAACGGGTAAGAGCCGAAAACAGCTTTAATTGTTTGATCCCAACAAAAGCTTTTCACCCGTGCTCTGCGCTTTTGAAGACTTTGGGAAGGAAACAATCCGCATGCCTTATCAAACCGTGAATCCATTCAATGGCGAGGTGCTTCGCACCTTTGACGAGCACACCGATCAGCAGATGGCGCAGATGTTGGCGAGCGCCGACAAGACCTTTCGGGAAATCTGGTCTAAGAATCGTCCATTCAGAAGGCACTTCTGAAGGAATACGAATATGACGCTGTCCAGACTTGTGCGGGCGATAGCTCTTGCGAGCATGCATGCCCGGTCCAAATCAATACCGGCGTGCTGATGAAGCAATTCCGTCATCTCGAACACAGCCGGAGGCAGGAGTGGGTGGCTGAGAGGATCGCTTCGTCCTGGGGTGCCATTGAGCCCATTGCACGAGCTTCTCTCTTCGGCGCCGGCATCGCGGCCAAGGTTTTTGGTAACGGCGCGGTTCGTTCGCTTCTCAATGCTGCCCGCAAAGTGATCAGCCCGGAGCTCCTGCCCGGCTGGGTAGAGTCGGTTCCGATGCCTGCCTCCTCGAAGCTGCCGCCTACTGAAGCAGAGAACGCTTCGGCCGTCTATTTTCCGGCATGTATTAACCGGATCTTTGGAGCCTCGAAGCTCGCACACCGGAAGATGTCCTTGCCGGAAGCCTTCGTGGCAGTGTCGCAAAGAGCAGGGTACCCGCTCTTCATCCCACGCTGTTGTTGGTAACTGCTGCGGGACTATTTGGCATTCGAAGGGGTATAACGCGGGGAACATACTGATGGCGAACCGTGTCGTGGAGAGTATGTGGCGTTGGAGCAAAGAAGGGACTCTTCCGATAGTCCCGGACGCGACTTCGTGCACCCTCGGCCTCAAAGAGGAGGTTTTAGACTATCTCACGCCGGAGAATCGGGAAAGGCACAGACATCTCACGATTTACGACTCGATCACTTGGGCCGAAGAGAAGCTGTTCCCCAAGTTGAAGGTGAAGCAGAAGACCAGATCGGCAACGATTCACCCGACGTGCTCTATGAATACGCTGGGTGTGAACACTACGCTCAGGAAGATTGCGGCCGACCTGGCGGAGGAGCCCTTCTATCCGTTGACCAGTACGTGTTGCGCATTTGCTGGCGATCGAGGTTTACTGCACCAGGAACTGACCCGCTCGGCGACACAGGAGGAAGCCAGTGAAGTTTCGGGCAGAAAGCTAGATCTATATCTTTGCGCGAATCGGACGGGCGAAGTCGGCATGGAACACGCGACGCACGCTCCCTACGAATCCTTCTTGTATGCCTTCGAGGAGCTGACGCGTGTATAGACCGACAGGATGCTATGACCGACGGAACAAACGTGGTCGCCGTCTACCCGAATCACGAGGCTGCCGAGCAGGGAGTCGCAAAATTCCGAGACGCTTCTTTCGATGTAGCCAGGCTTTCGATCATCGGCAAAGACTATCACACGGAGGACAAGATCGTTGGCTATTACACGACCGGGGACCGCATGAAATACTGGGGACGTCGGGGCGCGTTCTGGGGTGGAATGTGGGGGCTGCGCCTCGGTGCCGGCTTGTTTTTGATTCCCGGCATGAGTTCCGTACCGATAGCAGGATCGTTCCTGGAGCGTCGGCGACTGGACTGGAATCGGCGGCGGCAGTGGGTGGATTCTCAGCAGTAGCGGCTGGATTGATTCATCTTGGGATTCCGAAGGAAGAGGCGATCGAGTACGAGAATGCGATCATCGCCGACAAATTTCTCCTGATTGCGAATGTCGCGCCTGAAGACCTCGCGCGAGCCCGCCAGATCCTCGGAATATCGGCTCCTTCCGGAGAGCACACACGGCAGATATCGTACGTCCTGTTCAGCGATTCCGTGCAAATGGAACATCCAGGCGAAGCCTAACATTTTCGGAGTTAACGGCCGCCATGCGGCATATTTCGAAAATTGTGAACGACCGGACCAGGAATGCGTTCCGATCTGTTCATGCTAAAAGCCATTGCCCGTTACGGTCCCGGACACATCGACATTCTGGAAACGGCCGGCGCAGAATACCGGCATCGGTTGAAGGCATTTTACGAAAGCTTGATTAGCTCACATTCATAAGCTTGCCCCGGCGAACCACCCATTCGGCCGTACTAAAAACTCGGGGGCCGACTTCGATGAGCCGGGGGAGCATATCAAAGACTTGGCCTGGAGTCCACTTGGAATTGAGGCGGGTATGGAAGCCGCGCCGGTTCAGTTCTTCGGCGGTTTCCGAAAGCGGCTTGTCCTGGATGATCATTTCCAGCATGACCAGCAGAGCTTCACGCTCCTGAACGTCTTGTTCGAGAGCCGTGCAGTCCTCGGCGATCTTGAGTCCGTAGGGAACCGGTTCGGTGATATCGGCGAGCGGAGGTTCGTCGTCTCCCGCTTGCCGCTCCCAGATTACAGCCACTGGTTTCCAACCCTGGCCGGCCTTTTGATCCAGATCGGCGGCAGTCAAGGGTTGGGATAAGACTTCGCGCATCCGTTGTAGTCGGGGCATGGTTAGGTCTATAACGCAATTCTTCGACCAGGCTTCGCGCTTGAAAATGGACGGGTTCGCGAAACCGGCCTGTCCGGTCTTGGGATTGGGGGTTTGGGATTGGAACAGTTCAGGGTAGGATGCCGGCGCCGTGCCCAACACCAGTAGAAGCTCCCGGCTCGCGGACCCGGCGGCAGAAGCAGAGCTGGCCGATGGTGTAGTATTTGTCGCGGTCCAGCCAATCCAGATGGGTGCAAAGGATAGGAAGCAGGAAGCCGAAGGGGATCGCGAGAAAGGGCCAGAGCAGAACGCGCGCGCCACGCTCGAAAAATTCGAGGACATCGATGAATTTGCGCCCCATAAACCAAAAATATCCTCCAAGAGGCCGAATCTGATCCACCGCGAATCCAGCCTCTTCCAACAGACGCTGCGCGCCGTAGCGGGTGAAGCGGTAATAATCGTGCGGCATCTGGTGCTCTTCCCACATGGTTGGGACGATGATCATGAGTTGCCCGCCGGGCTTCAAAGCACGGGCCATTTCATGCAGGGTCCGGCGTGGGAACGGCGTGTGTTCCAGGACCGCGACGCTCAACATGCCGTCGAAGGTGTGCGGCGGGAAGGGCAGCGCTTCCACGCGGGCCCAGGCATCGATCTGGCCGTAGTTCCAATCGCCTTCGCCGACGCCGAGGTCGATGGCGCGGTACTGATGGCCGGCGCGCGCGATGTCAGGCCGGTATTGGGCTTCGCCCGCGCCTGCGTCCAGCACCAGCGAATTGGGCGGGAGCTTGGCGGAAAATTCGCGGACGGCGTTGATGACGAAGCGATCAAAAGGATTGATCTGATCCAGCACGAAGCCCGGGATCAGCGCGCGGCCAAGAGCCACTACTTTGCGGTTTAGCATGGCTGGGGGGCCTTGCGATCCTGGCGGACGGCTTCATATCCACCCCATTGCCACCACAGTTGGCCGACAAACAACAGCGGACTGAGCAGGACGGCGTCAGGGTTCTGCGGCAGATTGCGGGCCATTAGATAGGCCGTACCGGCCGCGGCCAAGGCGGGCAACAAAAGCAGGCGCAGTGCAGGGCTGGCGGGGAACAGATGCGCTAGGGGTTCTTCGTCGCGCCAGCGGAGGAAATACTGCGACGTTCCGGCGCCGTAGTGGCGCATCTTATCGAGGTAATCTGAAAGCCGGTAGATCTCGGGATAGTGGGTGACGCGGGCCTTGGGTTCATAGCGCAACCTAAGCCCAAGTTTGCGCGCGCGTGTGGTGAAATCGCGATCCTCGCACATGGCGAGCGTGGTGTCGAAGCAGCCCACTTTTGAGACCACTTCGCGGCGCAGGATAAGGTTCGAAGTGGAGAGGTGACGCGCGGGACCGGCCGAGAGACGGGGCGAGAGCACTGGACCATCGGTAGAAAGATATTCCAGGCGCGCGGCGAGGCCGGGCTGGCCGGGAGTGCGGGAGCCGCTGGCGAGATCGGCGTCGCCGGAATTCAGAACGTTCCATAGAACGTCGGACCAATCGGGTTCGGGAACGCAGTCGTCGTCCAGGAAATAAATGACAGCGCCGCTGGATTCCGCCAGTCCACGATTTCGCGCATTCCCATAGCCCCGGCGCGGTTCTGGAATGTAGCGAACCCCTAGAGACGGCGGGAAAGAGGATGCTACTCGTTCGGTGTCGGCCGTTGGGCCGTTGTCGATGACAATGATCTCGTCAATTTGTCGCGCTTGCCGCGCCAGACCAGCGAGAGTTCGCTCGAGCAATGCGGCGCGGTTCAACGTGATGATGATCAGCGAGCTGGTCACGGCGGCTTCGTTCACGGTTTTCTGCACCAGCAAAAATAGCCGAGCGTGTAATCGCGGCGGCGATCCATTGGATCCAAAAAGTAGCAGACCACGGGAATCGCGAAGCCGAAAATAGGCGCGAGTACGGCAAAAATCAGCCAGCGCCAGCTTTTCTGGAAAAAACCCAGGATGGCCATTAAACGGAAGCCGATCAACCAGAACAGGCCGCCCAGCGCTTCCACGCGGCTTTCCAGACCCGCTTTGTCGAACAAGTAGGTGAGGCCGTAGCGGGTATAGCGGAAGAAATCGTTGGGGTGCTGATGGATCTCCCAGCATTGCACGGTAGTGAGGATCAACTGGCCGCCGGATTTGAGCACGCGCGCCATTTCGTTGACGCCGATGCTTGGTTCCTTCAGGTGCTCCAGCACCTGAATGTTGATGACGGCGTCGAACGCGTTGTCGCAAAACGGTAACTCGGAGATGTCGCCCAGAACTTCAATTTTCGAATAATCCCAGGCTTTGTCGCCGATGCCGCGATCCAGGCGGACGTAGCGGGTATGCGCGAAGAGCGGCGCGTGGGGACATTCGCCGGCTCCGGCATCCAGGACATGAGAGCCGGGAGGTAACTTGCGGGCGGCGTCGGAGAGGTGTTCGAGCAGCTCGGTGTGAAAAGGGTCCACCCAGCGCATGACGAAGGAGGGAATGAAGGGCTGGACCAGCTTTTTGAACTTCGGTTTAAACACTACGCTCCCTCACGGTCGCGGTTCAGACCAGACGCCAGGGGGAGAAGATGAGGTTCTTGGTCTGGAAGCATTCGTGTGTACAGTGGCAACCGCTCTGGACCTTCTGGCGAAGCTGGGTAGCCTGAAAATCGTGCCAGAGGCGGTTGAAATCCCAATTATAGGCCTTGAGATTTCCCACCGGCTTGAGCAGTTCGCAGAACGACACGTCGCCGTTGGCGTCGATGACGCAGCTCACGTCGCCCGCATTGCAGGAGATGTTCTTGGGGTGCCCCTTCATTTCCTGCATGTAGTAACGGTTCAGCATGAAGCGGCCTACCGTGGCGGTCCATCCGCCGATGCCTCCCCAGCGGCCGTGGAAATAACGCCGGCAGAGATGTAACTGGAGTTTAGAGACTTCCGCGTATTGCTCGGGCGAGGGCGCGGAGAGAGTGGGATCCATCCATTTTCCGCGCAGGATGTTGAGCGAATGATAATCCAGGTCCCAGTCTGTGACGCCGAGATGCAGCAGTTGCTTGATGTCCTCAATATTGCTGCTCATGACGGTGGAGACCACGCTCAGCGACAGGCGCTTATCGCGCGTGCGAATTTCGCGCAGAGCCTCCATGGTGGCCAGGGCCCGCTTGTAATTGCCGGGAACGCCGCGGATGCGATCATGCACCTCGCCGATGCCATCGAGCGAAATGGCGATGTTGAGCCTGAATTTTCCGGGATTCGCGAGGATCCCTTCCACCGATTTGCGGATCACGTCGGTTTGCAGCGCGTTGGTAGGGATGTTAATGAACTTGGCCTGATTGTAATCGAGGAAGCGATGGCAGATCTGGTCGATGTCCTTCCGGAGGAACGGCTCGCCGCCAGAAATGTCCAGCCAGACCAGCTCGCCCATGGCTTCGGAAATCTTCTGAATATGCTCGGGTTGCAGCGCCTCGCCTTGATTCAGGTTCTGCCAGTAGAAACAAGTGCCGCACTTGGCATTGCAATGATCGGTGATGAAAAGAATCAGATGGACAGGTTTCTGCTGGCGCTCGGAGAGCTTTTTCCAGGACAGAATATCGGTGGTCAGCATGCTAGACGGCGGCGCGCTGCGCGCTTGCCGTCGGGGCTGGGGGCTGGGGATTGGGGGTGCAGGCACATTGTGCTGGGCTGGCGCTTTTTCTTAAATGCCGAATTGCAGGCGTAAACGACATATCCGCCTGCGCAAAGGACTCGGTTCAAGAATACCATGGCCCCTGGGCGCTCTTGTCCGCCGACCGTTTCTCACGCAGTTCACCATCCGGACAGGATGCGAAGGCTCGCGCGGTCGAAGAAAGCGGGGTCGGCGGCGCGGAAGTAGCGCAGGATCTCTGGACCGCCGATGTTGACCACCGTGTGGTCCCACTCGCACCGGGTGCAATACGGGGCGCTGGCGGCGCGGGCATCGTCCAAGACCGGAGAGCCGGCGGAAAACCAAGCGCGCGCTTCACGGTATCTGTCAGCGTTAAATGGATCGGAGGTCTTTCCGTCGAAGCGGGTGAACACCAGGTCGGTGTCGCGCCGAGGCGCGCCGCAGCAGGGAAGAATCCTTCCAGTCGAGTCCATCACGATGTTCTTGTACAGCCAATGACAGGTGTGGCCGGAACTCGGCGGTGAATCATCAACTGGAGGAGCCCTCCACGAGTTTTCGAACTCTTTTGCGATGACGGAACGGTCCAGATGGTCGGGGAACGGGTTCCAGTTTTCCGGACTGCTCGCCATGGAGAGCCAATCCAAACGCTGGACTCGACCTTTTATCGGCGCTACGTGAACGTTCGGATCGTCCCAGCGCACGTCGAATGGGTTCACCACGCGAAAACGATTGACG
>Ga0302325_10004405_pt1 | contig 32577 bp, 28 predicted proteins | sample Palsa_T0_2_FD_201948 | JGI IMG/M metagenome (GOLD analysis project Ga0302325, IMG submission 201948) | Peat permafrost microbial communities from Stordalen Mire near Abisko, Sweden - Palsa_T0_2 | ecosystem: Environmental > Terrestrial > Soil > Palsa > Peat permafrost | place: Sweden: Abisko... | reverse complement strand
CCGGCGCTTTGCCCCCACTGCTCACCTACGTACTGCAGCCGGCGCTGAGCGCGGCGCTCGCCGCGATCATCGCCAGCATCTACGCCGCCGCCTACCTCGAGCTGCGCGGAGTCAAAGAAGGGTTCGTTGCGGGTGGCGTCGCGTCGGTGTTCGACTGAAGTGTCGTTGCCAGCGCCGCCGCCGATCCACTATCGGTGGCGCCGGCGCCTGGGGGAGTTCCGCAACGCATGACGATGACACCGGTGATGGCCTTCGACATCGGCCGCGTGATTTCACGGCTGCTGGGCACGGTGGGCCGCAACTTCCTGCTGCTCGCCTCGCTGGCGGTGCTGCTGGTCGGCGTGCCGGGGGCAATGCTGGCCTTCGCGCAGATCAGCCTGATGGGCGACATGTTCAACCTGCAGGGCTCGGGCGATCCCAATGCCGCCCTCGCCAGCATGTTCTCCCCGCTGCGGGTTGGCCTGGGCGTTGCCGGCGCGCTGATCGGCGTTGTCGGCAACGCCGCGCTGCAAGGGGCTGTGATCCACGCCAGCGTCAGCGATCTGTCAGGCAAGCGGGCGACGTTCGCGGAGTGTCTCACAACCGGCTTTCGCTTCTTCCTGCCGCTGTTCTGCATCGGCCTGATCGTGGCGATCTGCTGCTTCTTCGGCTATCTGGTGTTTATCGTGCCAGGCGTGCTGCTCGGACTGGCCTGGTGCATGGCCGCGCCCGCGGAGGTGGTCGAACGAACCGGCATCTTGGCGTCGCTGAGCCGCAGCGCCGACCTCACCCGCAACCACCGCGCCGCAATCTTCGGCCTGATCATCATCTTCTTCGTCATCGTGTTGATCGTGCAGACGGTTATCAACGCCGTCGACACGATCGTCTTTGGCTTCAGCGGCGCGATGACGACGCGCGCCGGCCTGCCGGACATGCGCAATCTCATCGCCGTGCAGTCGGTGGTGGGCGTGATGTTGCAGGTCGTGGTTTCGAGCCTTGCCGCCGCCGGCCTCGCCGCGATCTATTTCGAGCTGCGCCAGACCAAGGAAGGCGTGGGCGCCGAGCAACTGGCGGCGGTGTTCGACTAGACCCGGTCGTCAGGCCTTGTCGAACTTGTCCCTGCGGCGGTGGCCGAACAGCAGCCGGGTTTCCAGCCGCCCCCGCAGGGCGGCGTAGTAGGCCGAAAGGAAGGCGGTGTCGGTCTCGTCAGGCAGCGCGCGCCAGGCGATCTTGGTGCGAATGCGCTCTGCGACCGCGGCCAGGGTCTTGGCGTCCTTGCGGCGCAGCACGTCTTCCAGCACGTGCAGCTCCTTGATCCCGTAGGCGCCGGCCTGGTCGGAGGTGAAGACGAAGCCGCCTTGACCGTTCTGGCCTTGTGCGGTCTCCAGCGCGTCCAGCAGGTCGATGGTCAGCCGCTCGCGCGGCGACTTCACTACCCAGGTGCCGGCCACGAAATCGCCGACCCGCAGACGATCGCGGTTGAACAGCGGGAACAGCGCAAAGCCGCCGGTCCAGGCCAGGCCCAGCAGCATCACCCAGCCGGCGACCGGGTCGGCGCCAGCGCCGCCGGAGGCCACCAGGAAGGTCAGCGGCAGGAACACCTCTATCTCGCGCATGGCGTTACGGGCGAAGACGGCTTCCGAGGTCAGCCGGCCGCCATCGCGCGCCGCGACTCGCAGGCCGAGGATCCGCTTGCCCGGCGTCGCCGCGCGGGCGCCCAGCTCGAAGGTGACGAAGTAGAAATTGCGCAGGAAGAAGAAACCCAGCAGCCAGACGATGAACACCGCGCTGCCGAGGCCGTTCTTCAGCTCCGGGGCGCCGAGCGAGGCCAGGGCGACGCCGGCGAAGCCGACCGTGATGACAAACACGACCAGGGTGACGATGATGATCGCCGCGTCGAGCAGGAACGCCGCCGCCCGCTCGCCGGCAGAACCGACGCGGAGGCGAAGATCGACGCCCTCGGGCGTGACGAACTCGCGCAGCTGGCCGCCCGGCGTCGGGGTCGATCCGGTCGCGGTCATGCGGTCCTCCCCAACTCGCGCGAGGGGGCCCGGCGCGGCAGGTAGAAGTAGCCGGTCCAAATGATCAGGCTGGAGATGGCGATGGCGTAGCGGGCCCAGTCGTCCTGGATCAGTTGCCGCGCGAAGCCCTCCAGCAGCCCCGCCACCACCAGCATCAGCACGACCCCCGCGATCACCGGGGCGGCCGCGCGGCCGGCCTCGGCTGCGGCGTCGATCCGGGTGCGGTCGCCCGGGAAGGCCACGCGCCAGCCGATGCGGAAGCCCGCCGCCCCGCTGAGGATGATGGCGAAAAGCTCGGTCACGCCATGGATGAACAGCCAGCCGCCTAGCTCGAAGCCGAGGCCGTGCGAGACGAAGACGGCGAAGAAAGCCCCCAGGGTCATCCCGTTCTGCGCCAGCAGGAACGCGGTCGGCAGGCAGAAGGCGAAGCCCAGCGCGAAGGCGAAGATGGCGATCTGGGCGTTATGGCTGAAAAGGTAAGCCGCGAGAGCCGCCAGCGGCGCCTGCTGGCCACCGTCGTCGTAGAGCGTGTGTCGCAAGTAGGCGGTGGTCGCGGTGGGATCACGGCCCTCCGACATGCCGCCGGACATGCCGCCGAACCAGCTGGGATCGCCGCTCACCAGCAGATAGCCGACCAGCGCCGCGCCGACGGTGATGGCCAAGGAGACCAGCGTCTCGCGCCACAGCCCCCGCACGGCCGCCGGCCAGGTCTCGCCGAAGAAGCGGCCGAGCCGCACGCCGATCCCGGCGCGGGTGCCGTAGACGAAGAAGTAGGCGCGGGTGGAGAGGCTCTCGAGATAGTCGATCAGACTGTGATCCAGCGAGGTCGCCCGCGCCACCGAGAGTGACGACAGCGTCGCGCGATAGAGCACCGGGATCGCCAGCAACTCCTCGTCGCTGAGCCCCGCCGCCGAGCGCCCCTCGACCCGGGCCAACAGGGTCTCCAGGCGCCGCCAGTCGCCCTCGCGCTCAGCGCGGAAGCGGCGGCTCTTGAGCTGGAGGTCTTTCATGGAGCGTGCGGGCGGCGAGACGCCCCTTCCATCAGCCCGCTACACGGTCTGCCACCTCCCCCGTTCCGCTGCGCTCCACGGGGCAGGCGTGGTGACATCGCAACCTCGCTCCTGCCCCGCGAAGCGGGGGAGGTGGCGCGGCGCGGCAGCGCCGTGACGGAGGGGGCGTCTCGACGCAGCATCGCTCCCATCACAGCAGATCCCGTCGCTTAAGGTCGATATAGGCCTGCAGCAGCGCGGGGCCGACCGAGGCGGCGGGCGCGTCGACGATGTGGGCGCCCAGCCGCACCAGCCGGGCGATTACCACATCGCGCTCGCGCAGCAGCACCTGGGCGGTCACCGCCCGCGACACCGCCTCCGGGTCGACCGGTTCCCGGCGTTCAATCGCCTCCAGCTCCTCGTCGCGGAAGATCACGAACAGCACCAGGTGGCGCTTGATCAGCCGGCCGACGTTCTCGAGCATCAGCTCGGCGCTGGTGGTGTCGGCGAAGTCGGTGAACACCACGATCAGCGAGCGGCGTTCCAGCGCCGCGCCCAGCTGGGTCAGCGCCAGGGTGTAGTTGGTCTCCTCGGTGGAATAGTCGAGCCGCGCGGCGATGCGCTGCAGAAACGGGAAGGCGTGGGCGCCGCTGACCGCGCCGGAGAACAACCGCGGCTGGACGTCGAAGCCGTAGAACCCGACCCGGTCGCCCATCTTCAGCGAGACGAACGCCATGAGTAGCGAGGCGTTGATCGCCCGGTCGATCCTGGGCACGCCCAGCAGCGGCTCACACATCAGCCGGCCGGTATCGATGGCGAAGATCACCGGGTGGTTGCGCTCGGTGCGGTATTCCTTGGCCAGCAGCTTGCCGTGGCGCGCGGACTGCTTCCAGTCGATCGCGCGACGGTCCATGCCGGGCGCCATCTCGCGCAAGGCGTGGAATTCGGAGCCCTCGCCGGTCTCCAGCTGGGCCTTCAGGCCATAGGCGGCGTCGCGGGCGAAGAGGCGGATCGCTTCGTCTTTCACCGCACCGACATTGGGCGTGATGGCGATGATCCGTTTGGGCGCCTCGGTGACCTGCTTCCAGACCAGGCCGAACGGGCCGCGCCAACGCGCCCAGATGCGCTCGATCTCGCCCTCGCCGCGCCGGGCCGGGGTCAGTTCGAACTTCGCCTCGGCCTCGCCGCCGCGCACGGGGGCGAAGGTGCGGCCGGCGTCCAGCACCAGTCGCGCATTCACCTGCGCCGCGGCCTCGGCCTGCGCCGGCGCGCGCCGCTCGAAGGTGATCTTCAGGCGCATCGGCGCGGAGCCGGCGGTCGGCAACACGCCCGGTGCGTCGAGCGCCAGCGTCACCAGATCGCGCGGTGCGCCCAGCACCGCGTCGGCCAGGCAAAGTCCTCCAATCAGCACCACCCACGCCGCGCCGGCGACCCAATAGCCGGGCTGGATCAGGCCGATCGCCAGCGCTAGCGGCGCGCCGACCGCCATCACCGCCACCGCGCGGGAGGTGGGATAGATCACTGGGCAGATTCTCTCATCGAGGCGCTTCCACCCGCTCGATCAGACCCTGGATGATCTGGTCCACCTGCCGGCCCTCGATCTCGGCGGCGGGCGAGAGGATCACCCGGTGGCGCAGCGCCGGCAAAGCCAGCGCCTTGACGTCGTCGGGGATCACATAGTCGCGGCCCTGCAGCGCGGCGCGCGCCCGGGCGGCGGTCGCCAGCATGGCCGCGCTGCGCGGGCTGGCGCCGGTCTCGATATCCGGCGTCTCCCGCGTCGCCCGCACCAGGCCGACGACGTAGGCCACGATGTCGGGCACCAGGCGGATGTCGCGGATCACCTGCACCGCCGCGGTCAGGGCGGCGCGGTCGGCGGCCAGGCCGACGCCGAGGTCGCCAGGGTCGGGGCTGCCGGTGCGCACGCCGTGCGTGGACACGATCAGCCGCTCCTCCTCGGCGCTGGGGTACTTCAACGTCTGCTTGAACAGGAACCGGTCCAGCTGGGCTTCGGGCAGCGGATAGGTGCCCTGCTGCTCGATCGGGTTCTGCGTCGCCACCACCATAAACCGCTCGCTGAGCGGGTTGGGGTGGCCGTCGATGGTGACGTTGCGCTCCTGCATCGCCTCCAGCAGCGCGGCCTGAGTCTTCGGCGGGGTGCGGTTGATCTCGTCGGCCAGCAGCAGCTCGCAGAAGATCGGCCCCCGGGTCAGGGTGAAGGTCGAGGTCTGGAAGTTGAACAGGTTGGAGCCGATGATGTCGCCCGGCATCAGGTCCGGCGTGAACTGGATGCGGCCGAACTGCAGGTCGAGCGCGCGGGCGAAGCATTGCGCCAGGAAGGTCTTGGCGGTGCCGGGCGGGCCCTCGAGCAGCACGTGGCCGCCGGCCAGCAGCGCGGTCAGCATCAGTTCGACCGTGTCGTACTGGCCGATCACCGCCTTGCCGATCTCCCGCCGCATGCGCTCGGCGAGGTCTTTCACGTCACTGACGTTCACGCGTCATCTCCAGTCTCCATCGATAGAGGCGCGCGGCGAGCGCGGTTAGGCCGGCGCGGCCGGCGACGTGGCCGGCCTCGGCGCTGAGGCCGGTCAGCGTGTCGGTCACGCCACGCTGGGCGGCCATGCGGTCAAGCAAGCGTGTCAGGGCGTCGCCCGTCAGTTCGCGCGGCGCGCCGACGGCGCGGGCGGCCGCCTTCTGAGTCAGGGCGACGTAGCCGGGCGCCATGTTGGGCTCGCGCTTGGCGAGGCGGATCAGCTGCGCCGAGTTGTCGGTCAGCGCCTCCTTGCCGAGCGCGAAGGCGCGCTGGCCACGCCGCACCGGGCCGAAGCGAAACGCCGACTGCAGCCCGGCCAGGATCATGGCCGCGACGAAGCACAGCGTCACCGCCAGGAAGGGCGGGTCGAACATGAGCCTGAGCGGACTTCGCTCCATCTTGTAGCCGTTCAGGCTGACGTCGAAGATCACCGGGCCGTCGCCGACCCGCAGGCCGCGCAGCAGCGCGACGGCGCTTCCGAGCGTGTCGCGGTTGGCGAGGCCCTGGGTGTTCAGCAGATCGGGGTCGGAGAGCAGGAAGATGCGGCTGGACGGCCCTTGCGCCAGCACCACCTGTCCGGCGTCGTCGGTGATTACCGGGGTCCAGCCGCCCGCCTTAATGGTTTGCAGCGAGGTGATCGGTCCCGGCGTCAGGGTCACGCCCTCAAACGGCGAGCTGGCGGCGCCGGTGAAGCGCGGTCTGGCGGCGGCGCCGGTCCGCCGTTGCACGCTGATCGTATCCAGCAGATCCTTCTTCGGCATCATCTCAGGCGGCAGCAGGCCCTGCTTCAGCCCCCAGCCCGGATGGTTGGGATCGTTCGACACGTTCCACTTCGGCAGCACCACCAGGATCGGGCCGCTGAACTCCAGGCTGCCGACGTCCGCGCCCATCTCCGGCTCCGGGGTGACGATCAGCAGGCCCTCGGTGCGCCCGGCGGGAAATTTGCTGCGGCTGACCAGCATCGGCGCGCCGTTCTGCTTCACCAGCGCGGCGAGGCCGGCGAAGCCGATCGCGCACCTGGAGTAGACGTTCGGGCGGCAGTGGCCGTCGCGGTCGAGGTCCGGCGCATAGGCAAGCAGGGTGACGAACGCCGAGAAGGCGACGACGCCAACCAGCACCAGGGTGATCGCCGTCCGCGCCCGGAAAATGGGCCGCGACTCCCCGCCGGCCTCGCTCAAGCCCAGGCTCCCGGGAAGGCGAAGGCCTCGTAGGTGCGCCGGCACTCGGCGAAGCCGGCGGCGTCGACGTCGCGGCCGCCGAAGAAGCTGCGTTCGACCACGGCGGCGATGGCGGCGAAGGTGGTGCGGGCAGTCTCGGGAATGTCCTGCAGCCCGCCGATCTCGCGCGAGGTCAGCGCCGGACGCACCAGCCGGGGCCGGCGGCCCTCGATCTCCTCGATGCTGCGGTGGAGCAGCAGGCGCGCGGCCTCGGCGTAGGCGCCGGCGGCGGCGAGCCTGTCGGCCTCGTCCAGCAGCGCCCGCGCCACCGCCTCGGTCGGCCGCCAGTCCGGGCGCGCGACTTTGAGTTTCGCCGGCTTCTTCTTGAGCAGATTCGGCCAGCGGGCGCGGATGAACTCGCGGACGATGAAGGCCAGCACGATCAGCAGCGCGGCGGTGAGGCCGGCGATGAACACCCAGCCCAGCCCCTGGCCGATCCAGACGATGAACTGGCCGATCGCGCGCAGCACGACCTCCAGCCAGTGCGGCAGATGGGTATCGGGCGGCGGCGGGGGCGCCTTGTCGAAGCTGAACTGCAGGCTGGGATCGGCCATGAGCCGGTCTTGCGCCGTGCGCAGGGCTTCCTGCGACGGCGCCGGGCCGGCCGCGAACACTGGTGGCTGGGCGGCCAACCCTTAGCTCCCCTGAAACTAGGTCGTCCCGACTTTACGGCGACTATCTTGACCGGATATTACGGTAGCCGCCACCACTGGTTGGCCGCGCCGTCACCTTGGCAGCTGGCTCTCGCCCATCAGGAATTCGTCCACCGCCCAGGCGCACTGACGGCCCTCGCGGATCGCCCAGACCACCAGCGACTGGCCGCGGCGCATGTCGCCGCAGGCGAAGATGCGCGGGGCGCTGGAGCGGTAGTCGTTGGTGTCGGCCTTGACGTTGCCGCGGGGGTCGAGCGCGACGCCCGCCTGCTCGACCAGCCCGGCTTTACGCGGTCCGACGAAGCCCATCGCCAGCAGCACCAGGTCGGCCGGCAGAGTGAACTCGGAGTCGGCCATCGGGCTCATCTGGGTGCGGCCATCGCCGCCCTTGGTCCACTCGACCCTGGCGCACTCGATCGCCTGCACCTGCTCGGCGCCGACGACCCGCACCGTAGTGACGGCGAAGTCGCGGTCGCAGCCCTCTTCCTGCGAGGACGAGGTGCGCAGCTTTAGCGGCCAGTCCGGCCAGGTCAGCGCCTTGTCTTCGCTCTCGGGCGGCTGTGGCATGATCTCGAGCTGGGTGATCGAGAGCGCGCCCTGGCGCCCGGAGGTGCCGATGCAGTCCGAGCCGGTGTCGCCGCCGCCGATAACGACGACATGCTTGCCCTTCGCACTGATGGTCCCGGTTGGCGCGGCGATGGCTTCGGCATCGCCCGCGCCGCGCTTGTTCTGTTGGGTGAGGAACTCCATCGCGTAATGCACACCGGCCAGTTCACGGCCAGGCACGGGCAGGTCGCGCGGATCCTCCGCGCCGCCGGACAGCACCACCGCGTCATAGCCACCCAGCAATTCGTCGATCGACACGTCCTTGCCGACCTCGCAGCTGGGGCGGAAGTTGACGCCTTCCGCCTCCATCTGGGCCGTGCGGCGGTCGATCAGGTGCTTTTCCATCTTGAAGTCGGGGATGCCGTAGCGGAGCAGGCCGCCGATGCGGTCGGCCTTCTCGAACAGCGTCACCTGGTGGCCGGCGCGGGCGAGCTGCTGGGCGCAGGCGAGCCCCGCGGGCCCCGACCCCACCACCGCCACGCGCCGGCCGCTTGGCGTGGTCGAGACCTGCGGCTCGATCCAGCCTTCGGCCCAGCCGCGGTCGACGATCTGGCACTCGATGGTTTTGATGGTGACCGGGTTGTCGTCGATGTTGAGCGTGCACGACGCCTCGCACGGCGCCGGGCAGACCCGGCCGGTGAACTCCGGGAAGTTGTTGGTCGAGTGCAGGTTCTCCAGCGCCAGCCGCCACTGGTCGCGGTAGACCAGATCGTTCCAGTCGGGGATCTGGTTGTTGACCGGGCAGCCCTGGTGACAGAACGGGATGCCGCAGCCCATGCAGCGCGCCGCCTGCCGCCCCAGCTCGCCGTCCGGCAGCGGGTGGGTGAACTCGCGCCACGTCTTCAGCCGCTCGCCCGGCCTGTCATAGCCCCGCTCGCGCCGTTCGATCTCCAGGAAGCCGGTCGGCTTACCCATCAGCGCAATCCCCCGAAACTGTGCGGCGGCGAGACGCCAGGCCGCAACTCGGGTATCCGCAAGATAGAGCCAAGCATGCCGCTACTCGGCCGCGACGGCGTTGGCGGCCGCGCGTTCGGCGGCCTGGTCTTCCAGCGCGCGGCGATAGTCTTTCGGCGTCACCTTGACGAACGCCGAGAGCGCCCGCTCCCAGTCGTTCAGCAGCTCCAGCGCCCGGGCGCTGCCGGTGTAGAGGTAGTGCCGCTCGATCAGGATGCGCAGGCGCTCGGCGTCGTAGCGCAGCGGATCGCCCATGCCGGGGTTCTCGACGCTGAGCGAACGCTGCCGCGGCCTCAGGCCGTCGTCGTCGCGCTCGAGCACCGCCGCGTGCTCGATCGGCCCGGTCTCGACCATCGCCATGTTGCACAGCGGCCCGAAGCGGCGCTGCGGGTCGTAGACGTAGGCGATGCCGCCCGACATGCCGGCCGCGAAGTTGCGCCCGGTGTCGCCCAGCACGGCCACGACGCCGCCGGTCATGTACTCGCAGCCGTGGTCGCCGACGCCTTCGACCACCGCGACGGCGCCGGAGTTGCGCACCGCGAAGCGCTCGCCCGCCACGCCCTCGAAGTAGGCCTCGCCGGCGATGGCGCCGTAGAGCACGGTGTTGCCGACGATGATGTTCTTGGTCGGATCGCGCTGAGTTCCCCCGGGATGGCGAACCACGACGCGGCCGCCGGAGAGCCCCTTGCCGACATAGTCGTTGGCGTCGCCGGTCAGTTCGAGCGCCACGCCGCGGGCCAGGAAGCCGCCGAAGGTCTGGCCGGCCGTGCCGGTGAACTTCACGTTGATCGAGCCTTCCGGCAGGCCAGCGTGGCCAAAGCGGCGCGCGACCTCGCCGGAGAGCATGGCGCCGGCGGTGCGGTTGCCGTTGCGGATGGTCCGCTCGACCACCACCGGGCCCTTGCCCTCGAACGCCGGCTGCGCGGCCGCGATCAGCTCGTGGTCGAGCGCGCCGCCAAGGCCGTGGTCCTGGTGGTCGCAGTTCCACAGCGCCGGCGCATCGCCCGGCGGCTGGGCGTAGAGCAGCCGTGTCAGGTCGATGCCGTGCGCCTTCCAGTGCTCAACCGCGGGCCGCGCATCCATCCGGTCGACCCGGCCGATCATCTCGGCGACAGTGCGAAAGCCCATCTCGGCCATGATCGAACGCAGCTCTTCGGCGACGAAGAAGAAGTAGTTGATCACGTGCTCGGGCTTGCCGGTGAACCTGGCGCGCAGCACCGGATCCTGCGTCGCCACGCCCACCGGACAGGTGTTGAGGTGGCACTTGCGCATCATGATGCAGCCGGCGGCGATCAGCGGCGCAGTGGCGAAGCCGACCTCGTCCGCGCCCAGCAGCAAGGCGACCGCAACGTCGCGGCCGGTGCGGATGCCGCCATCAGCCTGCACGGCGATGCGGGTGCGCAGGCCGTTCAGCAGCAGGGTCTGCTGGGTCTCGGCTAGGCCGATTTCCCAGGGCGAGCCGGCGTGGGTCAGCGAGGTCAGCGGCGAGGCGCCGGTGCCGCCTTCGAAGCCGGAAATGGTCACATGGTCGGCGCGCGACTTGGAGACCCCCGCGGCCACCGTGCCGACGCCGACCTGCGAGACCAGCTTCACCGAGATGCGGGCCAGCGGGTTCACGTTCTTCAGGTCGTGGATCAGCTGGGCCAGATCCTCGATCGAATAGATGTCGTGGTGCGGCGGCGGCGAGATCAGCCCGACGCCCGGCGTCGAGTGGCGCACCTTGGCGATGTTGGCGTCGACCTTGTAGCCGGGCAGCTGGCCGCCCTCGCCCGGCTTGGCGCCCTGGGCCATCTTGATCTGGATGTCGTCGGCGTTGACCAGATACTCGGCGGTGACGCCAAAGCGGCCCGAGGCGACCTGCTTGATCTTCGAGCGCATCGAATCGCCGTTCGGCAGCGGCACGAACCGATCCGCCTCCTCGCCGCCCTCGCCGGTGTTCGATCGCCCGCCGATGCGGTTCATCGCGATCGCCAGCGTGGTGTGCGCCTCTCTGGAGATCGAGCCGAAGCTCATCGCCCCAGTGGAGAAGCGCTTGACGATCTCCGCCGCGGGCTCGACCTCGTCGAGCGGGATCGGCGTCTCGGCCGGCTGCAGCCGCATCAGGCCGCGGATGGTGAGCTGGCGCTGGCTCTGCTCGTTGATGGTGTTGGCGAAGGCGGCGTACTCGTCCGGCAGGCGGCCGCGCACGGCGTGCTGCAGGCGCGCCACCGTGTCAGGCGTCCAGGCGTGCTCCTCGCCGCGCAGGCGCCAAGCGTAGGCGCCGCCGACGTCGAGCATGTTGCGGTAGATCGGTGCATCGCCGTAGGCCGCCGCGTGCCGGCGAACGCACTCCTCGGCGATCTCCCTCAGACCGATGCCCTCGATCTTGGTGTCGGTGCCGGTGAAGTACTTGTCGACCAGCGCGGTCGAGATGCCGACCGCGTCGAAGATCTGCGCCCCGCAGTAGGACTGGTAGGTGGAGACGCCCATCTTGGACATCACCTTCAGCAAACCCTTGCCGAGCGCCTTGACGTAGTTCTTCTGCACCTCCTTGGCTGAGAGCTTGGAGCGGTTCTGCGTGCGCAGCTGCTCCAACGTTTCGAACGCCAGGTAGGGGTTGATCGCCTCGGCGCCGTAGCCGGCGAGCACGCACATGTGGTGCACCTCGCGCGCCTCGCCAGTCTCGATCACCAGGCCGGTCTGCATGCGCAGGCCCTGGCGGATCAGGTGGTGGTGCACCGCGGCCGTGGCCAGCGCCGCCGGGATCGGGACGCGGTCGGCGCCGGCGGCCCGGTCGGAGAGGATCAGGATGTTGATGTCGGCCAGCACCCGGTCGGTCGCCGCGTGGCAGAGCCGCTCCAGCGCCAGCTCCAGCCCGGCCGCGCCGTCCGCAGCCGGCCAGGTGGCGTCGAGCGTCGCGGTGCGGAAAGCGCCATCAGCCAATTCGGCGATCGAGCGGATCTTCTCCAGGTCGGCGTTGGAGAGGATCGGCTGGGTGACTTCGAGGCGCTTGTGCGCGCCGGCCTGGTGGCCGAGCAGGTTGGGCCTCGGCCCAATCATCGAAACCAGGCTCATCACCAGCTCCTCGCGGATCGGGTCGATCGGCGGGTTGGTGACCTGGGCGAAGCCCTGCTTGAAGTAGTCGTAGAGCAGCTTCGGCTTGGACGAGAGCACGGCGATCGGCGTGTCGGACCCCATCGAGCCGATCGGATCGTCGCCCTGCTCGCCCATCGGTTCGAGAAAGAAGCTGAGGTCTTCCTGGGTGTAGCCGAACGCCTGCTGGCGATCGAGGAATTCGGCCGGATCGTTCGCCCGCGCCGGCTCCCATTGCGGCGGCTCTTCGAGATCGTCGAGCTTGAACTGGGTCGCGCGCAGCCACTCCTCATAGGGCTCGGCGGCGGCCAGCTTGGCCTTGATCTCCTCGTCCTCGACGATGCGGCCCTCTTCCATGTCGATCAGCAGCATCTTACCCGGCTGCAGGCGCCACTTGCGGACGATGCGCTCGTCCTCCACCGGCAGCACGCCGACCTCTGAGGCCATCACCACATGGTCCTGGTCGGTGATGATGAAGCGGGCCGGCCGCAGGCCGTTGCGGTCCAGCGTCGCGCCGACCTGCCGCCCGTCGGTGAAGGCCACCGCGGCCGGGCCATCCCACGGCTCCATCAGCGCCGCGTGGTACTCGTAGAAAGCCCGCCGCTTGGCGTCCATCAGCGGATTGCCGGCCCAGGCCTCGGGCATCAGCATCATCATCGCGTGGGCCAGCGGATAGCCGCCGGCCAGCAGCAGCTCGAGCGCGTTGTCGAGCGCGGCGGTGTCGGAGTCGGCGGTCTGGATCAGCGGCCACATCTTGTCGAGGTCCGGCCCCAGCAGCGCCGATTCCATCGTGCGGCGCCGGGCGTTCATCCAGTTGATGTTGCCGCTCTTGGTGTTGATCTCGCCGTTGTGGGCGATGAAGCGGTAGGGGTGCGCCAGCTTCCAGGAGGGGAAGGTGTTGGTGGCGAAGCGCTGGTGCACCAGCGCCACCGCCGACTCCGCCAACGGGTTCTTCAGGTCGGTGTAGAAAGTCCCAACCTGGTGGGCGAGCACCATGCCCTTGTAGACCACCGTGCGGCTGGAGAACGAGGGCATGTAGAGGTCGGTCAGGCTGGGCAGACCGTACTTCTCGGCCAGCTGTTCCAGCGGGTTCTGGGTCTGCTTGCGGATCACCAGCAGTTTGCGCTCGAAGGCGTCCTGGTCGCGCACGTGGGCGCCGCGGCCGACGAAGGCCTGGCGGATCACCGGCATCTCGGCCAGCACCGCCTTGCCGAGCCCGGTCGGGTCGACCGGCACGTCGCGCCAGCCAATCAGCTGCTGGCCCTCGACGCGGATGAAGTGCTCGAACTGGCCGATCGCCAGCTCCCGCGCCGCCAGGTCCTGCGGCATGAAGCACATGGCGACGCCGTAGTGGCCCGGCTGCGGCAGCTCCAAGCCGGCCTTGGTCGCCCAATCACGATAGAGCGCGTCGGGAATCTGGATCAGCGCCCCGGCGCCGTCGCCGACCAGCGGATCGGCGCCCACCGCGCCGCGGTGGTTCAGGTTGATTAGGATCTCGAGGCCGCAGGCAATGACCTCGTGCGATTTGCGGCCCTTGATATTGGCCACAAACCCCACACCGCACGCGTCATGTTCATGACGCGGGTCATACAGTCCTTGGTGCGGCCTAAGCGCCATCTAGAATAACCCGTCCTAGCCCTGCTCGCGTTCCCGATGTTCGGGCGCACTTTCGCGCATCTACAGGCCAACCCCCAGGTCTGTCGACTGCGACACGATCAAACGTGCGTCACATAGCGGCGATTGGCGAAAATTGGTTCGCAAGCGAGTCCGGCGAATGCCTTTGCGCCGGCAGAATCTTGCGCACTAACCCTTGGGCACGAAACATTCTTCCAGCCAGCCGCTGTCGAAGCGTACGAACCTTATCCTGCCCTTGGCGTTGGCCGAATAGACCGCGCGCCACGCGCCGTCACGCCCCCGGATGACCGAGGGATAGGCGGCTGGCGCTTCTGCCCCCGGAATGGACAGATTGCAGCCGGCCTGGAAGTGGACGCCGTCCGTCGAGCGAGCCAGCGCCAGCACATCGCGGGTGGTGTTGGACGGGTTGTAGATCAGCACGGAACGGCCGGTTCCATCGTCGAACACGTCCACAGCGGCGCCGGGATTGGGCAGGTTGGTGATCTGCGGACGGGTCCAGGCCCCGGCCTCGGGGTCGAACAGCGCCGTGTAGACGCCCTGGCGCTGTTGATCGCGGAAGAACACGCGAAAGCGCCCGTCGCCCTGGGGCGCCAGCGCAGGCTGGATCAGCTTCCATCCGTCGAGCGGCCAAGTGGCGAGCAGCGCGGCGCCATCGCCGGTCAGCGTGACCTTGGCGATCGACGCGCGCTGCGCCGTCTCCTCATAGAACGGCAGCAGATAGCCGCCCGGGGCCGGCTTGAGCCCGGCCCTGGGCAGGGCGCCGCCAAGATCGACCAGCCGGCGCGCCTTCGACCAGCTGTGCCCCTCGTCGGCCGAGACCCGCGCGTCGATCCGCCCGCAGACCCAGTTCTTGCAGACGTTGCCGACGACTGGCAGCTCATGACGCTGGATCACGCCATGGACCATCCAGACCCGGCCGTCGGACGTCACGGTCAGGGTGACGTTGCCGAGGCTCTTGTTCGCCGCGCTCGCGCCAATCGCCCGATCGCCCGGCGCGACGGCGGTCCAGGGCGTGGACCAGACGGCGCCGTCGCCGGTCCCACGCGAGCAGAGGATGCGCACGCTGACGTCCTCTTCGTGGTCGCCGGAGTACCAGCAGACCAGCAGCGCCCCCGACGGCAGTTCGGCGATCGCCGCGCCGTGGTTCTCGCCGACGGCCGGCGCGGGAATCTCGGCGCGGAAGACCTGGCCGGCGGCGCTGGCCGACCCAGGGCAGGCGAGGCTCAGAAGGAGCAGGACCGCGCAGGCTTGACGGCGGACGGACGCGGCGGGAGGTTTCGGCATTCAGGGAAGGAATTTAATCATGGAATTGGCGCCTAAGCAGACCGGGCTCTCGACCGCGCGTCTGGAGCGGATAACCGATCACCTCGAGCGCAACTACATTTCTTCCGGCAAGATCGCCGGCTGCCAGGTTGCGGTCGCCCGCCACGGCCACCTCGCCTACTTCCGCTCGTTCGGCCAGATGGACCGCGAGCGCGGCAAGCCGATGAGCGACGACGCCATCTTCCGCATCTATTCGATGAGCAAGCCGATCACCTCGGTAGCGCTGATGAGCCTTTACGAACGCGGCTACTTCCAGCTCAACGACCCGGTCAGCCGCTTCTTCCCGGCGTGGAAGCAGCAGCAGGTCTGGGTCAGCGGCCGCGGCGCCGACATGAAGACCGAGGCGCCGACCCGCCCGGTCAGCATGCGCGACATGCTCTGCCACACCGGCGGGCTGACCTATGGCTCTGCGCTGGTGGCGCTGGGGGCCGAGGACAGCGGCCACCCGGTCGACGGCGTCTACGCCGAAGTTGGCGTGCGCCGCGGCCGGGGCGAAGACCTGATGCAGTTCATGGACAAGCTGGCCAAGGTCCCGCTGCGCTACCAGCCCGGCGAGCATTGGATGTACTCGCTCTCGACCGACGTCTGCGGCGCCCTGGTGGAGAAGATCTCCGGCCAGCGCTTCGACAAATACCTGCAGGAGCACATCTTCGGCCCGCTTGGGATGAAGGACACCAGCTTCGCCGTGGCGCCGGAGAAGCTCGATCGCTTCACTGCCAACTACCGCCGCGGCGCCGACAAACAGCTGCAGCTGCTCGATGATCCGGCGGCGAGCGACTACCTTGCCAAGCCGACGTTCTTCTCTGGCGGCGGCGGGCTGACCGGCACCACCGAAGACTACATGCGCTTCTGCGAGATGATCCGCCGCAGCGGTGAGTTCGAGGGCGCGCGCATCCTGGGACCGCGCACCATCAAGCTGATGCGCCAGAACCACCTGAAGGACGGCAAGGACCTCACCCAGATGGCGATCGGCGGCTTCTCCGAGACTGCCAACGAAGGCGTCGGCTTCGGCCTCGGCTTTGCCACCACGCTGGACACGGTGAAGTCCGGCTCGATCGCGGCCGGCGACTTCTACTGGGGCGGCGCGGCCTCGACCATCTTCTGGGTCGACGACGTGGAAGACCTGGTGGTGGTGTTCATGACCCAGCTGATGCCGTCGGGGGCGTTCAATTTCCGCGGCCAGCTGAAGAGCATCATCTACTCCTCGATCGTGGAGTAGCCGGCCGCCCCTCCAGTATCCCTCTCCCCGCAATGCGGGGAGAGGTCAGGTGAGGGCTCGGCGCGAAGCGTCGAGTGCGCCTAGCGCGATCCTGGATTCGCCAGCCTTCGGCGCCAAGACCCCTCACCCGTCCGGCCGGCTGCGCCGCCCGGCCGACCTCTCCCCACTCTTCGGTGGGGCGAGGGTTAGTTCTAGCACCTCGCGGCCCATCCCCAGCTGAACCACCGCGTCCGCTCGGCCGGGCATCTCTGCGTCGATCCAACGGGTCAGGCGTTCGTAGTGTCGGATGAAGACGGCGATCTCGGCGTCGGTCTGGCCCTTGCCGGGCTCGCGCGCTCGCAGCTTGTGCTCCTGCTCCAAGCGCCAGCCGAGCACCGCCTGGAAGCTTGGCGCGCGCAGCAACACCTGGAAGCTGATCGCGGCGAAGAGGTCCTGATAGGGTCCGGCGAGAGCCGCGTTGGCGCGGCGACGCCAGACGCCGTCTGGATCGCGCGTCCGTTCCAGTTCGTTGACCGGATCGACCAGCGCCGCTTCGGTCTGCGGTCGCGCGCCGACGCACCAGCCTTCGAACAGGATCACATCGACCGGGCCGGCGACGATGTCCCAATCCGCCGGATCGCGGCGATCGTCGCCGGCCTTGTCGAAACGAGGCACGGCGGTCTCGCCGGCGCGGTCGAGGCTTTCGATCACCGCCCTGCCGAGCGCGACGTCGTGCGTCCCTGGCACGCCGCGGGTCAGGAAAAGCGGATGCACGTCAATCGCCAGTCGCCGCCGCTCGGCCAGGGTGAGGTAGAGGTCGTCGATCGAGAGCACCAAGGTGCGAAGCCCGCAATGCTGCAGCAGCAGCGCCAGCGCCCCCGCCGCCGCCGACTTGCCAGAGCCCTGCGGCCCGGTCAGGCCGACCACAAGCGGCGCGTCACCGCGATCGGTCGCCGCGATCCGCTCAGCGATCGGCCGCAACGCCGCATCGACGAACCGGACGTAGCTCGCCGACAGCTGCTCCGCGCGGAGGTAGGCGGTCAGGTCCACCGCCTGGCCCTCACCCCATCTTGAAGACGCAGACCTTGTTGCCGTCGAGGTCGCGGAAGTAAGCGCCGTAGAAGCCGGGCATGCGCTCGCCGGGCGCGCCTTCGTCGATCGCGCCATTGGCCAGCGCCAGTTTGTAGGTCTCGGCGATCACATCGGGCGACGGCGCCTGGAGCGCGACCATGTTGCCGTTGCCGGGCGCGGCGGTTTCGCCGTTGTAGGGCGTGCATACCGCGAGCATCGCGCCGCCGGCGCCCGCCCAGCCCTGCATGCGGTCGCTGGCGAAGGCGCGTTTGCCGCCGAGCGGGACGAGCACGGTGTCGTAGAAAGTCTTGGCCTTTTCCAGGTCGTTGCTGCCGATGGTGGCGTAGCCGATCATGATTTTCTCCGCGATCCTGCCGCCCGGCGGCGTTGGCGCGGCGGCGGCGAAGGCATAGCCTCTTCGCATGACAATCGCCACCGAGGGCCGCATCGACGCGCGGCTGGACGACCGCGGCGTCGCCAGCGTCGTCATCGACAATGCCGCGCGGCTGAACGCGCTCGGCTCGGGCCTGCTCGGCGACTTCGTTCGCGCGATGGCCGAACTGAGCGGCGAGCCGACGCTGCGGGCGGTGGTGGTGACCGGCGCCGGCGAGCGCGCCTTCGTCGGCGGCGCGGATATCCGCGAGATGGCGCTGATCGACGGGCCGGACGCGGCGCGGAACTTCATCACCGGCGTTCACCGGGCTTGCGCCGCCGTGCGCGCCTGCCCGGTCCCGGTGATCGCGCGCATCCAGGGTTACTGCTTCGGCGCGGGGCTGGAGCTCGCCGCCGCCTGCGACTTCCGCATCGCCTCGGAGATGGCCGAGCTTGGCATGCCGGAGGTGCGGCTCGGCATCCCCTCGGTGGTCGAAGCCGCGCTGCTGCCGGCGCTGATCGGCTGGGGCCGCACCCGCCGGCTGCTGCTGACCGGCGAGACCATCGACGCCGAGTGCGCGCTGCTCTGGGGTCTGGTCGAGGGCGTCGCCTCGGCCGACGAGCTGGACGCGGCGGTCGACGCGTGTGTGGCCGACATCCTCGCCTGCGGCCCGGCCGCGATCCGCCAGCAGAAGGCGCTGATCGCCGCCTGGGAGACGCTGCCGCTGGTCCAGGCGATAGCCGCTGGCGTCGAAGCCTTCGCCGATGCCTACCGCGGCGACGAGCCGAAGCGGATGATGGCTGAGTTCTTGGCCGCCCAGGCGGCGCGCAAGGCCCAGCGTTAGTCCAGCGCGCCCACCAGTACGTTCCACGGCCGGATCCAGGCGGTGCTCAGCATGTCGACCGGCGTCCAGGGGTCCTCCACGAGTCGCCGCTCGATCGCCTCCGCGCTCTCGCCCTGCATAATCAGGAGGACGTCGGTCGATCCCTCCAGCGGACCGGCCAGCCGGATCAGGCCCTCGGTCTCGAGATTGTCCGTGAACGTTGCATGTTCGTCCCACAGCCGCTGCTGTCGCAGCGGCGTGGCGTGGTCCCAGTTCGGACCACGTCTGCGCAGCACGGCGAACCATTGGGCCATGGCGTCTCCTCCGCGCCACAACCTAGCGTCCGGCGGCGTCGAAGCTGTCAGCAGCGGCGCCCACGGGTTTGCGTTCGGCCGGATCAGGCCCCACAATAGAAGCATTACCGAAGACGGAAATTTCGATGTCTGATTCCATTGGCGCGCCGCGGGGCGAGGCGCCGAGCCTAGACGCGCGTCCAACGATCGACGTCAAGGCGATGCCGCATATCCTGCAGCGCATCGTCACCCTGGCGCTCAAGACCGATCCCCTCCAAGTGGCGCTGGCGATCGCCTGCTCGCTCGGCTCTGCGGTCGCGAGCCTGGCGGTGCCGCGGCTGTTCGGCCACGCGGTCGACCAGATCGCCGCGCTGTTGAAGGCGCTGGATCACGCACGCACGGTCAATCTGCCGGCCGCCGAACAGCACCTGCTCGCCGCGCAGTCGCAGCATGCGCTGTGGATCAGCGCCGCCCTGGTCGTCGGCGTCAGCATCGTCCAGGGCCTGCTCACCGGCTTTTCTGGCTTCCAGGCCGAGTGGGTCAGCCAGAAGGTCGCCTATCGCCTCAGGCTCGACTACTTCCGCCAGCTGCAGCGGCTGTCGTTCGGCTTCCACGACAAGATCCACTCCGGCGACCTGATTACGCGAGGCATGATCGACCTCGAGGGCACGCGGATGTTCATCCAGAACGGGATGATGATGTCGCTGACCCTGGTGCTGATGCTGGTGGTCGCCACCTGGCTGATGTTCGCGGCTGACCCCGTCATGGCGCTGCTGGCGTTGGCCTTCGTGCCGTTCAGCGTCGTCACGCTGGGCCGGGTCGGCTTCCTGTTGCGCGTCGCCTGGATGCGGGTGCAGACGCTGATGAGCGTCCTGACCCTGACCATGGAGGAAAACCTCCAGGGCATCCGCGTGGTGCGCGCCTTCGCCGCCCGCAACTTCGAGCTCGGCAAGTTCGACACCGCCGCCAGCGAGGCGCTGCGGCAGGCCTATGAGCGGATCAAGTTGCGGATGACCGCGATCCGCACCACCACCCTCACCTTCTACGCCTCGCAGGGCGCGGTGCTCTGGTACGGCGGCCACAAGGTCGCCACCGGCGCGATGACGCCCGGCGTGATGGCGGCCTTCGTGCTCTACCTCACCATCCTGCAGGGGCCGGTGCGGCAGGTGATCATGATCGTGATGTCGGCGGCAAGGGCCACCACCTGCGGCAGCCGGCTGTTCGAGATCCTCGATCTCGAGCCGGACATCGCCGACAAGCCCGGCGCACCGCCGCTGGCGCCAACCGAGGGGGTGCTGGCGTTCGAGCACGTCGACTTCGCCTACGATCCCGGCAAGCTGGTGCTGCACGACGTCAGCTTCGCCATCGGCCGCGGCCAGACGCTCGGCATCGTCGGCCCCCCCGGCAGTGGCAAGTCGACCATCGCCAACCTGATCCCGCGCTTCTACGACGTCAGCGCCGGGCGCATCACCATCGACGGCCAGGACGTCCGCGACGTCCAGCTGGCCAGCTTGCGCGAATATGTCGGCCTGGTGCAGCAGGAGGCGTTCCTGTTCGACGCCACCGTCACCAACAACGTCGCCTACGCCGATCCATGGGCCGAGGAGGCGCGCATCGTCGGCGCGACCAAGACCGCGCAGCTGCACGACTACATCGCCCATCTGCCCAAGGCCTATGACACGCGGGTCGGCGAGCGGGGCGTCGCGCTGTCCGGTGGCCAGCGGCAGCGGATGTCGATCGCCCGCGGCGTGGTGCCGGGGCCCGGGATCATGATCTTCGACGACTCCACGGCGGCCATCGACGCGGTGACGGAAAAGCGGGTTCGCGACGCGCTGGCCGATGCGACCAAGGCCAAGGCGACCGTCATCATCGCCCATAGGCTCTCGTCGCTGATGCACGCTGACGAGATCCTGGTGCTGGAGGAGGGCCGGGTGGTCGAGCGCGGCACGCATGCCGAGCTGCTGGCGCTCGGCGGCGAATACTTCGACCTGTTCCAGCTGCAGACCCGCACCGAACAGGGCCTCTCGGTCGCCGACGCGCGGATCCGGCGCAAGGTGACGGAGGCGGCGGAATGAGCGAGTTCGCCTTCGAGCGGGAAGCGGCGCCCGCCCCGCCGGCGCGCCGCCGCAACGCCAATCTGGGCAGCGCCGAGGGCGAAGAGATCTTCATGGCGTTCGACACCCGGATCGTGCGCCGGTTCGCCGCCTTCCTGAAGCCGCACCCGAACTATCTGATCGGCGCGATCGTCGCGACCATCCTGTCGGCCTTCGCCCAGCTGGCCTTGCCGGTGATGATCGGCCAGGCGGTGACGGCGGCGACCACCCAGCACACCCCGCCCGGTCGCATCGACCTGGTGGTGTTCGAATTCGGTATCGCGGTGGTCGTCTTCACCATCACCTCGCTGCTATCGCAGTCGATGAGCACGCGCTTGGCGCAGAAGGTGATCTTCGACGTCCGCCGCGCGATGTTCGACCACTTCCAGAGCGTCGCCCTGACCTTCATGGACAAGACCCACGTCGGCCGGATCATGGCCCGGTTGCAGGGCGACGTGAACGCGCTGCAGGACTTCCTGGAGAGCACCACCTCGACGCTCGGCGACTTCGTGGTGCTGATCGGCATCGTCGTCCTGATGCTGCTGAAGAACTGGCAGCTCGGCCTGCTGACCATGCTGGTGCTGCCGGCGCTGATCGCCGTGCGCGCGATCTGGCTACCCTATTCCAAGGTCAACTTCCGCCGCGCCCGCGACGCCTCCTCGACCGCTAACAGCGCCCTGGCCGAGAACATCAGCGGCGTGCGCACGGTGCAGGAGACCCGACGCGAGGCGATGAACTTCGAGCTCTACGAGGAGAAGAACCGCGACAATCTGAAAGCCTCGGTGGAGTCGGCTTTCCTGGCCGGGATCATGACCCCGACCGTCGCGATCCTGACCGGGTTCGCCATGGCTGTGATCGTCATCGTCGGCGGCAACGAGGTGATCGGCGGCGCGCTCGATATCGGCACGATGGTGACCTTCGTCATCTACACCCAGCGCTTCTTCGAGCCGGTGCGGATGCTGTCGATGCAGTACACCGCCCTGCAGCGCGCCATGGCCGCCGGCTACCGTATCTTCGAGGTGCTCGACGTGCCGGTGACCATCGCCAACAAGCCGGACGCGAGGCAGATCACCGAGGAGACGCCGACCGTCGAGTTCGACCACGTCACGTTCGGCTACGACCCTGACCGCCCGGTTCTGCGCGACATCTCGTTCCGGGTGAAGCCGAAACACGTGGTGGCGTTGGTGGGGCCGACCGGCTCGGGCAAGACCAGCATCATTTCGCTGGTGCGCCGCTTCTACGAGGTGAACGAGGGCCGGGTGCTGGTCGGCGGGCATGACGTGCGCGACGTGACGCTGGAGAGCCTCGGCAAGACCATCGGCATGGTGCTGCAGGAGCCGTTCCTGTTCACCGGGACCATCGAGGACAACATCCGCTACGCCTCGGGCGCCAGCCACGCGCAGGTGGTCGCTGCGGCCAAGTCGGTTCGGGCGCACGACTTCATCATGCGGCTGCCGCAGGGCTACGACACCCAACTCGGCCAGCGCGGACGCAACATTTCGCTCGGCCAGCGCCAACTGCTCTCGTTCGCCCGCGCCCTGGTGATCGATCCGAAGATCCTGATCCTCGACGAGGCCACCGCCAACATCGACAGCTTCACCGAGCTGGAGATCCAGCGGGCGTTGAAGGTGCTGATGACCGGGCGCACCTGCCTGGTGATCGCCCACCGCCTGGCGACCGTGCGCGACGCCGACGAGATCATCGTGCTGCAGCAGGGCAAGATCGTCGAGCAGGGCCCGCACGAGGCGCTGATGGCCAAGGGCGGGCTCTACGCCAAGCTCTACGCCTCCAGCCACGGCTCGTTCGACGACCTGCCGGGCGAGGGCGAACGCCGCGCCGACCGCGAAGTGATGATGACCTGACGGGCGCCGTCACTCGTTGCGGCCCAGACTTCACAAGACTGTCGCGTTCGGGACGCAAAGCGGCAACATGCGCGTCAGACTGGAGCCGTCCATGATCCGTCTCCTCGCCTTGATCGCCGCCGCCTTCGCCCTCGCCGCCGGGAGCGCCGAGGCCGCAACGCTGCATCTGGTCCGCGTGGTGGTGGTGACGCGCCACGGCGTCCGACCGCCGACGCAGAAAAACGACGAACTCGCCAAGTATTCCGACCAAGCCTGGCCCAACTGGCCTGTGGATGCGGGCGAGCTGACGCCGCACGGCGGCGAGACGGTGAAGCTGATGGGCGTGACGGTGCGTGAGGCCTACCGCGCCGAGGGCCTGCTGCCTCGCCACCGCTGCGCCAAGCCCGCCGCGGTGACGATCTGGGCCGACGGCCACGACCAGCGGACGCGCGAGAGCGGACGCATCACCGCCGAGGCGCTGCAGCCCGGCTGCGGCCTCAAGGCGGGGTCCGTGGACACCGAGCCCCGCGACCCGATCTTCGGCGGCTCCGACGCTGCGGCGTGCCGCATGGATCAGGACAAGGCCAGGGCCTGGGCGGCTGCCAACCCGAACACCCAGCCGCTGCCGCCGCTGGGCGACTCGATCGCCCGCCTGCAGGCGATCTTCGCGCCCAAGGCGTGCGAGGGCGGCGCGGGAACTTGCTTTACACCAGCCAACGCCGGCTCGGGCGCGGCGATGTCGGCGTTTCCGGCGGCGGGCGGTCTGGCGGAGGACCTGCTGCTGGAATACGCCGACGGCAAGCCGATGCGCGAGGTCGGCTGGGGCCGCGCCAGCGCCGCCGACATCGCCGATGTGATGGTGCTGCACGAGCGCGCCTTCGCCCTGCTGCGCACCAACACCTACGCCTCGGCCAATCGCGGCGCGCCGATGGCGCGGATGATCCTGGCCGCCCTCGCCGGCAAGCCGGTCGGCGGCGGGCCGCAGTCGGGACCGGACCTGAAGCTGCTGACGCTGTCGGGCCACGACACCAACCTGGTGCTGATGGCCGGCGTGTTCGGCCTCAACTGGACCTTGCCGGGCGAGCCCGACAGCACCGCGCCGGCGACCGCCCTAGCCTTCGAACTCTGGTCCGACGGCGCCCATCAGTTTGTGCGGCCGGTGATCTACTATGAGACCATGGAGCAGCTGCGCTCGCTGACGCCCGACCGCGCCGAAAAACTGCCGCTGACGTTCGCCGACTGCGCCTCGGGTCCGAAGCAGAGTTGCCCGCTGGAACAGCTCACCCAGCGCGTCGAAGCCGTGCTGCCGCCGGGCTGCGGCGAGTTCTGAGGCGACGGTTGCTGAACCGTAATCGGCGTGGCCCTGGCGAGCCGCCGCCGTAAGGCCTAGATTCAGCCGCCGCCGCATCGAAGGCGGCGTCTTCAAGTCGGGGCCGCGACGTGAACCAACTCTTCAACCGCCCAACTCTAGCAAGACTGGGGCGAGCGCTCGTGCTCGTGCTCGTGCCGCTCGCGCTGGTGGGCTGCGGCGTCAACGACATCCCTACCAAGCAGGAGTTCGCCAAGGCCAAGTGGGGCGACGTGCAGGCCGACTACCAGCGTCGGTCCGACCTGATCCCGAACCTGGTGGCGACCGTGCAGGGCGAGGCGAAGCAGGAGCAGACGGTGCTGATCGGCGTCACCGACGCCCGCGCCCGCGCCACCGGCGTCACCATCGACGCCTCCAAACTCGACGATCCGGCGGCGTTCCAGCGCTTCCAGCAGGCGCAGGATCAGCTCTCCAGTTCGCTCGGCAGGCTGCTGGCGGTCAGCGAGAACTATCCCAACCTGAAGTCGAACGAGAACTTCCTGGCGCTGCAGTCGCAGCTGGAAGGCACTGAGAACCGCATCGCCATCGCCCGGCGCGACTACAACGACGCCGTGCGCGACTACGACACCACGCTCCGGGTGCTGCCGACCTCGATCTGGGCGGCGACCTTCTACCGCAGCGCCAAGCCGATGCAGACCTTCGGCGCCACCGAAGCCGCCCAGACCGCGCCCGCCGTGCACTTCGACATCAACGGTCCGCCGTCCGGCGCCGCGCCGGGCTCGACCCCACCCTCGCCCGCACCGACCAACGCGCCGTGACCGATCGGCGCCATCCGCTGGCGATCCTCGCCACGGCGTTCGCGGCGGTCCTGCTCTGTCTCTTCGCTGCCCCCGCCAGCGCCGCGCCGACCTTTCCGGCGCTGAGCGGCCGGGTGGTCGACAGCGCGCATGTGCTGTCGCCGCAGACCCAGGCGGACCTCACCGCCAAGCTGGCCGATCTGGAAACCAAGACCGGCCGCCAGCTGGTGGTGGTTACCGTGCCGGACCTGCAGGGCTACGACATCGAGGACTACGGCTACCAGCTCGGCCGCGCCTGGGGCATCGGTCAGAAGGGCCAGAACAACGGCGCGCTGTTCATCGTCGCGCCCAGTGAACACAAGGTGCGGATCGAGGTCGGCTACGGCCTGGAGCCGGTGCTCACCGACGCACTCTCCAGCGTGATCCTGCAGACCAGCGTACTGCCGAAGTTCCGCGCCGGCGACGTGCAGGGCGGCGTGGTCGACGGGACCAACGCGATCATCACCCAGCTCAGTCTCGATCAGGCCACCGCCCAGGCGAACGTCGCCAAGGCGACGCAGGCCGCGCAACCGCACAGAGGCGTGCCGTTTGGGGCGCTGTTCGGCCTGTTCATCTTCTTCATCGTGTTCTCGAGCATCTTCCGCGGCCATCGCGGCGGCGGCATGGGCTGGCTGCTGCCGTTGATGATCCTTAACTCCGGTTCGCGCGGCGGCTGGGGCGGCGCTGGCGGCGGCGGATTCGGCGGTGGCGGCGGATTCTCCGGCGGCGGCGGCTCGTTCGGGGGCGGCGGCGCGTCGGGTAGCTGGTGAGGGGGAGTTGGTGATGCTGACGCCCGACGATCATCGCCGCATCGAGGCCGCGGTCGCGGCCGCCGAGGACGGCACCAGCGGCGACATTTTCTGTGTCCTCTCAGGCGAGGTCTCCAGCTACCGCGAGGTGCCGATCGCCTGGGGCGCGGCCGCGGCGCTGCTGATCCCGCCGGCGATCATGGCCATAGCCTCAGGTCCGATGCTGGCGGCGATCACCGGCGGCGGATGGACCGCGGCCCAGGCGAGCGGCGTCCAGAGCGACACCGCCTTCGCGATCACCGGCTATGCGATCGCCCAGCTGTTGCTGTTCGGCATCGTCACCCTAGTGGTCTCGCTCGCCCCGGTCCGGCGCGCGCTGACTCCGCGGTTCCTGAAGCGGCATCGGGTGAAGAAAGCCGCCTTCCATCACTTCGTCGCCGCCCACTCCCACGTGAAGGAGAGCGACACCGGGGTCCTGATCTTCGTCGCCCTAGTCGAACGGCAGGTGGAGGTCTTGGCCGACGGCGCCATTCACACCCAGTGCGGCGACGCGGTGTGGGCGCAGGCCGCCGCCGCGATCCAGCAGGGGATGAAGGAGCCCGATCCCACCGCTGGCATCGAGCAGGCGATCGCCATCTGCGGCGCGGCGCTCAAGACGCACTTCCCGCTGGCGGGGCCGCGCTCGCACCTGGATCGTCCGGTGTGGGACGAGGAAACGCCGCCACCCGCTCGGGGTTGAGCCGCTTCACCGCCTCCAGGAACTTCTCAGGATCGCGCCCGATCGCCGTGGGCGTCTTCAGGTCCGCCGCCTCGGCCAGCGCGGCGACGAAGCCGACGCAATTGTGCTGTCGAGATCGTAGAGCGGCGCGCCCTTGCCGCCCCAGGCGTCGATCACCTTGCGCATGGCGGCGTAGTCGTCGTCGGTGAGCGCCACGGTGAAATGCAGCGTCGCCTCCCGGCGATGCGCCGGCCCCGGTCGCTCGACCATGCCCTTGGTTGGCCGCACCAGCGCGACCAGGCCCTGGCTGACGGCGGTGAAGCCATAGCCTTCGTCAGGCGCCTGTGGCGGCGCGCCGTGGCTCACCACGAACGCGTGCGGGAAGTAGATGTAGGTGTCGGGCCCCACGCCCCGGCCGTGCAGTAGAACGCCGCCGTCGGCGCGGCCTGGGCCGTCAGCGCGACCAGCAGGCGGGCCAGGATGGCGGCCGCCAGAACCGTGAAGCGGCGCACCGGGACTAATCCAGCCGGTAGAACCGGCGCGCATTGTCCTTGAACAGCGCCGCCTTGTCCGCCGCCGAAGCGCCGGCGGCGACGCGCTTGAGCGCGTTCCATAGGGTGGCGTAATCGCAGGAGGCGCCGTCGACCGGGAAGTTGCTCTCGAACATGCCGCGCTCTACCCCGAACGCCTCGATGCAGGTCTCAAGGTAAGGCCGCCAAGCCTGCGCCAGCTCTTCCGAACCTGGCTTAGGATCGCGGCGATGGAAGCGGAAGCCGAGGCTGGTCATGCCAAGCCCGCCCAGTTTCACCCAGACGTTCGGCCGCTCGGCGAGGTCTTCGATCCCGGCCTTCCAGATGGCGAACACCTCGTCGCGCTTGCCCTCATATGGCCCGACGCCGAGCGGGCCGCCGACGTGGTTGAGCAGGATCGCGGTCCCCGGGAACGCGTCCGCTAGCGCCGCCACGTCGCCTAGCTGCGGATGGTACTGCCAGGCCTCGAACGACAGCCCCAGTTCACCTAGCCTGGCGAAGCCCTCGCGGAACGGCGCCAGGCCGTAGAGCCCGGGCGGCGGGCCGGTGTGGCTGCGGCGGATGTCCGGGCTGGGATCGTAGGCGCCGGCATGGCGGATACCCTTGAACCGGCCGTTGCCGGCGCGGATGTGGCGCTCGAGCACCTCGGCGACGCTGGCGCCTTGCGCCAGATCCGCCCGCCCGACGATCCCCTCGCAGGCCAGCACCGGCCCGTAGCGCCCGCTCGCCGCCATCGCCGCCGCGCCGTTCACGAACTCGGTCTCGCCGATGTACTTCATCGGCTCGGGCCCGGCCGCGCGATAGAACGAGCCGCACTCGACGAACACCGTGCTCTCGACGTTGTGCCCGCTGGTCAGGTCCGCCAGCAGCTCCGGCAGCAGATAACGGCTGTTCGGAAAGTCCCACAGATGATGATGCGGATCGCAGATCGGCAGCTCCGCCTCGATGATTTCCTCAGGCACTTTCCTCTCCCTTCACCCCGTTCATCGCGGCGGCTCACCGCCCCTGGTAGACAGGCCGGCGCTTCTCGACAAAGGCCTTGAACGCCTCCTTCGAGTCCTCCGACCGCCCGCAGGCGCTGTGCCGCGCGGTTTCGGCGGCGATGAAGTCGGCCAGACCCATCCGTTCCTGTTCGACGAAGTTGGCCTTCATGCCCTTGAGCGCCAGCGGCGAGGCGTTGGCCAGGCGGTCGACCAGGGCGGCCAGCTCGCTCTCGAAGTCGGCTTCGGGCGTCACCCGGTTCACTAGCCCGATCCGCGCGGCTTCGGCGGCGTCGAATTTGCCGGGCAGGAAGTAGAGCTCGCGCGCCTTGGCCGCGCCCACGATGCGCGGCAGGAACCAGGTCCCGGCCATGTCGCCCGACATGCCGACATCGAGGAAGGCGACGTTGAACTTCGCGGTCTCGTCGCAGATGCGCAGGTCGCAGGCGCTGGCCCAGCCGAGCCCGGCGCCGGCGCAGGCGCCCTTGATCGCAGCGATGGTGACCAACGGCGCCTCGTGCAGGATGGCGCTGATGCCGAACGTCTCCGGCCGGGTGGCGCGCTGCGCCGCGCCGACGTAGGCCTTGAGGTCGGCGCCGGGGCAGAAGTCGCGCCCGACGCCGCGCAGCACCAGCACGCGCAACTGTTTGTCGGCGGCGGCATCGCGCACCGCATCCCACAGATCGTCCATCATCTGCGGCACGATGCCGTTGCGCGCCTGCGGCCGGTTCAGCGAGATCGTCACGGTGGGTCCGGACGTCTCGTAGGTGACGGTCTCGTAGCTGCTCATGACGCGGCTCCAGTCCAGGGCTGGAACTTCGGCGCCCGCCGCTCGATCAGCGACATCGCCCCTTCGTAGGCGTCGGGATGCTTGAGCTGGGCCGCCGTCAGGCGGTCGGCGTCGGCCAGCGCGGGCTCCATGGCGTCGGAGAGGTGGCGATAGACCTGGCTCTTCATCACCGCAATGGCGCTGGGCGAGACGCTGGCGGCGAGCTCGTCGACATAGGCGACCAAGCCAGCCAGCAACTCGTCCGCCGGGAAGATCCGGTCGAGCAGGCCGATGCGCAGCGCCTCGTCGGCGTGCACCCGGCGCGAACTCCAGAGCAGGTCGAGCGCGCGGCTGGCGCCGACGATGCGCGGCAGCAGCCAGCTGGTGCCGTGCTCGGCGATCAGGCCGCGCTTGGAGAACACCGTCGTGAAGCTGGCCGAGTCCGAGCCGAACCGCAGGTCGCTCATCATCGCCAGCACGAAGCCGCCGCCGGCGGCGACGCCATTGACGGCGGAGATCACCGGCTTCGAGATCCGCGGCAAATAGCTGAACATGCCGGGCGGATCGGCGCGGGCCGGGGTGGCGGCGGCTGGCACGGCGGCGCGGCTCTCGCCCGCCGCCGTGGTCTGGCGCAGCACCTCGGCGTCGAGGCCGGAGCAGAAGCCGCGGCCCTCGCCGACGAAGGCGATCGCGGTCACCTCGGGGTCCTTCTCGGCCTCGCCGACCAGGCGACGGATGTCGGCCAGCATGCGGTAGGTCAGTGCGTTCAGCGCCGCTGGCCGGTTCAGCCGGATCAGCGCCACCCGGCCCATGGTCTCGAACAGAATCTCGGCGTCGGACATGACTGGCGCGCTCCCTTGGCTTTCTGGTTGGCGCCACTCTAGACCCGGCGGCGGCGGCGTCGAGTCGCCAGGCGCCTCAGGTGGAGCGCGAGGCGGCGACGAGTTCTATCGGCTGGCCGTGCGGCGTATGCCGGTAGGCTTCGGCCCAGTCTGCCTTGCGGTCGGCCAGCTCGGCTGCGGCCGCAAAGCCGCGCCGGGCCACTAGCGACTCCAACGCCGCGACCCAGTGGTCGTAGTAGCGCGAGCCGTCGTCGGCGGGATCACGCCCTAGCTCCCGCGCAAGCGCCTGCGCCCACTCGGTCCAGCTGAACGCGCCTTCGGCGTTCAGCTGCACCGCCAGGGCGAACGCCTGCGCCTGCCAGGGTTCGCTGAACACCGGGCCTTCCGCATCGCGCGGCATGCCGGCCAGCGCCAGGGCCTTAGACACGCTCAAGATAGGGCTCCCAGAGATCCAGGCTGATGCTGTCACGCGCCGGGACGGCAGGACCCCAGAGTTCGCGGGCGGCGAAGCGGACGGTGTAGAGCGGACGCGGGTCTTCGCCGGCGCCGTGCGCGTGGCGGTCGGGGAAGACGTGTGCGCCGTGGCAGCGCTCGACGACGCCGGTGCGGCCGCGGACATAGCGCGGCAGGCGCGTGTGGCCCGTGGGGCTGAGGTTGCGCGCCCGGACCATGTCGCCGGGCTGGAAGGCGGGGGCGGCGGTCGCCTCGCGTTGGTACGACCCGGACCGTGAGAGCGCCGCCGCGACCTGTTCGGCGGCGAGGCGGGGCGTGGTCTTCGGCGTCGCTGGATCGGCCACGCCGGTCGCCAGTTCGCCGGCGTTGACCACGTCGCCCTGCAGCAGCATCTGCGTGAGCGCCGCGAACCACTTCTCGTAGTAGCTCATGCGCAGATAGTCGGCGCCGGGGATCAGCTCGCGCTGGTGGCGCCCGGCGTCGATGTTGCCGCGGGTGGGCGAGGCAATCACCAGGGCGTGGACCCGCCGCTCCCACTCGGCGTGGAACACCGGCTCGTCGGGCTCTGGGGCGATCGGGCCCATCCCGTGCATACCGCCCATGTCATGGACGCCGTTCACAGCCGGGCCACACCGATCATGCCGTCGCGGGTGACGAGCGCCGCCAACGCGTCCTCGTCCAGGCCGTCCGTACCCGCAGGACGTTTGGGGATGACCAGGTAGCGAACCTCGGCCGTCGAATCCCAGACCCGCACCGCGACGTCGGCCGGCAGCTCGGTCCCGAACTCGGCTAGCACGCCGCGCGGATCGATCACGGCGCGCGAGCGGTAGGGCGCGGACTTGTACCAGACCGGCGGCAGGCCGAGCACCGGCCAGGGGTAACAGGAGCACAGCGTACAGACGACGAGGTTATGCGTCGCCGGCGTGTTCTCCACCGCCACCATGTGCTCGCCCTGACCGCCGCTGTAGCCCAGCTCGGCGATCGCGGCGGTGGCGTCGGCCATCAGCCGCGCGCGGTAGGCCGGATCGCTCCAGGCCTTGGCAACGACGCGAGCGCCGTTGCGCGGGCCGACCTTGTGTTCGTAGTAGTCGACGATGGCGTCGAGCGCCGCCGGGTCAACCAGCCCCTTCTCCACCAGAAGCGACTCCAGCGCCTTGACCCGCAGCGCGATGTCTGACGGCGGTTCCTGGCCGTGGTCGTGGTCGTGACCGGGATGATCGTGGGGCATGGCCCCAGCTTGGCGCAATGCGGCTGGCGCGTGAAGCGCCTTGGGCTATGGAGCGGGAGCCGAGGCGCGCGAGGGATGGATATGGATCATGAATCTGCCTCCGGCGCGGCGCAGACTGTCGAGACCGCCCTGACCGGCGTCGCCCTGATCAACAGCCCGATGCTCAACAAGGGCACCGCCTTCAGCGAGGAAGAGCGCGACCTGTTCGACCTGCACGGCTGTTTGCCGCCGCACGTCGGCACGCTGGACGAGCAGGTGGCGCGGCGGCTGAAGGTGCTGCGCGCCTTCGAATCCGACTTCGAACGCTATTCGTTCCTGCGCGACCTGCAGGACACCAACGAGACCCTGTTCTACGCCCTGATCCTGCGCGGCATGGCCGAGACGCTGCCGCTGGTCTACACCCCGACCGTCGGCGAGGGATGCCAGCGCTTCAGCGAGATCTGGCGCAGGCCGCGCGGCGTCTTCCTCAGCTACCCCAACCAGCATCGCATCCGCGACATCCTGGCGTCGCCCAGGTTCGACAACGTGAAGGTGATCGTGGTCAGCGACGGGGAGCGCATCCTGGGACTCGGCGACCAGGGCGCCGGCGGGATGGGCATCCCGATCGGCAAGCTGTCGCTCTACACCGCCTGCGCCGGCATCCACCCGGACGAGACGCTGCCGATCCTGCTCGATGTAGGCACCAACAACCGCGAACGGCTCGAGGATCCGATCTACGTCGGCTGGCGCCACGCGCGGGTGACTGGCGCCGACTACGACGCCTTCATCGAGACCTTCGTCGCCGCCGTGAGCGAACGCTGGCCGAACGTGGTGCTGCAGTGGGAGGACTTCGCCGGCGCCAACGCCGGGCCGTTGCTGGCGCGCTACCGCGACCGGCTGTGCACCTTCAACGACGACATCCAGGGCACCGCCGCCGTCGCCGCCGGGACGCTGATGGCGGCGATCAACGTCACTGGCGTGCCGCTCAAGGACCAGACCATCGCGCTGCTGGGCGCCGGCTCGGCCGGCTGCGGGATCGCCGCGCTTCTGCTGCAGGCGATGGTCGAGGACGGATTGAGCCCCGAGGCCGCGCGGCGGCGCTTTTTCGCGGTGGATCGCGACGGCCTGTTGCTGGAGGGGATGAACAACTTGACGCCGACGCAAGCCGCGTTCGCCCAGCCGCGTGAAGCCGTGGCGAGCTGGAAGCTGGAAACGCCGGGCCAGATCGGCTTGCTGGACGTCGCGGTGAACGCGCGACCGACCGTGCTGATCGGCGTGTCGGGCCAGGCCGGCGTCTTCACCGAGCCGATCGTGCGGGCCATGGCGGCGGTCGTCGAGCGGCCGGTGATTTTCCCCCTCTCCAACCCCACCTCGCGCTGCGAGGCGACGCCGCAGCAGTTGCTGGACTGGACCGAGGGCCGCGCCCTGGTCGGCGTCGGCAGTCCCTTCCCCCGCCCGCAGTGGGACGGCGGCGAGGTGGCGATCTGCCAGACCAACAACTCCTACATCTTCC
>Ga0302325_10004404_pt1 | contig 32581 bp, 21 predicted proteins | sample Palsa_T0_2_FD_201948 | JGI IMG/M metagenome (GOLD analysis project Ga0302325, IMG submission 201948) | Peat permafrost microbial communities from Stordalen Mire near Abisko, Sweden - Palsa_T0_2 | ecosystem: Environmental > Terrestrial > Soil > Palsa > Peat permafrost | place: Sweden: Abisko... | reverse complement strand
CCGAGAGCCCACGCGTCGCGGCGTCCAGGGCAATTCCGGCCCCCGTTATCCCTCCTCCGACGACGAGGACGTCCAGCTCCCCGCTCCCCAGGCGCGCCATGTCGGCGCGTCGGCGTCCAGGTGACAGTGCGTTCCCAATCTCACTGAGCGGCCCCGTCAACGTATGCCCACCATTACGAGCCTACGCTTGCACAGCGGCACCGGGACCGACGAGCCAAGCGCCGGGACGAGGGGGCCACAGCGCGGGGACCGAGGAGAAGGGCCGTCCCAGATGAACGAGTTCGTCGGAGCGATCGACCAGGGGACCACTAGCACCCGGTTCATGATCTTCGACCACGACGCCAGAGTTGTCGCCAGCCATCAACTCGAGCACCGCCAGATCTTCCCAAACCCGGGTTGGGTGGAGCACGACCCCTGGGAGATCGTCGAGCGGACGGGTGAAGTGATGCGGGGTGCCCTCTCCGCCGCAGGGCTGGGCCCGGAAGACCTGGCCGCCGTGGGGCTAGCAAACCAAAGGGAGACAACAGTCATCTGGGACCGGGCCACCGGATTTCCTCTCACGAACGCGATCGTCTGGCAGGACATACGCAGCGACAGGATCGCAGCGGAACTTGCGCGCGGCCCGAACGGTGAGCTCGTGCGCCGAAAAACCGGGCTGCCGCCAGCGACATATTTCTCAGCCGGCAAGCTGCAATGGGCACTCGAGAACATCGACGCCGTCAGCCAGGCAGCGCGCGCCGGGACGGCGTGTTTTGGGACAATCGACAGCTGGCTCATTTGGAACCTCACCGGGGGGGCAGGCGCAGGCAAGCACGTCACCGATGTGACTAACGCCAGCCGCACCATGCTGATGGATCTCCGGACGCTTTCTTGGGACGACGAGCTCCTGGCCATTTTCGGTATACCCCGTGAAATGCTCCCGCAGATCTGCCCGTCCTCTGGCCAGTACGGCGAGACCATCATCGAGGGAACGGGCCGGGCCCCTGTCCCTCTCACCGCAGTCCTCGGCGACCAGCACGCCGCAATGGTGGGCCAGGTCTGCTTTCGCCCAGGTGAGGTCAAGAACACTTACGGGACAGGCAATTTCCTCCTGTCGAACACCGGAGGCGAGATCGTGGCATCCAAGAACGGTCTGCTGACGACCCTGTGTTACCAGTCAGCCGGTGCTCCTCCCGTTTATGCTCTGGAGGGGTCGATCGCAGTAACCGGCGCGGCGGTGCAGTGGCTGCGCGACCAGCTCGGGATCATCGGCGCGGCCGCAGAAATCGAGGGGCTGGCCGGCAGCGTGGAAGACAGCGGGGGCGTTTACTTTGTGCCGGCGTTCTCGGGCTTGTTTGCTCCTTACTGGCGCGCCGACGCCCGCGGGTCGGTAGTGGGGCTGACCCGTGCGAGCACCAAGGCCCACCTAGCACGGGCAACCTTGGAGGCCATCTGTTACCAGACTCGCGATGTCGTCTTGGCGATGGAACAAGACGTCGGTGCAAGCCCCGAAGTGCTGAAGGTCGACGGGGGCGTCACTGCCAACAGCCTTTGCATGCAATTGCAGGCCGACATCCTGGGCCGGCCCGTGTCCAGGCCGGTCGTGGCCGAAACAACCGCCCTCGGCGCCGCCTATGCGGCCGGCTGCGCGGTCGGGTACTGGGCGGGCGAGGAGGAGCTTCGCCAGAACTGGCGTGCTGGCGAGACATGGGAACCGCGCTGGAGCGATGACCAGCGCCAAGCGGGCTACACGGGATGGAAGAAAGCGGTGGAGAGATCGCTCGACTGGGTGGATGTCAACTAGGTAGTTCTGCGGGGGCGGTCACTGTATAAGCGCAGTATGTTGGCTGCTCATGTCAAAGCTCGCGAACTCACCGCCCCCTGGCGACAAGGCCGTCCCGACGGCCCCGCCCCCGCCGCCCTGGTGGCGTCACTACATCTGGCTCATAGCGATCCTGGTGGCGTTCGGCCTTTTGTTCGTGCTCCCAGCGACCCGGGCAAGCCAGCCGGTCACCCTGACCTACTCGCAGTTCCTGAGCGACGTGTCCGCGAAAAAGATCAAGACGTTCACGATCAGCACGAACGGCACTGCCACCGGCTCGTTGAGCAGTGGCGGCACGTACACGACCGTTGTCCCGGTGGAGCTGCCCGACACGACCCTGGTCCCGGACCTGAGCAAGGACGGCGTGCAAATAACTGCGGAACTGCCGGGCACATCCTTGGGCGGGGACATCTTCACCTTGGTGATATTGCTGGCGCCGTTCATCATCGTGTTCTGGCTTTGGCGACGGCTCTCAAAGGGAGGCGTCGGACAGCTGCAGGGGGTACTGGGAGCAGGCAAGTCCAAGGCCAAGGTCTTTGACGCCGACCTGCCGAAGACGACCTTCGCCGACGTTGCCGGGTACGAAGGAGCCAAGGCCGAGATCGCCGAGGTCGTCGAGTTTTTGAAGAACCCGAACCGCTACAAGCGTGCCGGGGCGGTCGCTCCGCGCGGGGTCCTCATGGTCGGCCCGCCCGGCACCGGCAAGACCCTGCTTGCGCGGGCCGTCGCAGGTGAAGCAGGCGTGCCCTTTTTCTCCGTGACCGGTTCGAGCTTCGTGGAGATGTTCGTCGGGGTCGGGGCAGCCCGGGTGAGGGACCTCTTCGCCGAGGCCCGCAAGCGCGCCCCGGCGATCATCTTTGTGGACGAGATCGATGCCATTGGGCAGCGGCGCGGCGGGAGCGGGGTGGTGTCGAACGACGAGCGTGAGCAGACCCTCAACCAGCTGCTTGCCGAGATGGACGGCTTCGACATGACAGCAGGCCTCGTCGTCCTGGCTGCCACAAACCGGCCCGAGATCCTGGACCCGGCGCTTCTGCGACCAGGGCGTTTCGACCGCCAGGTGACCATCCCTCTGCCGTCGCTGTCCGAGCGCGTCGCAATCTTGGTTGTGCACTGTAAGGACAAGCGGCTCGCTGGCGTCGACCTGGAAGTGGTCGCCAGGGGCACACCCGGGTTCTCAGGGGCTGACCTGGCGAACCTGGCAAACGAGGCAGCGATCGTGGCCGTCCGCAACAACCGCGAGATCATCCAGCCCTCGGATTTTGACGAGGCCCGCGACCGGATAATCCTCGGCCGGCGGGAAGGGTCGAACGTGCTGCTCCCCGAGGAGAAGCACGCGGTCGCCGTCCACGAGGCGGGCCATGCCCTTGTGGCCGCCCTGTCTCCCCAAGCAGACCCGGTGGCGAAGGTGACCATCCTCCCGGCCGGGCAGAGCCTAGGGGTCACAGAGCAGCTCCCTCTCGTTGAACGCCACCTCTACGGCGAGGACTACTTGAACACCAGCCTCACGGTCCGCCTGGGTGGGAGAGCCGCAGAGCTCGTCGAGCTCGGGCAGGGCTCGACCGGCGCCTCCAACGACCTGGCGGGCGCCACCGAACTTGCGGTACGGATGGTGCGCGAGTTCGGGCTGTCAAAGGAGCTCGGGCCTGTCGGTTACCCCGAGGGTGGGTCGGTGTTCCTTGGTGGCGGAGGCCAGGGGTTTTCGAGCCGGCCCTTCGCCGAAGAGACCCAGGCGAAAATAGATTCGGAGGTGTCGGCTTTGCTGAGCGCGGCCGAGAAGCGAGCGGTTGAGCTGCTGAGCAAGAACCGGGACAAGCTTCGCCGGCTGAGCGAACTTTTGGTCAACAAAGAAACCGTCGACGGTTCCGACGTTTACAGCATCGCCGGCGTCCCTGAGCCAAAGGGGATCGAAACTGGGTCGACGCTGGCACCCGAGCGGGCGGCCGTGTCCAGCGTCAGGCGTGCCCCGGGTGAGGCAGGATAGCGGGACCACCGGTGAATAACCCTCCTCACTAAGGGTATAACCTCGCACCCTGACTACGCAGAGTGGGGACCGAGCGACCAAAGGTAGGAGCGCCGTACCGGTCGAATAGTTGAACAGCCCTCGGTAGGGCGCACAGAGCTGCTCGCGGGCCGTAGCTAACGGCTCACAAGGCCGACACCTGCCTGCCGTGCAAGCCATTTTCGTCTCTTGCCATATATTGCGCGGATATCTACCCAGTGGACCGGACAAGTGCAAACGCCAATGAGGCTTAGTACTCTCAGTTTCGGGTCGTTTAGGAGCCGGCGACAACAGTTTCTGGCGACCCGCTGCAGAATGTTGCGAAAACCGCTACGACAAAAGGACAAAAGCCATGAGTGTTACTAAAACCGAAAGGCATGTGGTCAAATGGTAAACGACGGGATCAACGAGAAGAAGCCGAAATCGGGCTTGGTCACCAGGGTAATCTACTCGGGTCTCGGCCTTTCGATAATCGGTGGGGCCATCGCCGTGCTGGGCGCCCCCACTAAATGGTCCTAACCTGAGACCGCTCAGGGCGCAGCAGCAAACAGCCCCGGGCACCTCACTTGGACACCATGACAATTAAGCCACGGTCGTCGCGCAACCGGTTCCTCTTCCTCATAGCATTGGCGGGACTGACCTGCCTGGGCTATGACACTTGGGCCTCGCAGGGTCGCGCATTGCTCGGGCCACACCCGGTCGCACTCGGTCTGTTCGCCGGCTGCTGCCTGGTCACCGAGCTGCGCCCCCTGCGTTGGTTGCGCCTCGAGGAAGGCGGGCAGGTCACAGCCAGCTGGACCTTTATGATGGCACTGATACTGGTAGGCACACCGGCGGCTGCGGTCGGAGCCGCCGGCAGCATCGTGCTGATCTCCGACCTGGCCGCCCGCAAAAGCCCGGCCAAGGTTATTTTCAATACCGCCCAGATCATCGTCTGCATGACGCTCGGCTCCGTGGTGTTCACCGTCGGTAGCCAGCGTGGGGCACTGCTGGTCCGGGGTGGGCCTTCGCTGCTTTGGTTCGTCGACTTCGTGATGGCGTGCGCGGTCATATTTGGTCTCAACAATGCTCTCACTGGGAGCGTCATCGCCTTGGACCAAGGGCTCCCGGTCATGCCGATGCTGCGCAGCATCGGTGTTGCGAACCTGGAGACTGATGGCGTCCTGCTTTCCCTATCGCCGGTTTTCGTCGTGGTGGCCGAACGAAGAGTGCTGCTCATACCCCTTCTGCTCCTCACCACCTGGACCGTGTACCGCACCGCAGAGGTTGCCCTTGTGAGAAGGCACGAGGCGACTCACGATATGCTCACGCAGCTACCGAACAGGCGCTTTTTCGACGAGCACCTGCAAAATGCCGTCATTTCAGCTCAACGAAAGGGCAGCCGGGTCGCGGTGGTGCTCATAGACCTCGATGGCTTCAAGGGGATCAACGACCGCCTCGGCCATGACATTGGCGACCAGGTCCTGCGCAACATAGCGGCGCGGATGAACGACCTTCGCCGCTCCAATGACCTGTTGGCTCGCATCGGGGGCGACGAGTTTGCGCTGGTGATCACGCACCTCGACTCGGTAGCCACCGCCCTTCAGATCGCTCACCGGCTACGGGCTACCTTTGCGAAGCCGTCCGATGTCCAAGGTTTTCCCGTGTCGATAAAAGCCAGTTTTGGCATCGCGGTCCTCCCGGACCATGCCGACAGCGCGGGCACACTGCTAAAACGCGCCGATGAGTCGATGTACGCTGCAAAACGGGGAGACGAGGTCGTAGGAATACCCGAGCAAAGGAATGGCGAGCGCGCTATCGGGCGTATAAGCCTGCTTGGTGACGTAGCGAACGCTCTAGTGGCGAACGAGTTTTTCTTGGAGTACCAGCCTCAGATCAGTCTCGTCAGCGGTCGGGTGATCGGAGTCGAAGCACTGGTGAGATGGCGCCACCCCGTTGCTGGTGTGCTCTACCCATCGGAGTTCATTGGTTTGGCTGAGCAAACCGAGCTAATTGGGGACATCACCGAGCAAGTCCTGCGACTGGCCCTTAACCAATGCGCAACGTGGCGGCGTCACGGCCATAACCTCAGGATGGCAGTCAATATCTCGGCCCGCAATCTCCAGGACCTTCACTTTCCTCAACGTGTCCATGACCTGCTCGTCGAGTCGGGCGTAGAACCCGGCGATGTCGACCTCGAGATCACCGAGAACACCGTAGGTGTTGATAGCTCAACTTTGCACTGGATCCTCACCAAGCTCCGGGCGACCGGAGTTTCCATTTCGATAGACGACTTCGGCACGGGCTACTCCTCGATGGCTCAACTGAGGGAACTGCCCGTAGACCGGATCAAGATCGACCGCAGCTTTGTCACCAACATGGCGCGCCAAACCCGCGATGCCCTTATAGTCGGGGCTATTATCCAGCTCGGGCTGGCACTCGGGATCCAGACCGTCGCCGAGGGCGTCGAAGACTCTGACGTGGCAGAGATGCTTCTCACACTCGGGTGCACCAGCGCCCAAGGATGGCTATACGGGAAGCCCGCGTCCGCAGACAGCCTGAGCCGGGTGCTAGCCGACCTGCTGCCTCCCGGACCACTGCACCGACATGTGCTGGAAGAGAGCCGTCTGTGATACTCGTCTTTGCTGTTGCAGTCGCCGCACTGTCCGTACCACTCTTTCGCGGGTCGCTCGGCAAGCTAGCAACTCTCGGCATCAAGGGCGGCTGGGCCATTGCGCTTGCGCTTATCCTCCAGGTCGTCATAATTTCGGTCATCCCAAAGCAGATGCTCGGCTGGCCGGGCCAGGCGTTGGAATTGGCGTCATACTCGCTAGCGGTGGTCTTCCTGGCAAAAAATAGGCGCGTCCCGTGGCTGTGGCTCGTGGGCCTGGGCGGGCTGTGCAACCTAGTGGCGATTGGTGCTAACGCCGGGGTGATGCCCGCGTCGCCGGTGGCGTTGCGGGCGGCGGGTCGTGCTCGCCATCCGGGCCAGTTCATGAACTCCACGATCCTGTCGCACCCGCACCTCGCCTTTCTCGGGGACAACTTCTCCATCCCCCGAACCCTGCCTCTGGCAAATGTCTTCAGCGTCGGGGATGTGCTATTGGCTATCGGGGCGTTGCTCCTACTGCACTCGGTATGTGGCTCGGCACCGGTTCGCGCATTTCGGCGGGTTAGGAAGGGCCGACGCGGTGCCGCTCTTGCCTCATCGTTCCTTTCGGCGTGAGGGAAGAGCGGTCCACGTCCGGGCATCTAGTAATAGCAAGCCTAGGTGCCGGCTATTGCCGCGACGGGCAGGTTGGAGGTGAGCCCGGCGGGCTGTGGAGCGGCTTGGGCGTCACCGAAGGTGTAGACGTGGCCGTCCGAACCCGCCATGTAGTAGCCGCCATTATCGGGCGTGAGCGCGATTCCCACGATGTTGGCGACGCGGATGCCTTCACCGGGCAGCGAGCCGTAGAAACGCACGCCCGAGCCGAATATGAACGCCCCACCATCGGCACCGACAAGGATATAACCCGTGCCCGCCGACGAGGGCAGTATTGCCCGGATGTCGTGGACGTTCTTGTGGATACCGGGCAGAGAGCCGTAAAAGTGGCTCTGCCCAAAGCTGAACACACCGCCGTCCGAGCCAACCAGGAGGTAGCCCGCTCCGCTAGGGGTTGCCACCATGCCGACGACATCGTGGACGTGGACGTGGATCCCGGGCAGCGAGCCCGCGAACTTGGCATCCCCGAAGGTGAAGAAACCACCGTCGGCACCCACCAGGTAATAACCTTCGCCATTGCTCGTCGGGGCGATGGCGACGATGTCCTTGACGTGCTTGCCGAGGTCGGGCAGGTCGCCGTAGAACTGAGCATCACCGAAGGCACTGACCATGCCGTCGGCCGTCACTACCCAGTAGCCCTTGGTCGTCGGGGTGCCCGCGATACCGACCACGGGGCCAGTCACTGACGAAGTAGCGACATTGCCGAAGCTCTGAGCGGCGCCATTGCCGTAAACCTGGCCATTGGCGGTGGCCAACCAGTACCCATCGGCGGGCAGGTTGATGGTCTCGGAATACGCCCCCGAAGACGAGGCGAGGTACGTGCCGCTCCCGGAGTAGTAGGCGCGGACTACGAATGTGCCGGCTGAGTAGTACGTCGTGGTGCAAGTCGCCTGGCCGGTCGGTACGGCGACGTTGGTGCACCCCGAGATCGGCGTGCCGTTGACGACGAATGTGACGGTCCCGCCGGTGGGCTTGGGCGAAATGCTCGCCCCGTAGGTCACAGAGGTACCAATTGAGCCAGGGTTCGCCGAAGAAGAAACAGTGACAGAGGTGTGGCTGGGCGATGTCGTAGTAGTCGTGGTCGCCGGCTCGGAAAAGCTGCTGTAGACATTGAGCTCATCGATTGACCACCAGTAGGTTGCGCTGGCGCCGAGCACGATCTTGATGTACTGGGCGGTTTGGCGCGGGAAGCTCACCACTTCGAGCTGGCTCGAGCCCGTACAGCTGGCAACGGTGGACCATGAGGACCCTGTCCACACCTCCACGGTGTAGCTTCGGGCGTAGTCGTCGGGCGAATCAGGCGTCGCCAAGTCCACTTCGTCGAAGTTGAAAGCTGACCGCATGTTGACCTCGTAATACAGCCCCGCGACCTGGTCCTCATTCGTCGAAAACCGCGTGCCTGGGTTGCCATCAAGCGCGTACGAAGGGGCATCTGACGCACTCAGCGGGGAGTTGGTGCTGGCCGTCCAGCCTGAACGGCTGAGTGCCGCACCCTCCAACGAAGCCGAACAGCTGCTGGCCCCGTACAGGTAGAACTCATCAATGGACCACCACCAGTCGGTCCCGCCTATAAGCACCACCCGCACGTAACGGGCTGTCTGAACCGGGAAACTGACGACCTCCGAATCGCTGGTGCCATTGCAGCTGGCCACGGCGCTCCACGAGACTCCGTTTTCGGAATCTTCGATGGTGTACGAGCGGGCATAGTCGCTGGTGGAATTGGGCACTTCCATCTCCAGCTCACCGAAAGATTGTGTAGCTCCAAGGTCGACCTCGAAATAGAGCCCGGCCACTTGGTCCTCGTTCGTGGCAAATCTGGTGCTCAGGTTGCCATCAAGCGCGTACGAAGGGGCATTTGACCCCGAGGGGGAGTTCGCGCTCGCCGCCCAGCCTGAGCGGCTCAGCGCCGTCTCGTCCACGGGAGCGGAGCAGTTGTAGTCGGTCGCATTCGTCGTTGTCGTTGTCGTCGTCGTAGTCGACGAAGTCGTTGTCGTCCCTGCGGCGAAGGCAACCTGGCCCGAGGGAGCGACGAAAACCGCCACTGTCAGGGCGGTTGTGGTTATCGCCGCAGCGCCGGCCAGGTGCCAGCGCCATCCATTTCTCCGAGCCTTGGACATGTTCTCTCCTGTTGGTCAAATATTCCTCAACTAGGAGCATTCCCTCATTCGTCGCGATCTAATGAGCACTTTGTGATGACTTCTTGATGGGAGAAGAGGGGCCCCTGCCGCCAGGCGCAGGAGGCCGAGCAGATTTCAAGCTGCTCGGGACTGCCCGACCGACTCGGCCAGCAGCTCGACAGAGCGCAGCCGGGCCTCGATGTGCACCAATTGGTGGGCCGCTATTAGCTCGTCAGCTTGGGCCTGCTTGGCAAACCGGTGGACGTACTCGCCGACTTCGGCCGGGTTGCCGACCGCAGAATAGGTGAACGTCTCCAAGATGTGCTCTCCTGCCGGTGAGCGCAGTAGCGAGTCTGCCTCCGCATCTGTGAATACCCGGCCCCGGCCCAGCCTGGCGTTCACGCGGTGGCGCTGGGCGACCAAAAACTGTTCCTGCGCCTCTTCAGTTGTGGCCGCGGCGATCACGTTGACCCCAGCTATGACGTAAGGCTCAGCGAGCTGAGCTGACGGCCGGAATTCCCGGCGGTAGACGGCGACCGCCTCTTCCAGCGCCTGCGGCGCGAAATGGGAGGCAAAGGCGTAAGGCAGCCCGAGCAGGGCGGCAAGGTGGGCCCCGTAAGTGGACGACCCCAGGATGTACAACGGTACTTGCATTCCCTTTCCCGGCGTCGCCTCGACACCGGGCATAACTGGCTCACCGGCGAAGTAGCCCTGGAGCTCGAGGATGTCCTCAGGAAAGCGGTCGGCCGACGCCTCGTAGCGGCGCAGAGCGCGCATTGCCGCCTGGTCAGTGCCCGGTGCTCGCCCCAAGCCGAGGTCGATCCGACCCGGATAGAGAGCCTCCAGCGTCCCGAACTGCTCGGCGATAGTAAGCGGGGCATGGTTTGGGAGCATGACACCACCGGCACCGAGGCGGATGGTGCGAGTGAACGCAGCCACGTGGGCGATCAGTACGGCGGGGGCGGAGGACGCGATCGCCGCGTTGTTGTGGTGCTCGGCGTACCAAACCCGCCGGTAGCCATACTGCTCGGCCCGCTGAGCCAGGGTCACGCTGGCCGCCAAGCTGTCGCCGACGCTTTGGCCCGGGCGCAGCGGGGCCAGGTCGAGAATGGACAATGGGAGCGACATTCGATGCGCTCTCGGCTAGGGGCCCGCGACCCAAGATGGCTGGTGAACGACCAGCACCGAGGCTTCGGAGTGTGCGACTACGGCCGCAGCGACGCTACCGAGCAGGTACTTCTCGAGCCCACGCCGGCGGTGGGAACCCAGCACGATCAGGCTCACTTTGTGCTCTAAGGCCGTGTCGACGATCCCTTTCCAGGTCGGCCCTGCCTGGACCGCCATGCTCTGTGAGCGGAACCCAGACTTGTCTGCCAGCGTTGCTCCGCGCGCGGCGACCGCCTCCGCGGCCCTCCGCACCTGCGATGCTTGGTCGGCGTCGAAGTGCTGCTCGGCGGGGAGCACAAACCCAACGTCCGCCGCCTGCCAAACGCACAGGACAAGAGCTTCTCGCCCCGGTGCGAGCTCCCTTCCTGCTTGCTCGATCGCGAACGCGGCCAGCTCGGAGCCGTCGTAAGCGAACAGGACCGGTCCGGCAGCCGCCATGGCACCATCCTGAGCCGTTGCCATTTCAGTCGGCGCCTTCGGTTGCCAAAGCCCCCACGCTCGAGCCGGAGCGAACTCTGGCTAAAAGCGGTGGCGAGTACCACGCTGGCATAGTGCCGCCCAGGAAGCGATCGAGGTCGGGTGCCTGGGGGCGGGCGCCGCTGAGCGCGTAGATGGCGACGCCCCCGACGGCGCCGGTGACGGCGAGCCCTAGCCCGATCCAAAGGGCGATGCCGGTGCCGGTGTCAAGGTTGCCGGTTGCGGTCGCCGCGAGGTGAGCAAAGATCGGCGCGACCATGAACGCGGCAACGGCGCGGAAGAGCTCGACGATGGCGAACACACGCTGAAGGTTGAAGGCCGGTAGTGAAAACCCGGCGACGAACAGCGCCGGTGCAACGGTGGCGCCTAGCCCGAGGCCGGTCAGCCCCGAACCGACGAGGGTCAGGGCTTGGCTGGAGGGTACCTCGATCCGGAAGACCACTATCCCGGCGGCCAGCAAGACCATGCCGACCAGCGGGAGGTAGTGCATGGCGCGCTTCCTGATCACCAACCCTAGGGCAACCGCCGAGACCACTGCGCCGCCGACTTCAGGCAGGTAGAGCAGCCCGACGTGGACCGGGCTGTAGCGGCCGGCCAGGACGCCAGCGGTGAGCCCTGTCGCGGACACCGACGCTGCCGCCGCGAACAGTGCCACCACGATCCCTGCCACCGGGATCGAGCTGGTCAGCATCGTACGGATCGTCAGTAGCGGCCGTTTGGCGCGGTACTGATAAACGACCAGGACGACGATCACCGCCAGGCCGCCCAGCAGCGGCAAGGTCGTGATGGCGTCCAGGAAACCGTGGCTCGTGAGCTCGGAGGCGCCGAAGAAAGCGGCCACGCAGCCGACTGCCGCCAGCGCTATCACCGGCACCCCGCTAGGCGAGCTGGGATTTGCCGCCGGAGCGTCGTCAAAGGTCAACACGGACAGGACGAGCGCTGTTGCCGCGATCGCGGCGACGATCCAGAACAACGGTCGCCAGGCGTTGGCCTCCGCCTGAAGGCCCCCGATAAAGGGGCCCAGTGCGACCGCCCCAAAGATGCACATGTTCATGATCACCGCCGTATCGCGGAGCTTGTTCGCCGGGAACATGATCGCCAGGGGCGGGACTGCGGCGATCAAAAGCAGGCTGGTGCACAGTCCCTGGATCACATGGCCCACTATGTACATGCCAGCATCCTGGGCGGATGCGGTCAGGACACACCCGACGACGAGCAACGCCGCGTACAGGACCAGCATCCGGCGCTGCGGCAGGTGCTGGGCGAACTGGACCGCCACCACCGTGCCGACCGCATAGGCGGCGTTGCCCAGGCCGGAGCTGAGGCTCATCGTCTGCAGGCTCATGTGCAGCTGCTTGGCGATGATCGGCGTCAGCGGGCCGAGCGAAGAAGACAAGGCCAGGTACGGGATCAGCGCGAACATGACCATCGCTGCTACCGCGGGGTACCGGCCGGCAAGTGGGCCCTGGCGCATAGGTCTCCTTGGGTGTCGGGACTGGTGAAACGGTGCTGGCCCAGTCGCGCTACCCTGGCCCGTCGCTAACGGGTTTCTAGCAGCAACCGGAGACAATCTCCACTTAATAATATGGCAAGCGCGCGCCTAGTTCGTGCCCTCGTGGCTACCTTCTTGGGGTCGCCGCCGGCACGGGCGATCGGCCCAGCGGCAGGTAGAGAGTGAAAATGCTCCCGCTGCCAGGTGTGCTCGCTACGGTGATCTCGCCGCCCATCAGGGCTGCCAGCTCCCGGCTGATGGACAGGCCCAGCCCTGTCCCGCCGTACTGGCGGGTGATGGTGCCGTCGGCCTCGGAGAAGCCCGCGAAGATCCGCTCGTGCTCCTCCTCGGGAATGCCGCTCCCGCTATCGCGGACCGAAAAGGCAATTACCGATGGTGCCTCCGCCAGTGACTTGGTGCGGCGGTCCCAGCCTTGGTCCGACAGACCGACGCTGACGTAGACCTCTCCACGCTCGGTGAACTTGAAGGCGTTAGCCAGCAGGTTTTTGAGGATCTGATGAAGGCGTTGGGGGTCCGTCACGATGTTCTCCGGTGTCCCGGGCGCCACCTCAACCGCGTAGTCGATCCCTTTGCCCCTGGCCACGTAGTTGAACTCGCGGACGAGGGCCGTACGGAAGTACTCGACCGACAGGTCGGCCAGCTCGGCGCTAGCGGTGCCCAACTCGACCTTGGCCAGGAACTCGCCGTTGACCTCGATCGAGATCTTCTTACTGGGTTCCCCGTTGGCCACGGCGGTCGTCACCTCGGCGATATTGCGGACCTGCCCGGTCAGGTTGCCGGCCATTAGGTTGACGTGGTCGGTCAGGTCCTTCCAAACCCCGCCCACCTCGATCATGACCGCGGCAGCCTGACCGATCTTGCCTTCGGTCCCGACTTCTCGCGCGACTCGAGTCAGCTCGGAGACAAAGCCGTTGAGCTGGTCGACCATGGCGTTGATGGTGTTTTTCAGGTCCAGCATCTCGCCGTGCATATCGGCCGACACCTTCTTGCTCAGGTCCCCGGCGGCGACGGCGCCGATGACACGTTGCATCTCGCTGGTCGGGCGGACCAGGGCGTCGATCAGGCTATTGACGGACTCGACGCTGCCAGACCAGCACTGGGACCAAGCTCCCGCAACCACTCGTTGGGACAGCTCGCCTTGCTTGCCGACCACGCGGCTCACGCGGGCCAGTTCCGCTGCCAGCGCCTGGTTGGCGATGATGACCTCGTTGAGGCCGTCGGCTGCCTTGCCCGCTACACCCGTCCATTCGAGCGGCATACGGGCCGTGAAGTCACCGGCCCTGACCTGGGCCAGGACACTTAGAAGGATCTTGACGTCGATCGCGTCGGCCAGATCCACCGTGGCGCCGGGCATGCAGCCTCCCAGGAGATGGGCACAGCTCTCGGCTGAATGCTGGCACTCGGTCCCTCAGGGGTTAGATCGGCTTAACAGACCTACCGGTGGAGGATAAAAAGTTCTGGACTTAGTCCAAAACTCGGGATAGGGTCACGGCGTGCCGAGTGAAGCCGCCGACGGGACTGCACTCCTCCACCGCCACGGGCTGCACGTCACGGCTCAGCGCTTGGCCGTCTTGCGTGCAGTGTCGCGCGTCTCGCACCAAACGGCCGACGACATTGACCAGATCGTGCGGGTCGAGCTCGGCGCGATCTCACGGCAGTCGGTTTACGACAACCTCGGGACATTGGCTGGCAGGGGGCTGCTGCGGCGGATCCAGCCGGCGGGTTCGCCCGCCCGCTACGAGATCCGGGTGGGGGACAACCATCATCACCTCATCTGCCGTACGTGCGGGCGCACGGTCGATGTCGATTGCGCCGTGGGTGAGGTCCCGTGCCTCAGCCCCAACGACGACGCCGGCTTCGAGATCGACGAAGCCGAGGTCATCTATTGGGGTCGATGCCCGGATTGTGCCGCAGCGGCAGTTCGAGCAACAACCATCAACGCAGTTATCAATGCACAGCAACCACAAATGAGGGAGGACCATCTTGTCTGAGACCGGTAGCGAGAGCGAAAACCCAGTTATTAGTGCCCCTACTCCACATATGGGGCGGCCCCGGTCCAACCAGGATTGGTGGCCCAACCAACTGAACCTGCAGCCGCTGCATCAAAAGACGCGCAAGGCAGCCCCGAGGGGCGCTGACTACAAATACTCGGAAGAGTTTAAGGGCCTCGATGTCGAAGGCCTCAAACGGGACATCTTCGAAGTGATGACGACGTCGCAGGACTGGTGGCCGGCCGACTACGGCCACTACGGGCCCCTCTTCATCCGTATGGCCTGGCACAGTGCAGGCACGTACCGCACTCTCGATGGCCGGGGTGGCGGCGGTAGCGGCGCCCAGCGCTTTGCCCCGCTTAACAGCTGGCCCGACAACGCCAGCCTCGACAAGGCTCGTCGGCTCTTGTGGCCTATAAAGCAAAAATACGGCCGCAAGGTTTCGTGGGCGGACCTCATTGTGTTCGCGGGGAACTGCGCCTTGGACTCGATGGGTTTCAAGACCTTCGGCTTCGGTTTTGGCCGCGAGGATGTCTTCACCCCTGACGAAATCTTCTGGGGACCTGAAGACACCTGGCTCGGTGACGAACGCTACTCCGGTGACCGGGACCTCTCCCACCCGCTCGGCGCCGTGCAGATGGGGCTCATCTACGTCAACCCAGAGGGGCCCAACGGCAACCCCGACCCGGTCGCCTCCGCCCGGGACATCCGGGAAACTTTCGGCCGCATGGCCATGAACGACGAGGAGACGGTGGCGCTAATTGTTGGCGGCCACACCTTCGGCAAGACCCACGGCGCCCACAGCGCCGAATACGTTGGCCCCGAGCCCGAGGCTGCCCCACTCGAGGCTCAGGGCCTTGGATGGAAGAACGCCTACGGCTCGGGCAAGGGTGGCGACACCGTAACGAGCGGCTTGGAAGGGGCGTGGACATCCGATCCGACCAAGTGGGACAACGGTTTTCTCGAGGGGTTGTACAAGCACAATTGGGAGTTGTCGGACAGCCCGGCGGGCGCCAAGCAGTGGGTGGCCACCGACCCCGAGGCACAAGGCACCGTGCCCGACGCTCATGACCCCTCGAAGCGGCACGCGCCCGTGATGCTGACCAGTGATCTCGCCATGAAGGCCGACCCGGTTTATGAGCCCATCGCCCGACGCTTTCGCGAGCACCCCGAAGAGCTGGCCGAGGCGTTTGCCAAGGCCTGGTACAAGCTCCTGCACCGCGACATGGGCCCCGTGACGCGCTACTTAGGCCCGTGGGTCCCTGAGCCACAGCTTTGGCAGGACCCCGTTCCTGCCGTCGATCATCAACTCGTTGAAGACGGGGACATCGCCGCCCTCAAAGTCAAGCTCCTCGGCTCGGGGCTGTCGGTCCCTCAGCTGGTGTCCACGGCGTGGGCCGCCGCGGGAAGCTTCCGTGGCACGGACAAGCGCGGCGGGGCCAACGGGGCCCGGCTCCGCCTCGCCCCCGAGAAGGACTGGGAGGTCAACAGCCCGGCCGAGCTGGCCAAGGTCCTTGCGGTCCTGGAAGGCATCCAGCAGGAGTTCAACGCCTCCCAGACCGGTGGCAAGAAGGTCTCACTCGCTGACCTGATCGTGTTGGGCGGCGCCGCCGCCTTGGAGCAGGCGGCCGGTGAAGCCGGGCACGACATCACCGTGCCGTTTGTGCCGGGCCGGACTGATGCGTCACAGGAGCAGACCGATGTCGAGTCCTTCAGCTTCCTCGAGCCCAAGGCCGACGGTTTCCGTAACTACCTCCGGGTGGGCGAGAAGTTGCCCGCTGAGGTCATGTTGGTGGACCGGGCGTTCATGTTGAACTTGACCGCTTCTGAGATGACGGTCCTCGTCGGTGGCCTGCGGGCCCTCGGTGCAAACCATGGCGGTGCGGCCCACGGTATCTTTACCCACCAGCCCGGAAAGCTGTCCAACGACTTCTTCGTGAACCTGCTCGACATGGGCACGGAGTGGACGGTGTCCGCCGCCGCGGAGAACGTGTACGAGGGGCACGATCGCGCCTCGGGCGAGCTCAAGTGGACGGCGACGGCCGTCGACCTCGTCTTCGGCTCCAATTCGGAGCTGCGGGCTATTGCCGAGTTCTACGCCACTGACGACGCCAAGGGCACATTCGTCAGTGACTTCGTGGCTGCCTGGGACAAGGTCATGACCAATGACCGCTTCGACCTTGCATAGGTCGGGCCCCGGCTGTAAGGGCGTCGGGGGACGGGAGAGAGTAACCAAGCCTCCCAAAGATCGCCTCACCGGCTCGCGAAAGTCCCCAACCATTTTCCTCATTGAAGATGTAATCGGTGCCAGCTCTCGCCTCCAGCGCCGATCGAACTCGCTGTGCCGCCGTAGGGGCCGGTAGGTAAGGGCTGATCGACCACGGCGACGCCCCTGGCGGGGGCGGAGGTTGGCCCTGACCCGCCGCCCACGCCGCGCCGCCGTGGCCCGGGCTCGGCTCTTGTTCGCTGATGGTCCGCTCCTTGTCTTCCTCCGGCGCGCGCCTAGCGGCCCAGTCCCGTAGCGGCCAGGGCTTCCAACTGGCGGAGGGCTTCGTCCAGCGTTCCCAGGGGTTGCAGCAACACGTGGTCTGCACCTGCGTCAATGTGCTCTGCGACCCGTTTGGCGATGTCGGCCTCATTGCCCCACGCCACTATGTCGTCCACGAGCCGGTTGCTGCCGCCTCCGGACATATCCTCGTCGGTATAACCGAGGTGCCTGAGGTTTTTCACATAGTTAGGCAACTGGAGGTAAGGCGCCATATGGGCGCGTGCCGCGCGGCGGCCCTGATCGCTACCGGTGGTCAGGACCACGGCCTGCTCCGGTATGAGCAAGCGGTCAGGGCCCAGGACCCCGCGTGCCAGAAAGGTATGCGACGTCGGTACGAAATAAGGATGGGCGCCGTCGGAGCGATCTCGGGCGAGGGCCAGCATATGGGGGCGGAGCGCAGCCAGGACTCGCGGCACCGGTACCTCTGTCGCCGGGGCCTCGCTGGTGGCCGCGTCCATACCATCGAGGTACTGTTTCATGTGGGCCAACGGCGTCTCGTAGGCCTGGCCGCTGCGCTCGACTACCGCAGCGTGGCTGATGCCCAGTCCCAGCACGAACCGGCCAGGGTAGGCGGCACCCACCGTCGCCGCGCCTCCCTGCATGGTGGCGGGGTGGCGTGCCCACACATTTGCAATCCCGGTGCCGCTAACAATGTGGTCGGTCGCCGTTAGCAGCAGCGACTGGTGGGCGAATGCTTCTTTGCCACCAATAACCTCCGGGCACCAGATCGAGCCGTACCCGAGCGCCTCTATTCGCTGAACGGCGCGTCGTTCTTCGTCGATGGACGCCTCCATCAGCGAGGCCAACCAGACCCCCACGCGCCCCAGGCGCTCCCGCACCGACCTCAAGCCTTCATCGGTCATCCCCGGCCTCCTTAGCGTCTTCGTAGCGAGAAAGTCCTCGGCTTCAGCCAGGCTTGGGTTCACGCTGTTCCCCGGCCCTTGTCTTACCACCTTCCAACGCGAAATAGCCTGCGTTGGCGTGCCCCGGCGCCGTCGAGGGGTTGTGCCCTGCCATCCCGACGAGGGCAAACGCAAAGGAGACGATGGCGAGGAAGACCCAGCCCACGCCGTAGCTCGTGTGGGGCACGAGGTGCCCGAAGATGATCGGGATGAAGAACCCGCCGATCGCCGCAAAGGTGAGCATCAGACCCGTCGCCGAGCCAATGTGCTCGGAGCGGATGTTGCTGACCCTGGAAGGCACCGCCAACCAGGCGGCGAAGCCGAAGATAAGGAAGAAGCCGATCCCGATCCCGAGGGGCCAAAGCATCATGTCCGGCACCACTGGGATGAGAGCCAACAAAGCGGCGATGACGACCAGCGGTCCGACCACGAACACCCGCAGGTTGGTGCTCCGGTCGGACAAGTGCCCTCCGAGCACGCTGCCCGGGATGCCGGCGAGGAGGATGAGGGCGGACAGCAGCCCGCCCTCAGACGGGTCGAAGTGCCGATCTGTTGTCACGTACTCGCTGAACAACTGCGATGTGGTGAAGTACGCTCCGTACCCGCCAAGAAGCGCAACGCCGTAGACCCACAAGTCCCGGGTCATGAGCGCGGACCACAGTGCGGCGCGGTCGAACCTCATACCACCGAGCGAGTGGCCACCTTCAGGGAGCCGAAAGGCCGCAACGGTGACCACGGCAACCAGCAGCTCGAACACTCCGCCAAGGACCATCGAGGTGTGCCAGCCCTCAGAGCGCTGGACGTACAGCCAGACGTAGAGAGCGAGCGCGGCTCCCGCGCTGAAGGCGGCTCCGCCGGTCACGCCGAGTGCAAAGGTGACCTCCTTGTCGCGGAACCAGACGACCATTGAGGCGGCGGTCATGGCAACGAACACCGACCCGCCGATGCCACTAACGACTCGGAAGAAGGCGAGCTCGACGTAGCTGTGCGAAAGCCCGGACATGACGCCAGCTGCCCCTTGCACGAGTAGTCCGAGCACGAGGGCCCTCTTCATGCCGATCTTCGTGGCGAGCACGCCGCCTGGGATGTGCATGAGCCCGTAGCCAACGATGTAGAGCGAGATGAGGAGACTGAGGGACCCCAGCCCCACCTTGAATTCGGCGCCGATAAGGGGAAATGCCGTGGCGACATCGAACCAGTTCAGCGTGAGGGCAACGATGCCGAGGCTGACCACGGCGAGCATGGGCCAGCGGGCGTCGCCCTGGTCGGCGCCTCGGACGGATGTCATGGGTCATCCCCTATCGGAGTTAGGATACGCCGTGGGTACCCGCGTCGGCTTCGTCGGTCGGCAGAGCGAACTCAATGTCCTAAATGAGCGGCTCGCCGCCGCTCGGATGGGGCATCCCCAGGTGGTCTATCTGGAGGGTGAGGCAGGGGCCGGTAAGTCGACTTTGCTTTCACGCTTCCTCGGTTCGCTTTCGGAAGCGGCAGTGCTCGAAGTCGGTGGCGACGAGGCCGAGACGTTCCTCACCTACGGCGTCGTCGACCAGCTGCTCCCGGGGCGCTCGACCGAGCCCGGCGCGGACCCTATAGCCGTTGGAGCCCGGCTTCTGGACGTGTTCGACAATTTGCAAGCCGGTGGTCAGGTCGTAGTGCTCGCCATCGACGACCTGCACTGGGCCGACCGACCTTCGGCGCGTGCGGTGTTATTCGCCCTGCGGCGGCTTCGTGCGGACAAGGTCCTGGCCGTCGTGGCTACTCGGTCCGGAGGGCTGGCCGACCCAAGTTGGGCTCGGTTCGTGGCCGGTGATTCACGCGTTACGCACGTCCGCCTGGGCGGTCTTAGTTCGGGCGACCTCACCGACCTGGCCAGCGAGCTGGGTTTGGGGGCCTTGTCGCCACGGGGAGCCGCTCGCCTCGCAACGCACACCCACGGCAACGCTCTGTACTGCCGGGCTTTGCTCGACGAGATCGGTGTTGTCGGATTGAGCGCGGGGGACGGCGGGCTGCCGGCACCACGGGAGCTGTCCGCCCTGATCCTCGCCCGCGTCTCCGCGCTCCCGCCAACAACGCAGGCACTTTTGGCCGCTGCTTCGGTGCTGGGACAGCACGCGCCGGCGTCGATGATCGTCTCGGTCGCTCACTTACCCGACGCACGCCGCGATATGGACGCCGCTGTTGGCGCCGGCTTGTTGCGCGAGGACCTTGTGCTTTCCGAGCTGAGCTTTACCCATCCGCTGTACCGGGCTGCCATCTATGACGATCTCAGTCCGGCCGTCCGACGGGAGCTGCATGCCCGCGCAGCGGCGGTCGTTATCGGCGGCCAGCGCCTGACCCACCGGGTGGCGGCTGCCGTGGGACCGGACGAGCAGCTGGCCGGCGAGCTGGAGTCGGCCGCCGTGGCCGACGCCGACGTTGGCGACCTGGTCGCCGCGGCCTGGGCGTTCGAGCGTTCGGCCTACCTGTCACCCGATGCTGGGCAGCGGGAGCGACGGTTGCTCGACGCCGCTGGAGTCCAGCTCATCGCGGCGGACAACGCTGGCGCCGCGCGGACGCTGGCGGCCTGCCGGGGCAGCAGCGCCCGCCGTGAAGCGCTGTCCGGGCTGCTGGGCGTTTACACCGGATCGCTCGACGCCGAAAACCGCCTGTTAGCGGCATGGGAGAGCCATGACCCGGGAACCGAGGCGGAGATCGGGGCGCGGGCGGCGACATCACTCGCGAACTGGATGGTCATCTCCGGACGCTCGGACCAGGCGCTCATGTGGGCTGATCGAGCCGTCGATGGGGCCCTCCCGGGGTCAGCCCTGCACACTCGGGCCCGTGTCGCGCAGGCCTATGCCATGTCCGCCGCTGGCCGGAGCCCCGACGGGCTGGCGGCGCTGGGCTCGCTTCCGGCGTCCGGGAACGAGTTGCAGGCAGCAGCGACCGACGCTGTGATCATGCGGGGCATGCTGAAGCTCTACGTCGACGATCTGGCCGGCGCCATCGCCGACCTCGGCGTTGCTGCCGCCCGGCTGCGCAACGGCCTGCCCGCCAGCTACCCGGGCATGTGCTTGTCGGATCTGAGCGACGCGCACTTCCGCCGCGGCGACTGGGACGCGGCGGTGACGTATGCACAGCTGGCGACCTCGCTGGCGATGGACACCGACCGCCCTGTTGACCTCGCTCGGGCGCACGCCCGTGCCGCCCAGGTTCTCGCCTTCCGCGGGCAATGGGCCGACGCCGAGGCGCACGCAAGAGCGGCACGGGCTGCGGCTGAGCGCTTCCCGCGAGCACTGACCATCGCTGCTGCCGCCACGGCGGCCACGTCTTTGGCCTTCGCCCGAGCCGACTGGGCGGGCGTGATCGACGCCGTCGAGCCGGTTCGGGCGGCCGGAAACCCCATCTTTGGCGGCCTGCCGGGCATGCTCAATTGGAGGGCGTTCGAAGCCGACGCCCTCGTGGGCCTGGGGCGGCTCGGCGACGCTGAGCGCGCTCTCGACGAGTTCGCTTCCGCAGTCCCTCACAGCGGACCGGGCTCAACGTTGCTGGCCCTGGCCCGGTGCCGGGGCAACCTGGCCGCGGCCATGGGCGATGAGACGGGGACGGGGCAAGCCTTCTCGCAGGCCCGCTCGATCACGACGATGGCGCCCATGCCATTCGAGGTCGCCCTGTTGGACCTCGATGACGGACGCCGTCTGCGCGGGTTCGGGCACGGCCCGGCTGCCGTTGCCCGCCTCGAGGAGGCACACAAAGCGTTCTCCCACCTAGGGGCGGACCCTTTCGTGCAGGCGTGCGCGACAGAACTAGCCCCCCTGAATGTAACGGCGGCCGCGCGGGGCGCTGGCGCCCTCCTCGGGCTCAGCCGGGCCGAGCTGGCGGTGGCGCGACTGGTCGCTACCGGGCTGACCAACCGGGAGGTCGCCGGCCAGCTCTACGTGTCAGTGAAGACAGTGGAGTACCACCTCCGCAACAGCTATATGAAGCTCGACATCACCTCCCGCCGCGCCTTGACCGCCCTTCTTAGTTGACGGGCCGCGTCGCTGAGCTACTAGGCGGACCGGGGGCCAACCGGGCAGCGGGTTGGGCTCGGGTCAAAAACTAGGGTCGGACCTAGGGTCGCGCCCTGGGGACAAAGCGGCGCTGTCGGCGTTGACTAAGAGCCATGGACAGCTCACCAACGCCGGGGCAAACCGTCCGTCTTCTTCTCGAGATCGACCGCGCATCCGACGGACGGCTCGAAGGACGGGTAGCCACCTACGGCGCTAACGCCTGGAGCCCGTTCTCTGGCGTGCTCGAGTTGCTCAAAGTGCTCGAGGAGCATACCTAGCCCGCCTCGCGAGCCGCGCTCACAAGTGCCCACAAAGGGCACGTACCTGCCAAAAAAGGAGTAACCCATGAAGATCCAGACGGGCCAACCCGCCCAAGGGGGCAGGCTCCTCCGCCGGCCCCGCCTAGTCCTGTGGGGCGCCGGCGTTATCGCCCTTGTCGGCTTGGTGGGCGGAGGAGCGGCATCCTCGCACCTCACCTCATCCCTGAGCGACTATGACGCTCCTGGGTCTGCCGTCGTGTTGGCCCAGCACCAGATCCAACGGGCCACGGGCGCCAACCCAGAAGAGGGTTACGAAGTTGTGGTCCGGACCGCGAAGCCGATCGGAGAGCCCTCAGCGCTGCCGGCTCGAGTGGCGACGGTAGTTTCCCTTCTCCGGGCGCGCCCAGAAGTCAAAAGCGTGCTCGATTATGCCAACACCGGCGACCCGGCAATGATCTCCAAGGACGGGGCTCTCACCGTCGTAGTGGCCACAGTTGGTGCCGTACAGGAAAAGCAGGCTGTCGCCGCCCTTCAGAGCGCCATCGCCGCACAACCCTCGTTGAAGGGCAATGTGTGGTTGGGGGGGCCCACGGTCGCCGATGTCCAGATCGCAGCCGTGTCGTCCCAGGACCTGGGGCGGGCGGAACTCCTGGCGTTCCCGTTCCTGGTCCTGTTGCTCTTCTTCATCTTCCGTGGCCTTCGGGCCGCAGCGCTTCCCCTCATCGGCGCGCTGTTCGCCATAGCGGTCACCTTGGGGGCCATGGGCGTCGTGATGGTGGCTGTACCCCTGTCCGTCTTCGCCCTCAACCTGGTGATCGCGCTGGGACTGGGACTCTCGGTCGACTTCAGCCTTTTGGTGGTATCGCGTTTTCGAGAGGAATTTCGCCGCCATGGTTCGGTCGACGCTGCTTTGGCTACCGTAAGGCGCACGGCCGGGCACACTGTGCTGTTCAGCTCGGTCACTATCGCGGCTGCGATGATGACCCTCGCCATCTTCCCAGAGCGCTTCGTGTACTCCATGGGGATAGCGGGCGCCATCGTCGTGCTGGCGGCTGGTGCTTTCGCCTTGCTTGTCCTCCCTTCGCTATTGGCGATCGGCGGGGAGCGTATAGGTGCGCCCTCGCGGCGGCACCTTGCGAAGACGGCCACTGATGACGGGACGAGGGGCCGCTGGTATGGGGTGGCGAACTTCGTAATGCGCAAGCCGGTCGTGTGGGCTACCGCAGCAGTACTGGTGCTTTTGGTCCTCGCCGCACCGTTCCTGCACGTGTCGTTCACAGGTGGTGATGCGAGCGCCCTGCCCACTAGCAGTTCCGCCGGCGCCGCTTACAAGCTTGTCCAGACCAACTTCAGCGCCTTTTCTGAAGCGCCCGCCGGCCTTTTGGTCGACTCTGGCCACGTGACACCGGCGCGCCTCGCCAGCTATAGCGCCGCCGTGGCCGCAGTGCCGGGCGTCAAGGCCGCCTCGGCGTTCCAGCACCTGGGTGGGCCGCTATGGGAGTCCGACGTGGCGCTCACCTCGGCACCGCTGTCTCCCGTCGCGCAACAAACTGTGAGGGCGCTCCAATCGCTCCAAGGCCCAGGACAGGTCACCGTTGTGGGCCAAACGGCTTCGTTCCTATCCCTGCAGAAGAGCCTGGGGTCGCACCTCCCGATCGTGCTTGCTTTGATCGTCCTCATCGCCTTGGTGGCGCTGTTCGTCATGACGCGCTCACTCCTGCTCCCGGTTATGGCCGTAGTGATGAACATGCTGACGATCGGAGCCGCCTTCGGGGCGCTCGTGTGGGCGTTCCAATGGGGGAACCTGAAGCACCTGTTGGGTTTTACGGCACCAGGTGCTCTGCAGTCGACCTCATTGATCATCATCCTCGCCGTGGTGTTCGGGCTGTCGACTGACTATGGCGTATTCCTTCTCGGGCGCATCAAGGAGGAGCATGAGAACGGGGCCGACCCGGGCCAAGCGGTAGCTGTCGGTATCGAGCACACCGGGGGGATCGTGAGCGCCGCGGCGTGCTGCTTGGCTTTGGCAGTCGGGGCTCTCATGCTCTCGCGGTTGGTGTTCGTGAAGGAGCTCGGCCTTGGGGTGGCCTTCGCCGTGATACTGGACGCGACGATCGTCAGGGGAATGCTGGTACCCGCGTTGATGAAGCTCCTCGGTCCCGCGAGCTGGTGGTCACCTACGCTCCGCAGGAAGGTCCCAGAGCCGATCGTCCTGCCGACGCCGGTCCTAGCGCTCGACCCCGTCCTCCATGCCGGCGCCCCGGCAGCGAAATAGGGCCGTGCCGACCAATGACGAGTTCCCGACCTTCACAAACCTCTCAATCGACTGGAGAAATCAGAATGACAAATTCATTGCCTGAGCCCACTACCTACTTGGCCCGTCCTGAAGGACGGATCGGATATGACATCGGCGGTCCCCCGTCGGGCCTTCTCGTCGTGCTCGTGCCCGGCATGGGCGACCTTCGAAGCGCATACCGTTTCCTCGCTCCTGGCTTGCGCGAGGCAGGGTACCGCGTCGCCTGTACCGATCTTCGCGGCCACGGCGACAGCGATGCCACTTTCAGCTCTTACGGTGACGTCGATACCGCAGACGACATCACCGCACTCATCGACGAGCTCGGTGGCCCCGCTGTCGTGGTCGGTAACTCCATGGCCGCCGGCTCGGCGGTCCTCGTGGCGGCGGACCGGCCCCTCCTCGTGCGAGGCCTCGTGCTCATCGGCCCTTTCGTCCGCGACCCCAAGACCAGCGCCATGAAACGTGCCCTTCTGCGAACAGTGATGGCCAAGCCTTGGGCGGCAATTTCGTGGAAGGGCTACCTGCCCAAATTGTACGCGGGCCGCAAACCGGCCGATTTCGACGAATACCGCGCCGAGGTAATCCGGAGCCTGCGTAAACCTGGGCACGAGAAGGCGTTTTCCCTAACCACTCGCACGGACCACAAGGCGGCGGGAGCGCGCCTGGGTGACGTCAAGGCTCCCGCCTTGGTCGTCATGGGTGAACTGGACCCTGACTTCCCGTCTCCAAAGGCGGAAGCCGAGTGGATAGCGGGGGTATTGCACGCAGAGATCATTATGGTCCCCGAGGCCGGGCACTACCCCCAATCACAGCGACCCGACGTTACGACCGATGCGGTGTTGCGGTTCCTGAAAAGACTAGACAGCTGAACACCCAAGTTCGTAGCGAACCCGTCGTTGCCTTCGCTGACCGAGCCGTATTCGGGTCCCCCCGATGCTGGCGCGGAAGTCGCATCAAAGGCACGCTCGGTGACGTACTAAGGGCCGATGGGCCGGGATGGGCGCCCACGTTTAATGGCGTACATGGCCAGATCGGCCTGCTTAGTAGCGTGTTCGACGCTATCGCCCGGGGCTGCCATGTAGGTGCCAACACTGGCGCGAGCCGTTACGAGCTGCCCGTGGACAAGATGCGGCTCGGCGAGCACGCGAGTGATGCGTCCGGACATTGCGGCCAAGTCACTAGGAGTGATACGAGGCGCGGTGATGGCAAACTCGTCACCACCGAGCCGGGCCACCGTGTCTTGCGGCCGGACCTGGGTACGGAGCCGGTGTGCGACGGTTATCAGCACTTCGTCGCCGGCATCGTGCCCAAAAGTGTCATTGATCGACTTGAACCCATCAATGTCTAGGTAGAGCACACCAACGTCGCTATCGACGGGTCGGCCGCTGCGTAATGTCAGTGCGTCGGTGAGCCGGCCGGTGAACAAGGTGCGGTTAGCCAGGCCGGTGAGCGGATCGTGGGCAGCTTCACGAGCAATTTCTTGCTCGGCCATCTTGCGGCGCGTGATGTTGACGTGGGACGCGACGACTCCGTGTACGGCCCCAACGAGTGGGGTGATCCGCAACAAGAACCAGCGGTTGACGGTCGGCGACGGGCATGGGTACTCCAACTCGCTGTAAAGCGTGTCGCCAGCCAGGACGGCTCGTAGGCCAACTCCGACCCGGTCCCCGTCTTCGCAGCCGGCGCCAGCGGACCGGTCGCACACGTCCAAGTAGTTCACACCTACTCCAGTGGTCTCTGGCAAAGCGCCGTTGTCCAGGGCGAACATCCGCCAGGCGTGGTTAGTTGCCACGATTGATGCCGAGCTGTCCAGCACGGCAGTCGCATCCGGCAGCGCATCGAGCACCGAGGTAGCCAACCCGTCACCCATCAGAAACGCCACCTTGCGTATCCTATGGCCCTGCTTGGATTGGCTGCCATCGAAACCTCCTCTCGGTGACTGCAGCGAGAGCGCTCGCGACTCTGCGTAGCCAAACGACTGTCTCGGGATCGGCATAAGGTTGCGGCGTGAGCCATGAGGTGCAAGCCGTGGTCGCCCTCGAGCAGGGCAAGCCCGTTTCTCTGGAGATGATCCTGGTGCCCTCCCCCGGGCCCGGTGAGGCGCTAGTCCGGGTGCAGGCGTGCGGGGTCTGCCATACCGACCTCCACTACCGGGAAGGCGGCATAACCGACCAGTTCCCGTTCCTGCTGGGCCATGAGGCGGCCGGTGAGGTGGTCGAAGTAGGCCCCGATGTGAAGGGCCTCCACCCCGGGGCCTTCGTAGTGCTCAACTGGCGGGCAGTGTGCGGGCAGTGCCGGGCCTGCCGGAAGGGCAAGCCCCAGTACTGTTTTTCGACATTCAATGCGACTCAGAAAATGACCCTGAAGGACGGCACCCCCCTGACGCCCGCCCTCGGCATAGGGGCTTTCTGCGAGCTGACCTTGGTAGCGGCGGGTCAGTGCACCGAGGTCCCGCGCACCAGGCCCGAGGTGGCCGGCCTGTTGGGCTGCGGGGTGATGGCCGGCCTGGGCGCCGTCCTGCACACCGGGCAGGTTGGCCCCGGAGACAGCGTGGCCGTTTTCGGCTGCGGCGGTGTCGGGGCGGCCGCCATTGTGGGGGCCAAGCTCGCGGGGGCGACGGTGGTGGTGGCGGTGGACGTCGATGACCGAAAACTCGAGCAGGCTCGGGCCTTTGGAGCCACCCACACGGTCAATTCGAGGCGCGAGGACCCCGTCAACGCCGTCCGGGCGGCCACCGGTTCCTTCGGGGCCGACGTGACCGTCGAGGCGGTGGGCCGGCCTGAGGTGCTCGAGCAGGCATTTTTCGCCCGGGACCTGGCTGGGACGGTTGTCCAAGTGGGGGTCCCCACCCCCGACATGCGTTTCCCTGACCTGCCCATGCTCGAGTTTTTCGGCCGGGGCGGGGCGCTCAAGCCCTCCTGGTACGGCGACTGCCTGCCCAGCCGCGACTTCCCCATGCTGATCGACCTTTACCGCCAGGGCAGGCTGGACCTGGACAGTTTTGTCAGCGAGACGATCGGTATCGGGGACGTCGAGGCGGCTTTCGGCCGAATGGCCCGAGGGGAGGTCCTGCGCAGCGTGGTCGTCATATGACCAAGCTGCCCGCCGGGGTGGGGCTGGTGACCGGCGGGGGCGCCTTCGAGCTAAGCCGTGCCACAGCCCCCGGCCTCGGCTGGCCGGTCGCGCCGGAAAAACTCCACACGCTCGGGCGGGAGCGGGGTGTTGCCGAGGATGAGGTCGGCCGCCTTCTCAGCGATCATCATGACGGGCGCGTAGACGTTGGCGTTGGTGACGTAGGGCATGACCGAGGCGTCGACGACCCGTAGCCCGTCGACGCCTCGGGCTCGCATCGTGCCCGGGTCGACGACAGCGTCCTCCCCGCTTCCCATCTTGCAGGTGCAGGAGGGGTGCAGTGCCGTTTCGCCGTCGCGGGCAACCCAGTCGAGGACCTCCTCATCGGTCTCGACGCCGGGGCCGGGCGAGAGCTCCCCGCCGTTGAACTCGTCCATGGCGGGCTGGCTCAAGATGCGACGACCGAGGCGCACCGCCTCCACCCATTCACGCCTGTCCTGGATAGTCGAGAGGTAGTTGAACCGGATGGCCGGGTGTACCGTGGGGTCGGTCGAGCGGACTTTGACCGAGCCGCGGGCGTCTGAGTACATCGGCCCGATGTGGATCTGGTAGCCGTGGCCAGCCGACGGCGCCGAGCCGTCGTAGCGCACCGCGATCGGCAGGAAGTGGAACATGAGGTTCGGGTAGACGACGTCGTCGTTGCTCCGGGCGAAGCCACCCCCCTCGAAGTGGTTCGTGGCGCCGGGCCCCCTGCGCCAGAGCATCCACTCGAGCGCGACCATGGGGCGGTTGCGCCACTTGAGGGCGGGAGCGACCGAGACCGGCTTTGTGCAGGCGTATTGGATATAGACCTCGAGGTGGTCCTGAAGGTTCTCCCCAACGCCGGGTAGGTCGACCAACGGGGTGATGCCGAGGGCAGCGAGCTCGCGGGCGTTGCCGACCCCGGAGAGCTGGAGTAGTTGAGGTGAGTTGATCGAACCACCACAGCAGATCACCTCGCCGGCGCGCGCCTGCTCCCGGCGGCCTCTCGAAACGTACTCGACCCCTACTGCGCGGCCATGCTCGAACAGGACTCTCGTAACAAGGGCTCGGGCCCGGACGTCCAGGTTGGGACGGCCCATCGCGGGATGGAGGTACGCTCGCGCCGCGCTCAGGCGCCGGCCGCGGTGGATGTTCCGGTCGAAGGGGCCGAACCCCTCCTGGCGATAGCCGTTGACGTCGTCTGTCAGGTTGAGCCCCGCCTGCTCGACGGCGGCGAAGAACGCCCCGAACAGAGGGTTGGTGGCCGGCCCGCGCTCGAGCAGAAGTGGCCCGCTCCTCCCACGGAAGTCGTCGTCACCGACGAGGGAGCTCTCCATCCTCTTGAAGTAGGGCAAGCAATGGGCATAATCCCATTCGCTCATACCGGGGTCAGCGGCCCAGCGCTCGTAGTCGAGCGGGTTGCCCCGCTGGAATATCATGCCGTTGATCGAGCTCGACCCGCCGAGGACCTTGCCCCGGGCATGGTAGATCCGCCGCCCGTTCATGTGCGGCTCCGGCTCCGACTCGTACTTCCAGTCATAGAAGCGGCTCCCGATGGGGAACGTGAGCGCAGCCGGCATTTGGATGAAAATGTCGAAAGCGTAATCAGGGCGCCCGGCCTCGAGGACGAGCACGCTCGTCGAACGGTCAGCGCTTAACCGATTTGCGAGGCAGCACCCCGCCGAGCCGCCCCCGACGATGATGAAGTCGTGAGCGGTCATGTACCGGGTACCGGGCCCCAGATGTTGGTGCCAGCCCATATTGGCCCCGACGACCCGAGAGCGGGGCTCGTTGACAGCACGCCGGGCGCCGCAGTACGGTCACGGTGGTTGCTCAAGTCGTAGTTATCTTACGTGGTTTGCAACTTGAGCAATGGTGGAGCAGGACTGCGAGGATCAGTGGGCAGCAGGAAATCGGTCGTCGTAGTCGGAGGCGGGATTGTCGGCTGTGCGGTCGCTGAAGAGCTGACGCGCGACCCTGCGATCGCGGTCACTCTGGTCGAGAAGGGGCCCCTGCCGTGCGCCGGCGGGTCGAGTTCGCATGCGCCGGGCCTGGTGTTCCAGACGAACCCGTCGCGCGCCCTCAGCCAGTTCGCGAAGTACTCCGTACGCCGCTATCGCGAGCTGTCCCACCGTGGAGCCGACGGTTTCAGCCGGGTCGGCAGCATCGAGGTGGCAACGACCCCGGACCGTTTCGCCGACATCCACCGGCGCCACGGTTTCGCCACTGCTTGGGGCATCGAGTCGCGGGTCATCGACCGCGACGAGGTCGTCAGACGCTTCCCCATCATTGACCGCTCGGCCGTGCTGGCCGGCCTGTACGTGCCATCGGATGGCCTGGCGCACCCGACCGTAGCCATCGCCGCGCTGCTCGAGGTTCTGGCTAACCGGGGCGTCTCGGTGCTCGCCTCTACCGAGGTGACCGGCGTGGACGTCCATGAGGGCCGGCTGGGCGGCGTGTCCACCACGGCCGGCAGGTTTGGGGCGGACGCCATGGTCCTGTGTGCCGGTATGTGGGGCCCGCTCGTCGCCCGCATGGCTGGGGTCGACCTCCCGCTCCAGCCCATGGCCCACCAGTACGCGACGACCTCACCGCTCCCCGCCCTGGCCGAGCCCGCCGCGGGGCCCGCCCTAGGGCACCCGATCCTGCGTCACCAGGAGCGAGCGCTGTACTTCCGAACGCACGGGGACCGCGTCGGCATCGGCTCGTACTCGCACCCGCCGGAGCCGGTCGAGCCCGGCGCGATCGACGAGTTGAGCCGGGGCAGCCGGATGCCTTCGGTCCTGCCATGCACCGAGGAGGACTTCGCAGCGTCCTTCGACGACGCTGTAGCGCTGCTCCCGGCGCTGGGCCAGGCCAAGGTAGAGGACGCCATGAAGGGCCTGTTCTCCTTCACTGCAGACGGCTTCCCCCTTGTGGGTGAGGCAGAGGCGGTCCGCGGCCTTTTTGTGGCCGAAGCGGTGTGGATCACCCACGCTTTCGGTGTGGCGCGCGCCGCGGCGGCGATGGTGAGGGGCCAGGCGCCGGGCGTCGACCTGCACGAGTGCGATCTCGGGCGCTTCGAACGGCCCCTGCGGGCCAAGGCGTACTTCATGCCTCGCGCCATCCGGTCCTTCGTCGAGGTCTACGACATCATCCACCCGCTCCAGCCCATCGCCGAGCCCCGCGGGGTACGTACGAGCCCCTTCGCTAGCCGGGAGGTCGCCCTGGGTGCGGAGATGACCGAGGCGAACGGTTGGGAGCGGCCGCAATGGTACGAGGCCAACGCCGGCGAGGTGGCAAGGTGGCGGATCCCTTCCCGTCAGGGCTGGTCCGCGCGGTTCTGGTCTCCCATCGTGGGCGCCGAGCACCAGGCGGCGCGCCACCGCGTGGCTCTGTTCGACATGACACCTCTCCGCCGGCTGGAAGTCAGCGGGCCCGGCGCGCTCAGTTTCCTCGAGCAGGTCACGACGGGACGGGTCGACCGAGCCCCCGGTAGCGTCGTCTACGCTCTCATGCTCGACGACGGCGCCCACGTGCAATCGGACGTCACTATCGCCAGGCTCGGTGCTTCCCGCTTCCAGGTGGGCACCAACAGCCCGTCCGACGAGGCGTGGATGGTGCGCCACGTTCCGGGAGACGGGAGCGTTGCGGTCCGGGACATAACCGGTGGGACCTGCTGTGCCGGGCTGTGGGGCCCGGCGGCCAAGACGTTGCTGGCGCGCCTTAGCTCCGCCGACCTGGACGACGGGACGTTGCGCTATTTCCGCTGCCGCGAGATCAATGTCGGCGGGGCCCCAGTCACCGCCATGCAGCTGTCCTACGTCGGCGAGGCCGGCTACGAGCTCTACACCTCGGCCGATTACGGTCTGCACCTGTGGGACCTGCTCTACGGCGCAGGACAGGACCTCGGCATCCTCGCCGCCGGTCGAGGGGCCTTCGAGGGGATGCGGATCGAGAAAGGGTACCGTTCCTACGGTCGTGACGTAACTGCGGAGCACCATCCCGACGAGGTCGGGTTGTCTTTCGCCGTCCACCTGGGGGACCACGACTTCATCGGCCGGTCGGCGTGGGAGCAGCGGACGGCCGCGTCAGTAGAGCATGTGCTGTGTTGCTGTACCCTCGATGACGATAGCGCCGTCGTCATGGGCAAAGAACCGGTCTTTTCACACGGCAACCCGGTCGGCTACGTGACGAGCGCGGCGTATGGGTACAGCGTCGGACGGACGATCGCGTATGTGTTCGTACCCGTGGACCTCGCCCGCCCCGGGGAGCCGGTCGAGATCGAGTACTTCGGGGAACGGCTCTCCGCCCACATCGTCACCGAACCGTGCTTCGACCCCGAGGGCACCCGGGTGCGGGCCTGACATGACAGGCCCCTCGCCATCGCCCGCGATCAGGGGGACCTCGGAGGTGCCCGGCTCCCACGACGTGATCATCGTGGGTCTTGGGGGCATGGGCAGCGCGGCGGCAGCCGAGCTGGCGGGACGGGGCCTCCGGGTCCTTGGCATCGAGCGCTTCGGGCCTGCCCACGACCGCGGTTCGAGCCACGGTGAGAGCCGTGTCATCCGCCAGGCGTACTTCGAGGGCCCGGCGTACGTGCCGCTGCTGCTGCGCGCCTATGAACTCTGGCGGGAACTCGAGGTCGCCAGCGGTCAAGAGTTGATCACCGAAACCGGGGGCCTGATGATCGGGCCAGAGGGTAGCCGCACCGTCGCCGGCAGCTTGTTGAGCGCGCGAACGTGGGACCTCCCCTACGAGCTCCTCGACGGGCCCGAGATGGCCCTTCGGTTCCCGACGTTGACCCCTGGCCAGGACGACGTCGGCCTCTACGAACAGCATGCGGGTTTTGTGCGGCCCGAGGCGACGGTGGCAGCCCACATCGGCCTCGCCCGTTCGCGCGGTGCCGAACTGCACTTCGACGAGACGGTGACCGGCTGGGAGAGCCGCCCTGGGGGCGTGGTGGTGACGACCCCTCTCAGGACGTACCGAGCCGCCAGGCTTGTGCTCTCAGCCGGGGCGTGGGCGCCGGGACTCCTTGACGGCTTCGGGATCCCCCTCAGGGTCGAGCGACACGTGCTGTTCTGGCTCCGCCCGAAGATAGCTGTCGAGCAGTTCGCCCCAAGCCGGCAGCCCATCTACATCTGGGAGGACGCGGCC